>Ga0316232_1003840_pt1 | contig 13386 bp, 10 predicted proteins | sample TBHtaG_FD_206006 | JGI IMG/M metagenome (GOLD analysis project Ga0316232, IMG submission 206006) | Freshwater microbial communities from Trout Bog Lake, Wisconsin, USA - TBH18025_13 | ecosystem: Environmental > Aquatic > Freshwater > Lake > Hypolimnion/Profundal zone | place: USA: Wisconsin... | reverse complement strand
TCGGCTCTCGGTGAGTATCCGGCAAAGCTGTCACCCCCTGAAGGTGCGGCGATCTGGATGCAATACATGACCGCATATGGGGCCTTGATCCCGATTGCTCATCTTGCAAAAGGCGACTTCATCGTGATTCCGGCGGCATCCAGCAGTGTGGGCCTTGCTGCCATCCAGATTGCGAAGGCCGAGGGCGCTATTTCCATAGCGACTACGCGAAAGAGCGACAAGAAAGCGGAGTTGCTTTCGCTAGGTGCTGACCATGCTATCGCGATAGGAGAAGAGGACTTTGCGGCGCGTGTCAAACAGATTACCGGAGGTAAAGGTGCGCGAGTGATCTTTGACCCTGTTGCTGGACCGTTTCTGGAAAAACTGGCTGAGGCTGCCGCCCCGGGCGGGATTATCTTTCAATACGGCTTGCTTTCGATGCTGCCGACACCCTTTCCGCTGTTCGCCGCTCTGAGTAAGGGATTAACGATTCGCGGATACACGCTAATGGAGTTTACGCACAACCCTGAGAAGCTCGCAGTGGCGAAAAAGTATGTTTATGATCGCTTGGCAGATGGGCGATTCCAACCCAAGATCGCGAAAACCTTTCCGTTTGCGCAGACGGTAGATGCTATAAGTATCTGGAGTCGAACGCGCAGGTGGGAAAGATCGTGATCACAGTTCCATAGTGCGCACGACTTCAGGTGGCCGACATCCCCATCCTCCGGCGAATGTGGTGCTATTAACAGATTTTCAGATGATTCAGGTTCAACCTATGAAGCCGGTTTGACCGTCGGTGTCTCGCCAGGTGTTTTCTCTTTCCTTAACGTCTTGGCAAACTCCGCAGCGCTCACCTGCAGGTCGGCGAGTTGCGATTCTGTCCATTTTTGTAGTATGGGCCGCATTGCCTGCATGCATTCAGCCATTACGGAGGGTGTCTCTGTAATCAACTTCCTGCCTACTGGCGACGAGTAGAAACGGATCAACTCCCCGACCTCTTCGTGCGAGAAGTGATGCTGGTAGGCAGGCATGATCGCTTCCATCAACTCGTCGTAGGGCATGCGCTGAAACATCTTTGCAATCCAGTTGTCTGTGAATTCCTTCATTCGCGCTGCCTCTTCCGGTGTTGCATTGGGCAGTTGCTTCTTAACGGTAAAGTCGGCAATAGAGGGTAGTTGAAGCTTCAGCACGTCTACCACCGCGTCGAACTGCTTCCGCGCAGCGGTTAGTTCGGTCAGTTTCTGGACGTCTTCTCTTGTTGCTGGATCGTTGGGTTGCTGAGCAAATGCGGAGGAAAATGCAAGGCAAATTATGACAACCAGCCAGCGCTTCATGAGAATTCCTTCTTATGCCAAAGATTCCGAATCGTACCTCCGCGGATGCAATGGTGCAATCGGATTCAGGAATGCGCCAGGATTATCTACCGCTACTGCTTCGCGAGTTTTGCATTCGTTGCCAGTCTCACCTTTTCGCTGAATTCCCATAGCTTTTCGCGCAGGCGGTTCACCTTAACCTCGCTCGGAGCAACGGGCATCCTGGTCGTCAGTGCTGGCCAGCGCCGCTTCGCTGCCAGAATTCTGTGCGCCGCTGTCTCTACCTTCGCCCGGAATCGCGTGCTTCGTTCTGCTTCTTTCAGGATTGCCTCATAGGCGCGGGTCACTAGTTCTTCGTTGTGGCAAACCAGGTACATATCGGCCCCTGCCTGCACTGTCTGCACAGCAGCTTCTTCAATGGTGGTTACGTTCAGCACGCCTCCCATTTCAAGGTCGTCGGAAACCACCAACCCGGTGAACCGTATCTTCTTGCGCAGTACCTCGCCGATCCACTTCTTTGAAATTGACGCTGGAACCGCTTCGCCCGTTACCTCCGGAAACGCGCAGTGCGCCACCATTACGAATGGCAATTGCCGGGCCAGCATGCGATAGGGAACCAGGTCTTCTGCCCACAGAGCCTTCCAACTCTTGTGTACAACCGGCAGCGCCTTATGAGAGTCGAGGTTTCCCTCGCCCAGTCCTGGAAAGTGCTTGCCACAGCCGGCTACCTTCTTGTCCTTCAGGCCACGCAAAAAATCTTTTGCATACGCTACTGTCGCTTTCGGCGCCTTTGAAACCGTGCGCGATCCCAATACCCCAAGCGACGAATCGAAGCGCAGGTCCAGTACTGGCGCAAAGTCCACGTTGAACCCCAGCGCGCACACCTCGGCTCCAATCAGCTGCCCATGTTCCCGGTAAAACTGCCGATATCCTGCCGCAACCACGTCCTGAACGCTCGGAGCCGGCCCTATCACATCCTTTAACCGGTCCACTGTGCCGCCCTCCATATCGATGCAGCGGAACAGAGGCATTGCCGCTTCCTTCTGGACAGCTTTCAAAAGCGCGTGCGTCTGCCGCGGCGCCTCAATATTCTGGGCAAACAAGATGATTCCGCCCGGCTTCAAAGTTCTTAACGCGGAGCGTAATCCGGTAGAAATGTCGGTTCCATCAAAGCCAAATGTCAGCAGTTGACCGGCGAGCGTGCGTAAGTCTAACGATGTGCGTGCCATATTCAGAGGATTGTAGCCTGAATTCGTTATCGATAGTCTTTTCACGCAGCTTTCAGTTTGTTCCGGCCGGGTTCTCGCGTTATGCTGAGGAGCCATGACTGGTGCCATGAACGGTGCGATGAAACCGCTTGCGCTCTCGGATCTTCTGGGACTCCCCGTGTACGATTTCGAATTCGGGAGGCTCGGACGTGTGCGCGAAGTCGCGCTCGTTCCTCAGGACGATCCCACTCGCATCGCTGCCCTTATTGTGCGCACCCACGACGGGGATCGGATTGTCGCCACCAACCTCCTCCGTACGGTCAACGGAGGCGTGCATACGGTAGCCATTCCGGCCGATCTCCCAAAGTATTCCAGCGGCGAGGGCATGTTGCTGCTGGAGCGCGATCTGCTCGACCAGCAAATTATTGACGTTCATGGACGCAAGGTTGTCCGCGTCAATGACATTGAATTGTCACTCGACCGCGATCCCGCAGATCCTTCGCTGGGTTTGCATCTTCGCATAGCGTTTGTGGATGCCGGGGCGCGTGGTGCTGTCCGCCGCCTGCTGAAGGGACTGCTTCCTCGCTACGCGCTTTCCACCTGGTTGCAGCGAATTCCCGCGCGCAGCATTCCATGGGAGTTTGTAAACCTCATCGAGACCGATCCGGCCCGCCGTGTCCGCCTCAAAATTTCCTCCGAGCGGGTTTCCAAGCTGCATCCCGCCGACATTGCCGACATTATCGAAGAGCTTTCTCCTGCCGAGCGTGATGCCGTATTCCAGACTCTTGATGAAGACGTAGCCGCCGAGACTTTGGAGGAGATTGATCCGAAGCTTCAGGTCTCGATCCTCAATGCCATGGAATCCGAACGCGCCGCCGACATCGTCGAAGAAATGGATCCCGACGCTGCTGCCGACCTGCTCGCCGATCTCACTGACGAGCGTTCCGACGCCATCCTGCAGGAGATGCAACCCGAAGAACGTCAGGAGGTTGAGGATCTTCTCGAATTCGAGGAAGACACTGCCGCAGGACGCATGACCACTGATTACATGGCGCTCGCTCCTACCGCCCGCGTCCATGATGCCGTGGAGATGCTGAAGCACTTCGATGGCGGACTTGAGAGCATGAGCACCGTATTCCTCATCGGCGAGAATGAAAAATTGCTTGGCGCGGTCCCTCTTGCCAAACTCATCATCTCCCACTCTGATACGCTTCTCTCGGAATTGGCCGTCGATCCGCTTATTTCCTGTTCTCCCGAGGCAGACGAGCACGAAGTCGCTGAAATTTTTGACAAATACAATCTCTTGACGCTCCCGGTAGTCGATGAGACCGGCGCACTAACCGGCGTAATCACCGCCGATGACGTGATCTCCATCCTCCGCTCGCAACTCTAGTTTTGTTCTTCTAGTGTTTCTGGGGCTCACCGTTCTTTGGAATGACACCGCATCCATGCGGAGCACGGTCCCGGCCGCGCTTTCTTAATCATGTAAATTACTGACATTTTAACCGCCTCGCCTTGAGCTTCCTCGCGCCGCAATTTATGCTGGAACTTCCGATGTAAATTCCCGTCCAAACCGGTCGCGTTGAATGCCGAAGATGAAGCTGTGGAGAGTCCGTCTCATGATGTTCCTGGCCGTCGTCGGCCCGGGCTTCATTACCGCCAACGTCGATAACGATGCTGGCGGAATCTGGACGTACTCCCAGGCCGGAGCGCAATTCGGCTATGGACTGCTCTGGGTCATGATTCCCATGACTCTGGCTCTGATTGTTGTTCAGGAAATGACCGCCCGCATGGGTGCGGTCACCGGCAAGGGCCTCAGCGATCTCATCCGCGAAGAGTTTGGCTTCCGCATCACCTTCCTCCTCATGGCCGGCCTCGTCATCACAAACTTCGGAAATGTGGTCGCCGAATTTGCAGGGATTGCAGGCAGCCTGGCCCTGTTCGGAATCCCGATCTGGGCGAGCGTGCCCTTCTGCGCTGGGTTGGTCTGGCTCATGGTCGTAAAAGGCAGCTACAAGACGATGGAGAAAGTTTTCCTCGTCGCCTCCTTCATCTACCTCGCCTACATCGTAGCCGGAGTCCTTGCCCACCCTGATTGGAAGGCCGCCGGAATGGCGACATTGATGCCGCCCAATATCCATCTTTTCCGCAGCTCTAGCTACCTGTACATGGTTATCGGAGTCATCGGTACCACTATTGCTCCGTGGATGCAGTTTTACCTGCAGTCATCGATAGTGGAGAAGGGGATTACCGAAAAGCAGTACGGTGCCTCGCGTCTCGATGTGGTCGTGGGGTGTGTCTTTACCGACGTGGTCGCCTGGTTTATCGTGGTCGCCTGCGCTGCCACCCTTTTTGTGCACGGCCACTATGACGTTAAAGATGGAGCCGAAGCCGCGCAGTCCCTTCGCCCACTTGCCGGAAACTACGCCTACATCCTGTTCTCCGTGGGACTCTTCAACGCCTCGCTGTTTGCCGCCTCGATCCTGCCCATCTCTACTGCTTATGCGGTCTGCGAGGGCCTCGGTTTCGAGTCTGGCCTTGATAAAAAGTTCAGCGAAGCCCCCTTTTTCTACTGGCTGTACACCGGACTCATCGTCGCCGGTGCTGGGGTCATTCTCTGGCCGCACCTGCCCCTGGTAAAAATCACCATCCTCTCGCAGGTGGTAAACGGTGCAGTTCTGCCCTTCGTTCTCGTCGCCATGCTCCTGCTCATTAACAAGCGCGAACTTATGGGCCGCCATGTAAATTCGCGCTTCTTTAACATCGTCGCCTGGCTCACCACGATCATCATGATCGTCCTGACCCTAATGATGCTTTTCGGCAGCAACGCCAGCTAGCGTATCGATTGAATTTGCTGTCGATTGAATTTGCTTCTGAATTGAAGTGTCATCCTGAGCGGAGCGAAGGACCCCTATTTTCTACGCCAGCTCTCCGCTCATCAGTCCCCTCACCACGTTGCGGTCCGCCTCAAGGAAGCTCCCAGCGTCCAAGTTCTCACGCTCTTCCCACCGCACCTCGCGAAAGATCTTGTTCTCGATCTTGCCATCAAAATTCGTCACCAGGAAGAAGTGCAGTTCCACGGCAAGCCCCTCGGCATACTCATGGTGAACTTTAGCAATCTCACGCCCCACTACTGCCTCGATCCCCAGTTCCTCGCGGAGTTCACGCACCAGCGCGGCAGCGAAGTCTTCACCGGGTTCAACTTTGCCTCCGGGAAACTCCCATTGCAAGGCAAATGCCTGCTCCTCCGTGCGCTGGCAGATCAGCACACGCCCCTCACGTACAATCACTGCGGCCACCACTTGCTTCGGCGTGATTGCCTCCGCGATATTCTCCCCTAGACCTCGAATCCCGAGCGGCTTCCTGAAGATATCCGGATGTAGGGCCCAGCGAATCGCCCTCAGTCCCCCTACCAACGTATGTGCCGGAGTGTTGAAAAGTTCGTCGGCAACGCAGTATACCCTCCGCTCCCGTATCGCCGTGGTTTCGCCCCATCTCTCGCGCAGTCCCAGCTTTTGCAGCGGAACCCGATCGCCCGCGCCACACCATGCCGCCAGCACCACTTGCGGGTCTTCCGCGGCCACAGCCGCCGCCGTTGTCTGGGCTCCTGGCTCGCCCACCGGAATGCCCCCTGCAGCCTCCACCAGTTCCGCAACCCAACGCTGCGATGCAATCATGGGTTTGCCCCACTCCTCGCAGTAGACGCGCTGCTTCGGATACCTCCCGATCTCCTCTCGGGTCTGTGCAATTTCGTCCTGTAATCCGCTGATGAGTTTCTCGCCCGCGACATATCCATCCACCAGTGCCGCCAGCGTGCGAATGTCGCCATAAACATCGGCCAGTGACCTGGGAGCTAGCGCCAGCACTCTGATTCCAGTCCGTAAAATCGCTGCCAGCGACTCCAATCGATAGGGGACCGACGCGATCACCAGATCCGGGCTCGCCAACGCAATCTGTTCACTGTTGGCCGACCACGAATCTTCGATAATGATCTGCTTACCCCCGACGATCTCTGGGCAAACGTCCTTGCAATAACGAGTGCAGGCCACCACCTGATCCAGCGCCCCAAGTCCCGCCAGGGTCACCGTCACGCTCGGTTGTAACGACACAATGCGCATAGTGAAAGGCCGCCCCCAAGCGGCCCTCGAATTTGTGAATCCATTAAGTGGTCATCCAGAGCAACGCGAAGGACCCCAGCACTGCACAAATCGGTAAAATTGCTTCCTACCCAACTTTCGGCCAGTAAACAGTCCACCCCAGTTCCGCGGCCTTCACTGCCAGGTCCGGATTCGGATTGATCGCATACGCGTTTTTCGCTTTTTCCAGCATCGCAAAATCGTGCATCGAGTTTCCGAAGACTGCGTCCACCTTCCGCTTGATTACCTCTTCAATTGCTGTCTGCTTCAACTCGTCAGTGGGCACGCGCAGCAGGCGGTCGGTCACGATCCCGTTATCTACGGCCAAGGTTGCCGCCATCACGCGCTCAATCGGAATTCCGAACACGCCCGCAGCTTCTTCAATCAACCAGTTATTGGTACTTGATACCGCCCACACTTCGCAGCCTTGGGCGACAAGTTGGTGAGTAAGATCCAAAAGTTCCGGAAAAATTCGTGGACGCACGACCTCGCCGAAGAATTCCCGCGCCGCCTCGCGCAAGCGCGCCAGAGGCACACCCTTGTTAATCTGGATCATCTCGCCACAGATAGCCAATTCACTTACCTGCCCTGCCAGGTACCCGTTGTAGCGCTCTTTGATCGCGGCCACGACTTCGGGTGCAATGAGCCCCCGTTCCATCTCCCAATAGAAGAAGTCCGCGCCCGCATCACCGGACCAGAGGGTACCGTCGCAATCAAATACAGCGATTGCCGGACGCGTTGCAAGAACCTTTTGAACGAACTGAACTGAAGTGGGACTAAGAGAGGTATGGCTCAAAACAGTTGCTCCTTGTTTCATAATATTGGATTCACGGTACCGTTTTCTGAACCTAATCCCAGGGCGCTTTCCACGTTGGAACGGCTGTAACCGTACTCGCAAGAGGATCGGTTGCCTTCAGCTTGCGCACATGCTCCAGGTTGGCTCCGAGAATCTCATCGGCAGCGCTCCATTTCTGTCCGCGCAAAAATAGTTCAATCATCCTACGTCCCATCAGCACGGGATGCCCCTGCAGCATCTCCGTCTCCGGAACCACCGCCCAAATTTCGTCTCCCGCCGCGCAGTAGGCGGCCACCATGCGGTGTACCGTCTCCGCTGTCAGTGCAAAATTATCCAGCGATGTCACTATGGCTGCATCGCGTCCGCGGTTCAGGACTTCCTGCAGCATCGCCCGGAGGGCATCTGCATCGCTCGTGTTCTCGGCCAATTTCACCATGTAAGCGGCGCGCGACCACACCACGGGAGCGAGCGCATCTGCATCGGCTCCCACGGCCACCAGCACCATCTCAGTGTCTGCATGCAGCGCGTCGATCAACTCGCTCACACCTTCGGCCTTCGTCTTCAGTCGCGCATCTCCGGCTCCAACCTGCGAGCCGGCCGCCAGAATTACTCCGCAAACGCCGGGGCTGTGCATACGTTAAAGGTAGCAGGAGCCGCGCCGCTAGCCAATAACCATTAGTCGTCCCAGAGTGGTAATTTACCCCCGCTTTATTGATCTCTGCGGAAACCCTCTGGCGCGCAGTCGAATCAGAGTGGGAATGGCGCAAATGGGCGATGCACAGCACAACCCATATTCCTAGCCATGGAGGTTTGGCATGAATACAACGATTCAAACGGGCCTCACTCTTTTGACCGCAGTCGCTTTAAAAATAGTGGGAGCAATTGTTATATGGTTTGTCGGACGCTGGCTGATTGGATTCGCGCTCAAAGTGATGGGGCGGGCCCTTAACCGGCAGAGCCTCGACCGTACGCTCGTCTCCTACCTGCAGTCAGCGATCGGCGTGCTTCTCAATGTCGTGCTCGTGGTTGCATTGCTTGGCTTCTTCGGAGTCGAGACAGCATCCTTCGCGGCCCTGCTCGTCGGCGTGGGGCTGGCGATTGGGGCGGCGTGGAGCGGTCTGCTTGCAAATTTTGCCGCCGGATTCTTTCTGCTCCTTCTGCGCCCCTTCAAAGCAGGTGACTATGTTGAAGTAGGGGGAATCACAGGCACAGTCGAGGAGATCGGGTTATTTACCACTACTCTCAACACCCCCGGAAATGTAGTAGCAATTGTCGGCAATTCCAAGGTCTTCGGAGATACAATCCAGAATTACACCCGGAATGATTATCGACGTGTGGACCTGACAGTCGGACTCTCCCATGACGTTGACCCAACTCAGGCTATCGAGCTGCTGAAAGAGGGCATTGCTCGTATCCCGAACGTGCTCCCTTCCCCAACTCCTGTCATTGAGGTGTTTGAGTTCACATTGGCCGGACCGCAATTGGTTGTTCGTCCCTTCTGCGCCAACGAGCATTACTGGCAAGTCTACTTCGATACCAACAGAATGATTCGGAACACCTTTAGCAAGGCTAGCTTCCCAGCACCGGAATACCATCATGCGGTGCGTGGAGGCCTTGAGGTCGAGTCAGCACGAAACATGAAGACCGCAGCATAAATTGCGTTGGAAGACGACAGATTCTGCGGGGGGATTCCAACTCTGGGCGGAGCGGGCTCGGGCTCCCGAGTGGAAACCGGGCTCGCTCGGCGTTACAATTGCCAAAAGTGGGGGTTTATGGAAAAAGATGTTAGCGGAACCGAACGCTTTCAGGCCCTGGCCGGAGATCCTCAAAGTCCGGCTCGCATTGCGCAGGTCACCTACGGTGGAAGCCACGAAGAGGAAGGCGTTCTTCTTACTACGCTCGATTCGGCCGTAAATTGGGTTCGCAAGAACTCGATCTGGCCCATGACCTTCGGCCTCGCCTGTTGCGCCATTGAAATGATGGCCATGGGCGCATCCCGCTTTGACATTGCACGCTTTGGCGCTGAGGTTTTCCGTCCATCGCCACGCCAGTCCGATCTGATGATTATCGCTGGCCGTGTCTCGCAGAAAATGGCTCCAGTAATTCGCCAGCTCTACATGCAGATGCCCGAACCCAAGTGGGTCATTTCCATGGGTGCCTGCGCCACCTCGGGCGGAGTCTTCAACAACTACGCGATTGTGCAGGGTGTTAATCAGTGGATTCCCGTCGACGTCTACGTCCCCGGATGCCCGCCCCGCCCTGAGCAACTCATCTATGCCATCACTCTGCTGCAAGAGAAAATCAAGAACGAGCGTGGCTCGTTCAAACGCGCACTCAACATCGGCGAGTAGCCGCTCAGGTGGTCGCCGATGTTGCACTCAGAAGTGGCTCTCAGGTGCGCAGCTGCGACCAACTCGTCAAGTAGGGAGCGTTTTCACCATTTCTGCCACGTCTGGCACCAGGTACACTGCCGCGCAAAGAATTCTACCCAGATGAGAGTAGAATCATCTGCTATCAGTTTGGCGCTGATTTGGTGAGAGTAAACAGTGCACCCAGTTTCGGAACCGGCACAGAAGCTTGTGCGGCTCAGCGTTCGAAGACTCTACGTTCCAGCGGCAATCAATAACAACATTCCTTGCAGGTTCCATGCAACAATTCGCTTGACTCATGCACCACTAAAAGGTAACAGTACCGAAACCCGTTTTTTTCTTTTTAAAACCTTGGTAACTGTGTGAGGGGAAGTATATGGAGCAGCAGAAACAAACTGGCGGCGAGACGCTCACTTTTCGAATCGTCGGACACGCGATTGATCAATCGCCGATAACCCGCCCCATGGTTGGGGTAATCGTGATTGCCGCCTTGGCGTCGTTGTTTGACGCTGCAGACGCCTATTTATTGGGATTTGCGATGCCGGGCATTGCTAAGGAATTTGCCCTGAAGCCCCAGACTCTAGGCTTGATCGCGTCTTCCACATTAATTGGTATGACTCTTGGGTCCTTCCTATGGGGATGGATTGCCGACAAAGTGGGCCGCAAAATTGCCTTTACCGGGACGATCCTGATGTTCTCCCTGTTTTCGGGAGTTTCCGGTTTGGCCTTTTCGGTTAGCTTTCTTCTCGGCGCCCGCTTCCTGACTGGGTTGGGGATCGGCGGTTCGGTACCTGTGGACGCCTCCATCTTGGCCGAATTCGCTCCAGCCCGCATCCGAGGTTATTCCGGGGGAGCCTTACCAATCGCATGGCCAATAGCGACGTTTATTGCTGCCTCGGTTGCACTGTATGTACTGCCGAAGTGGGGTTGGCGCGGGTTGTTCCTTGTGGGTGTGCTGCCAGCCTTGTTAACCGTCTGGGTGCGGCGTAACGTTCCGGAATCCCCCCGATGGCTGGCTAATCGAGGCCGCTACAAAGAGGCAAGGGAAGCACTCAACTACCTCAATATTGGTGATGCCGCAATCGAGCGTTCTCGCATTGCAGTGCAAAACGAAGCGCCGCTGCCGATGCTTCCTCCGGCGGTTTTCCGTGATTTGTTTACCCCGGAAATGCGCAAACTGACTGCACATACCTGGATCATCTGGATCTTGCCTTTGATGGCTTCATGGGGCATGAACCTATGGCTGCCGAAGCTTTTTGTGCAAACCCATGGGCTGACGATTAAGCAAGCGGTCGGCAAGGTTATGTACATTACTCTCTTCGCCATTGCAGGACGCCTTCTGGTGTACTTCCTAAGCGAAAAGGTTGGCCGCAAGCCGTTTTACGTGATTGGTTTCACAATGGCCGGCGTTATGCTTTTTTGCATGCCTTGGGCCGCAAGCTTATCTGCGTTCTTCTGGGTCGCTGCGATCTATCAGTTCTTCATGGAAATGGGCCTCTGCGGAAGCACGATCTATACCCCTGAGGTTTATCCAGTTCACATTCGTGTGCTGGGAACTTCCACAGCCATGGGGCTTGGACGCATCGGTGGTGCGATTGGCGGTTACGCGATCGGCTATTTCCTTGGAGTGAACCAAGCAACGAATATGTGGATATTCCTCGGCGCTGGCTGCTTCATCGCGGGCGTGCTTTCAATCTTCATGGGGATCGAACCCCAGGGCCAGAACCTTGAACAACTCACAAAAGATGGTACGGAAGGCGCAGCAAGACGCAGGGAAGAAAAGGAAGAGAACGTTACGGCCTTGGCTGGCTGATAACAAGGGTTACCCTCTGAAGGAGGAAGGCAACCCTTTCTCCTTTAGAATTCTTTTTCGAGCAACCCACCCCGCATGGGCGTGGGTTGTTTTTTGATAAATAAGATACCCACTCAAAGGAGGAGCGTCGACAAAATGAGCCAAGTAGGCCAAGCGCCTGAAATCAAGATGCGGAGTGAAGTCAGGGATGGAATGCACATCGACTGGAATGTGCCCATTACGATGGATGACGGCATCGTTCTGCGGGCAGACGTTTTTCGCCCCGTTGCAGACGGACACTATCCGGCGATCATAACCTACGGTGTGTACGGAAAAGGTCTCTCCTATCAGGAGGGATATCCGATGCAGTGGGGGAAAATGGTCACCGATCATCCTGAGATACTCGAGGGTTCGACCAACAAATATCAGAACTGGGAAGTCACCGATCCCGAGCGTTGGGTTCCGCACGGCTACGTTGTGATTCGCGTGGACTCCCGCGGTGCCGGTTGTTCGCCGGGTTTCCTGGATCCCAACTGCCCGCGAGAAGTCGATGACCTCTATCTTTGCATCGAGTGGGCTGGGACGCAGCCGTGGAGCAATGGCAAGGTAGGAATGCTAGGCATCTCTTACTATGCAACGAATCAGTGGCGAGTTGCCGAGAAGCACCCACCCCATTTAACAGCGATCATCCCATGGGAAGGGCGCAACGACGGCTACCGAGACAACACGTACCACGGCGGTATTCTGTCGGAGTTCCAGAAGCGTTGGGCAAAGCACCAGGTAGCTGACGTGCAATACGGGCGCGGAGAGAAGGCCAAGAAGAATCCGATCACAGGAGAGTCCATTGCCGGCCCCATTACGCTCTCGGATGAGGAGCTGGCTAAGAATCGTGTCGATGCCTTCGAGGAATCCAAGAAGCATCCTCTATGTGACGATTGGCACCGCTCACGTACGGTCGATCTCCCGCAGGTTACTGTACCAGTTTTGAGTTGTGCGAACTGGGGCGGGCAGGGAATCCACCCGCGCGGCAACTTTAACGGATTTATGTATTCGTCATCTGAGAAGAAATGGCTGGAAGCGCACGGCGACTCGCACTGGTCGCTGTTCTCGGCGAAGTATGGGCTCGACCTGCAAAGACGTTTCTTTGACTACTTCCTCAAGGGCATCGATAACGGATGGGAAAAGGAACAGCCGCGCGTGCATCTCAACATTCGCCATCCCGGCGAAAAATTTGTGTTGCGAGCCGAGAATGAGTGGCCCCTGGCCCGCACGCAGTGGACTAAGCTCTATCTCGATCCGTCAAGCAAGGCTCTTAGTTCAAATCCTGTGGCCAAAGGTGCATCCATCGAATATGAGGCGATGGGGAATGGCCTCACCTTCAGGCTGCCGGTAACAAAGCAAACTGAGATCACCGGCCCAATGGCGGCTAAGCTTTTCATCTCATCGTCTACCAAGGACGCTGACTTATTCCTGATCGTGCGAGTCTTTGATCCAGAAGGGAAGGAAGTAACCTTCTTCGGATCCACTGATCCGAACACTCCCATCGCGAATGGTTGGTTGCGAGTCTCACATCGCAAGCTTGATCCAGTGCGTTCTAAGCCATATCAACCATTTCACACGCATGACCGCGTAGAACCGTTGACTCCGGGCGAGATCTACGAGTGCGATATCGAAATAGTCCCTTCGTGTATTGTCGTACCTGCGGGGTGGCAGATCGCTCTTACCGTTCGCGGCAAGGACTATGAATACGAAGGAGAGTTAAACGAATTCGCGAAGACATTCCACTACGGAAC
>Ga0316232_1003835_pt1 | contig 13407 bp, 10 predicted proteins | sample TBHtaG_FD_206006 | JGI IMG/M metagenome (GOLD analysis project Ga0316232, IMG submission 206006) | Freshwater microbial communities from Trout Bog Lake, Wisconsin, USA - TBH18025_13 | ecosystem: Environmental > Aquatic > Freshwater > Lake > Hypolimnion/Profundal zone | place: USA: Wisconsin... | reverse complement strand
AAGGAATTACAGGGTTTCCGTAATTGACGTTAAACGGGATGTAGGTTGGATAAGAGTAAACATATGGCGGGTATACAGGAGCATGCTTGGGGGGCGGATCAATGTAATGATAACCGTAATACGCGGGAGCATACTTATGCGGCGGCGCGGGATAATGATAACCATATGGCGGATAAGCGGGACGATCCCAGTACGGCATGGCAAAACCTCCCTGAACGCAATTCATATATTATAACTTATGAGAACCCGCCCAAGATGGTACCACTTCATCCGGCTGTTGAAAAAGGCCCATCTGCGTAATCATATTTCAAAGCATCAGCCAAGATCGCATGGGCAGTAAAAATGCCTGGCGGGCGAAGCTCCGGACACCTTTACTGCCTCGCTGTTCCTGAGTCGGGTGCGGCTTGGGCATCTATAGGTAAAACCTCTGCGGGAGGCGAGCCTTTGACTACACACTAAAGGCCCTCCAGCGGAGGGCCCCATTCTTACCTTATTCTGTATCGCCTAGAACAATCAGCGGCTTCTTGTCCGGATCCAGCCAAGACAACACTGTGAGCAGACTGGCCTCGGCCATTGCTACGCAGCCGGCAGTCGGTTCCCCAGTTTCCCGCCAGAGATGGACGAAAATAGCGCTTCCTCTTCCGGCAACAACCGGTCCGGTATTGTACTCGATGACAATCCCGTATTTATATAACCCGTCTGAGCGCAGCAGCCGTTCGAAAGAAATACCGTCCGGCACTCCCTCGACCCAGCGATTATACTGCGGCGATGCCGGGTCATCAACCCAGCAGTCATCGTCCAGGGCCTGACGGTAGGGCATAGCAGTGGGGGCACACGGCTCACTGCCAAAAGTCAGTCCCAAGACATACACCCCTGTGGGGGTACAGCCGTCTCCCTCAGTTTTTTCCCCGGCGCAGATAAACCCGTTCCTGCCGATAGCCGCCGGAATCGGCGGATAGACCACGCACCAGTTTCCGCGCACCAAGTCCCAGGCCGTGACCTTGGCCAGACTGCCGCCAGCCGGGTCTGCCTTTACCAAAAGAACCTGCCGGGAATCCAGCGGCAATGTTGACAAAACGTCCGGAGCTGTCACATCAGAGGACTCCACAGACAACACCTCGTCAATCAGATTCGGCTAACGATTTTAGAAAACCCGGCTTGCGTCGAGCCTTTTATACTCTCTGTTCAACCAGGCGAAACCGGTGAACAGGCCTACCCACTGCCGCATAGTCCAGAAGCATCTGGAGCCGTCCTTGAGACACAAGGTATTCCAAGTAGCGGCGGGCGGTAACTCGGGAAATTCCGATACCGGCCGCAACCTCTTCCGATGATCGCGGTTCCGGGCTGGCGAAAAGAAAATCGACAATCAAATTCAGGGTCTGGACATGGAAATTCTTCGGCATATCCCGGGGGTCATAGTCCGGCCTTGTCGCGAAAACCTTGTCGATATCCGCCTGGTCAAGGCTGGCAGACTGCCTGGCTTTGCGCTGAAAGTCCCGGTAGGACTCCAGCACCGACCGGTAGCGCTCGAACTTGAAAGGCTTAATAATATACCCGGCGATGCCATGACGCATGGCTTTGCTGATGGTCGAACCATCGCTGGCTGCGGTAATCATGATGATATCGATCGGGGTTTCCGTCTGGCGCAGGCCAGCCAAGACACCCATCCCGTCAATCCCGGGCATGTAAACATCCAGGATGACCAAATCAGGGTGTCGGTCCCGGCACATATCCAGTGCCTCCTGGCCATTTCTAGCCGTACCGACTACCCTGAAGCCCTCTATATTCTCTGTGAAGCTTTTGTTAATATCCGCCACCATCGGGTCGTCTTCGACAATCAGCACCCGGATATCATCCATCTTCAACACCTGCCGTCAATTCTGTATGGAAACAATGAATTCAACCCCACCTGAAGCCTGGTTACAAAAACTGATTGTTCCACCGTTTATGGCTACTTTCTCCGCAACCAGCGCCAATCCGTAGCCCCGCCCGGCCCCTTTGGTGGTTACCCCGCGGCGGTAGATGGTATCCCCCAATTCAGCGTCAATAGGTTGACCGGTATTACAAACCCGGATTTCCATTGCTTCAGGATGATTCACCACACTTACCGCAACCTGTTTTTCTTCGCTCAGTGCCGCGGCCTCAATGGCGTTCTCCACTAAATTGCCCAGCACCAATACCATGTCACCGCTGGAAAAATGTTTGGGCAGTACACTGAACATGGTTTCCGGCAGAACGGTAAGTTCCACCCCCTGTTCCCTGGCCCGGCTGATTTTCCCCAACAACAGCCCGAAAGTCAGCGATTCCTTGATGCGGGTCGACAGCCACTCAAAAGTATCCGCGTCCGGGGCGTAGTTTGCGGTGAGAAAGTCCACCGCCTCGCTGTACCGGCCCAGCTGTATCAACCCAGCGACAGCATGCAGCTTGTTCTTGAATTCATGGGATTGGGCCCGCATGACCTCCACCAACCGGTGGACACCGGTAATTTCCTCAGCCAGACGATAAATTTCCGTTCGGTCCCTGAAGCTGATCACTGCACCGACCACCGCGCCATCGACAACCACAGGCACGCTGTTGGCGAGAATAATAATGTCATTGACACGATATTCCTTGTCTGACACCGTCTGGCCTTTATCAATGATGTTCTTCATATTGTATTCCGGCAGCAGGCTGTCGATACTCTTCCCGGCGGTCTCTTCCGGCCTGAGCCCAAGAATGGAAGCCGCTTCGTTGTTAAAAAACCGAATACGGCCGTCCCCGTCAACCGCGATGATCCCTTCCCGAATGGCCTCAAAAGTTGCGATCCGCTCTTTCAGCAAAGCAGCAATTTCATCAGGCTCAAGGCCAAAAATCGCCTTCTTGACGTCCCGGGCCAAAAGCTGGGCGCCGATCAGGCTGAGAACAAGGGCGATGAGCAGTGCGTATAAAACCTGCTTCACCCCAGCCATCCCCCGGCCGAAAATGTCATCAAGCGCAAAACCGACCGAAACAAAACCTATCTGCTGGTCTCCTGCCGCGTCAAAGATAGGCACATTCGCCCGGAGCGAGGGAGCCAGACTGCCTTGGCCGGTATATACATACTCGTTGCCATGCAGGACTGGTTCACGGTACAAATCAGCCATCGGCGTACCAACATTAGTGGCAATAGTATGCGACAGGCGGATTTGATCCATGTTGGCGATAACGATGAACGACGCCCCGGTGGCTGTCCGCCAGCGTTCAGCCAGCGGCTGCAAGACCTCTGAGGGATTTTCGGACAGGATGGCCTCCTGGACCGCCGGCACCTGAGCCACAATCCGGGCGATATCCAGGGCCTGCTTTGCGGTGTCTTCCTGTACCTGCTCCAGCACATTATGTCCGACAAGAATACCGGCGGCGATCAACACAAAGCAGACCATCGACACAGTAAGCAGCATAATTTTATATTGCAGCGGCATCTTTTTAGCCATAACGCGCATTTTTTCACCTCACCCCAAGAGATTCAGCACTAACGACTCTTTTCCTTCTCTCAGGGTGAGGTGATCTTCCTTCCTTACATGGATACTGGCCTGCGAACTACATCGGTGATGGTGCCATCGCGGTATTCGACCAGGGCCACCACTTCGTCGGTAACAGGTATCGGGGCCGGTTTGCCGGCCAAATCATAAGCGATTCTTTGTAGCTCTTCGATATCCAGCAGCGGAATATTTGCGTTTCGCAGATTGGCCCGCAGGTCTTTGCGAAGCGGGTTCACAGCCACGCCGCGCTCGGTCACGATCACATCCACCGTCTCCCCCGGGGTGACGATGGTATGTACTTTATCCAGCACCATCGGCAGACGGCCCCGCAGCAGCGGCGCCACAATGATTGACATCGCCGCCCCTGCCGCAGCGTCGGGATGTCCGCCGGACGCCCCCATGATCACCCCGTTGGAATCGGTAAGGACATTGACGTTGAAATTCACATCCACCTCGGTGGCGCTCAGGATAGAAATATCCAGCATGTTGACGATCGGGCCGCGGTTATGGGGATTGGCGTACAGCGAGGCCGACACTTCGATGTGATTGGGGTTGTCACGCAGCGATTCGATGGACGGCAGATCAAAGTCCTGAACATCAAACACCGTCTTGATTAACCCGTCGGCAAGCATAGCGGCAAAAGGGGCCGTTATGCCGCCCAGCCCGAAGCTGCAGGTGATGTTTTGGGCCAGCATCTTTTCGCGCATGAACTTGGCGGCCGCCAGTGATGCGCCGCCGCTGCCCAGCTGCAGCGAATAGCCGTCTTTAAAATAGCCCGAGTATTCGATAACCGCGGCAGCGTACTCAGCCATTAAGAGTTCCCGCGGGTCCTTAGAAATCCGTAGAGCCCCGGAGGCAATGCCTTTGGGATCACCGATCCGGTCGACCACCAGGATGTAATCCACCTGATGCTGCGGAATGCTGACAGGAATGAGCGGATAGGGAAGAAGATTATCGGTGATGGCGACAACCTGATCGGCATGGGCGGCGTCGACCATGGCGTAACCCAGCGAACCACAGGCCGAGCGACCCATGACCCCGTTGATGTTGCCATAGGTGTCACAGGCCGGCGCGCCGATAAAGGCGACATCGATTTTCAGTTCGCCGCATTCGATGGCCCGGGCCCGCCCGCCGTGGGAACGGATAATCGCCGGTTTGGCCATTTTTCCGCTCGTCAGCAGCCGTCCCAGTTTGCCGCGGGCGCCACTGGTTTCAATGGCGGTGATGACTCCCTCCTCGATATAAGGGATGATGACATCATTGATATCATTAAGGGAGCTCGGAGCCAGGGTCAGCCCTTTGATCCCCTTACGGGCGATGGCATCAATTACGGTGTTCAGAACATAGTCGCCATTGCGGAAATGATGATGAAAGGAGATCGTCATGCCGTCCCTAAGGCCGGTGGCTTCAATCATCTGTTCCATCGACTTGAGGAGTTTATCCGAACGGGGTTTGGCTGCGGCGATCTTGGGACCGGTTAAGCGCCCGGCCGGAGCGGCGCCAAAGGCACCGGCATAAGGCCGAAGGTTGGCGACGCCGGTTACTTTCTCAGGTATCTCTCTACCTACACTGTTCAGCATGGTCATACCTCCTCACGTGTCGCCGCTGCGGCAGCATAGGCGAGAACGCGTTCCGCTCTTACCACTATCGGGGCATCAATCATTTTCCCATTAAGCGATATAACTCCGGATTTGTTGGCCAACGCTTCTTGATAGGCGGCCAATACCCGCTCGGCATGTTCAATTTCCTTGACAGCCGGAGCAAAAATTTCATGCACAAGGCGGATTTGCCGTGGATTAACCACCGATTTCCCGTCAAAGCCCATTTCTTTGATCATTGTTGTTTCAGCGATAAAGGTTTCTTCGTCATTAATATCAGCAAACACAGTATCAATTGCATCGATCCCCGCCGCCCGCGCCGCCAAAATAAGTTGGCCCCTGGCTGTCACAAGTTCTTTGCCATCTTTGGTACGGTTAGTTTTCAGATTGGCAACAAAATCTTCTGCGCCAATAGCCAGAGCTACCATCCGGGGGCTAGCGCTGGCGATGTCGTAAGCATGCATCAAACCTTTGGGGGTTTCGATGGCTGCCATCATTTTAATGCTGCCACTGGCAAAGCCGTACTTCTCTTCGGCCTCGGTGATGATGGCATCAATTTCCTGGATTTCGCTTGCATCTTGGGCCATAGGCAGACGGATGAGGTTCGGCCTGCCGGCAAGGACGACTTCAAGATCTTTTCGCCCAAAGGGGGTAGAGATATGGTTGATCCTTATCGCCACCTCACAGGGGTATTTGATCTTCTTCAGAGCGCTTAACACCAGCTGGCGCGCTACGTCTTTTTCACTGATAGCCACCGAGTCTTCCAAATCCATTATGATCGTGTCAGCACCGTATATTCCGGCGTTTTGGAGCATCCCGGGATTATTCCCCGGCACAAACATCATTGTTCTGCGTAATTTCATGATTGTCATGCCTCCTTAGCCGTGGCCCGCAAAGTGGCGGCAATGACCCGGGCCTGAATAGTGCAGTCAAGCGCCCCCTTGTCGTTGGCATGGACAATAGCGTCAACAACTCCATACTCCCTCAGGGTATCCCGGATCACCTTTTGAATTTGTTCACCATATTGTTTAATTACCGGACTGACCAGGTCTAGCACCAGCCCTGCTCCCGGCTTCGCCGGGGCGATACTAATCATGATGTCGCTGGACTCAATGGTTCCCGCTTGTCCGGGACGTAATATCTCTGCCATCAAGATCCCTCCTCTTCGTTGTTTCAATTAAGATGAAATCTATTTCATTTTTGCGGGCGCAGCCGCAGGTCGTCCTGCAATTGCACCCACAACATGGGTCCTTTAGCGGTGATGGCAATCGAATATCATATTATCACGGTCTATCGGGTTACCACAGTCCGAGGACTTTCCACCAAAGACTGCCGGCCCCCATCCAGATTACGGTGTGAACCAGTGATAAAATGAAACCGTTGCGCCACCAAATACCCTGTTCAACATAGCCGGCGCCGAAATAGATCGGAGCTGGCCCTGTACCGAAATGAGTCAGACAACCGCACAGATTGGCGGATATTGCAACAGTAAAAGCAGCCAGAAAGGGTGGAGCGCCGGCGGCCACCGCCACAGCGATCAGCGCCGCGTACATGGCGGTAACGTGAGCGGTCATGCTCGCAAAGCCATAGTGGGAATACAAATAAACCAGGAAGGCCACAAGCAGGGCAACCATCCAGCTGGTCCCGGTCAGAGCCGCGCCAACACCATTGGCGAACCACTTGATAAAGCCCGTGCTGTTGAGAAAGCCGGCTATACAAACAACACTACCCATCCAGATCAGGGTATCCCAGGCCTTATGCTCCTTGGTCACATCGTCCCAGGTAATAACGTCGGTAATTAGCATAATCACAATACCAAGGAAAGCCACCGAGGTTGCTTCTATCTTGGTGAGCTCCGAAGTCGCCCATAGAGCCAGCGAAATTGTGAATACCACGGACATCATTTTTTCCTTGGCAGACATTGGCCCCATTTTCTGCAGTTCCTCAGCCGCCAGTTGCTTGGCTTCTGGAGTCTTCTTCAGTTCAGGCGGGGTGAGCAGATAAATGACATACGGGACAACCGCCAGCCCGATTAATCCGGGAACGATCGCCGCCAGGGCCCAGGTGCCCCAAGTGATGTCGATACCCAGTGTTTTCTTGGCCAGCTCTGCCGATAATGGATTGGCCGCCATCGAGGTCAGGAACATAGCCGAAACAACAATATCAGTGTGGAACACAGCTGACATCAGAAAGCTGCCAATCCTCTTGGCCGAAGGTCCGGGATGGGAATCAAACGCCTGGCAAAGACTATTTACAATTGGGAAAAGCACCCCACCGGCCCGGGCGGTGTTGGACGGGGTTACCGGTCCGAGAATGAGATCACTGGCAGCCAGTGAATAGGCCAGCGTCAGCGAACTGCCGCCGAAGGAACGGGTGATGAGAAAGGCGATTCTCCGGCCAAGGCCGGTTTTGGCAAAGCCCTTGGCAAACAGGAAAGCTGAGACCACCAGCCAGACAGTGGTCCCACCGAATGCTCCGGTCAATACCTGGGAAATAGTCAACGTATTCGTAAAGATTGCAACAACAAGGCTTCCCATGGCCACCACGCCGTTGGAAAAAGGACCAAGAATAAAGCCGACAACGGTTGCCAAAAAGATCGCAAATAAGTGCCATGCCTGCGGTTTCAGACCAGCAGGAACCGGAGCAAACCACACAGCCACAAGGACGCCCACTGTAATCAGGGAATACGCCATTTTCTTGGACATAATATTCCTCCTTTGCTATTTTTCTAGAAATTTCCGACAATGACAAACCTATATTAAAAATAGCATCTGACGGCGGTAAATAATACCCTTTTGGTCATTATGGTCTTTAACGTCATTTCGGCTGAAACCGGCTTGGCTCTCTGGATCACGCCACAGCAGCGGAAAACCCCCGGGGGATAGTTGATACCATCTCCCAGGGGTTCTTAGATATCGGCGCGTTGTCTGAGGGCGCCGGGCCCGTCTTGAGCGGTTGCTACCTGCGCTTCGCCGAAGGTTTTCATATCATTCAGGACATGCAGGCTGGCGTCAATCAGCGACATTCCCAGCGCCGCTCCCGTTCCTTCCCCGAGTCGCATATCCAGTTGCAGATAAGCCGGAACACCGATGATCTGAAGCGCGATATTGTGAGCCGGCTCACAGGAAAGATGCGAACCAACCAGATAATCCCTGGCCTGAGGCGCCATCTTAACAGCCAGCAGCGCCGCCGCACTGGTAATAACTCCGTCCACCACAACCGCCGCACCACCCGCCGCCGCACCAAGCACGACTCCGACCAGGCCGGCGATTTCCAGGCCCCCGACCTTGGCCAGCACGTCCAGAGGATCGTCCGGATCAGGTCGGTTGACAGCGATCGCTTGTTGAATGATCCGGACTTTATGGGCCAGAGCGGCCTGGGAAATCCCGGTCCCTGGTCCGGCAAGCTCACTCGGCGGCTTGTCGGTATAACAGCCGATGATCGCTGTTGAGGGAGTGGTATTGCCGATACCCATCTCCCCCAGTCCAATGATTTTTGCTCCCTTGGCCAGCTCTTCCCTGACTATTTTTATTCCGATTTTAATAGCCGCCAGCGTCTGCTCACGGGTCATTGCCGCCCCTGTGGCCATATTGGCCGTCCCGGGAGCGATCTTCTCCCGGCGTAACCCCGGTAAATCCGGCAGCTCCGCGGCCACGCCGATATCCACCAGCACAAGCTCGGCTGACACATGTCGGGCAAAAACATTAATAGCAGCTCCGCCCCGGCAAAAATTCAACACCATCTGCGGAGTAACTTCCTGAGGATAAGCGCTGATTCCCTCAGCCGTTACCCCATGATCGGCAGCCATCAAAATAATGCTTTTCTTCAATTGATTCGGCCGGGCCTGCCGGGTAATTCCCGCCAATTTCCGGGCTAATTGCTCCAATCCGTAAAGGCTGCCCAGCGGTTTGGTCAGATTGTCGATACGAAGCTGGCACTGGTCCATAGCTTCACTATCCAGCGGCTTTATTGCTGCTATCAGTTGTTCCATCACGAAAATCCTCCCTTGTTCATACACTGCTGGAGTGGTCTTGCTGGGATACGCCGGCTTCTTCAAAAGTGGCCATTTCACTGAGCATTTTGATCGAAACATCCAGAAGATCCATCGCTAGAGACGCCCCGGTGGCCTCCCCCAGCCGCAGACCCATATCGATATAAGCCGTTAGGCCCAATAGTTCAAGCATCCTGTTATGGGCCGGTTCGGCTGAAAGATGCGAAGCCAGCATATAGTGCTTGCTCAGCGGCTGCAAGGCGTTGGCAATCAGCCCGGCAGCACTGGCGTTGAAACCGTCGATAACCACCATGCAGCGATTAGCGGCCGCGCCGAGGATCACCCCGGCCAGCCCTCCGATCTCAAAGCCCCCCACCTTGGCCAGCACATCAAGGCCATCAGCCGAATTCGGCTTGTTCACAGCCAGACCTCGCCTGACTGCGTCAATTTTTACTTGCAGGCGACTGTCCGAAATACCGGTACCCCGGCCGGTGGCCTCCTCGGGGCTAATCCCGGCGAAGACGGCGACGACGGCCGCGCTGGAAGTGGTATTGCCGATTCCCATTTCTCCGAGACTGAAACAGCTAAACCCTCGCTTAACCTGGCTATTCACCACCTCTATGCCGGTCTCGACGGCCTGAACAGCCTGCTCCCGGGTCATCGCCGGACCAAGGGTGAAATTTCGAGTCCCTGGGGCGATTTTTCGCTGCCACAGCCCTGGCAAGTCGGCCAATTCTCCGGCAATCCCCATATCCACAACCACCATATCTGCGCCGCAATGATTCGCCAGAGCGTTGGCTCCCGCGCCTTTGGCCAACAGATAATTCCGGGTCATATGTATCGTCGTTTCGATGGGATAGGCACTCACTCCCAGTTCGGCGACCCCATGATCGGCCGCCATCAGCACCATGCACTTGCCGGGAACCTTCGGCCGCTCCTCGCCGGTAATCCCCGCATACTGCCGGACCATATCCTCCAGCCGCCCCAGACTGCCCGGCGGTTTGGTAAGACTGTCCAGGCGGCTTTGCACCTTTTTCATCACCGCTTCATCCAAGGGCCTGATCTTCGCCAGTGTCTCCTGCAGCAAACTCATATGTTACCCCCATGCTTTTTATGAAAATCCTGATTGCGCTGAGCTTCAGCGCAGGCCGCCTATACTTATCTCTGTCAGCCGCCAATTGCGACAAACCAAAAAAGACTTTTTCGGCGAATAACACCAAAAAAGCCCTTGTCTCCCTGGGTATTACCCACCTTTTCCGCGAAGGTTTGTAAAGTCGGTAAAGGCAGGTCTCCTGGCTCCCGGATCATCGACTGCTTACGCCTTCCCCTTGGCGAGTGGCGTTGTAAGGTCTTCCCGGTACAGTGGCGGGACCGCGCGTCTGCATGTTATCATGCTCGGACTTCCCTATTATCCCCTGGGTAAGCAGGGGCACCTCACCGTACATATTCAATTGACTGTATTATATCAGCCATAAACTTCCTCGTCAACCGCCAGGAACGCCAGCCGCAACGACAAAAAAGCACCATCTCTGGTGCTTGTCAGGCCGATTCGCTGTGTGCATCGCTGGTTCTTCTATTACTCAGGCAGAGACACTTCCCGGTCCAGTCTGTCCAGAACCTTGTCCAAAGCGTTTTTCACCGCACTGGTCTGGTTGGCGAAACCAATAACCGCCTCATGCTTGCCGTTTTCGATAATCGTTGAATCATACAGGGCGCTTCCCTGGTTAACATCCATCACATTGACAAATAACGGAACAGTGGCGTTCCACACCTTCATCAACAGCAGCGCTGATGGAAAATTCAGCCTCTGCTGGAGAGAAACATACATCAGCTCAGTCCTGATGCTGTAGTCGACCTTCATCCGCCGCAGGGCAGCCTGAACAGAAGAGGGGTCCGCCGATCTCAGATCTTCAATACCTTCGCGCTTCAACCCGTCCAGGAGAACCTGACCGTACAGGACAACATAGCGGCCATCGCTAAATTTTCCTATCAGCCTTTCTTCAATCGCCTGGGACGCGTACCGGCCGCTCCGTTGCGATGAATTGTCCAGAACCGGCAAAATGGCCACCACCGGTTTTTGTCCGAACGCCGCCGCACAAACTGTACCCGCCGGAACCGCCAGCAGCAGAATAACCGCTAGCAGGATGGTTAATGAAAATGCTTTACGCATTACTACTATCTCCCCTATCCAAGTGGAGTTCGGCAAAAAAGACCGGGCCCACCATATGCCTTTGCAGCCCCAATATTTCTATTGTAGTATAATTGGGCAATAAAGTGCAAATACCTGCTGACATTCCCCTGTAATTTTTTAGGTTTATTCTGCTGCCTCGATTATTTTGCCACCAGCGGAAGAACAATAAGCGTTAGTCCTCTATCATGAGCGGCTGTCACTTGAGCCATATTTTTGCCGATCAGCAAAAGTATGGCTTACTACTTTGTGATAGCTGTTTTACGCTGAAAAACTTAACAACTAATCGAACAATATATAGTACACTAAGAATTTTCTAAATAATACAAATTTTTACACTCAATTGGAGGAATTTGTTAAATAAAGTCGAATATTGAAAAACATATAAGAAAATTACAATTATATTACTAGGAGGCGACAAAATGGTTCTTAATTCTGTGAAGCACAAAATTATACTGGCAATGATATTAACAGGATTGATTGGTTCGCTGGTCGTCGGCGTCTACAACATCTATGAAAATATCCAAGTCAATGCCGAAGAGGTAAAACAGTATCGCGTCGTCCTGTACGAACAATTCGACCGCAGCATCAAACTACAGGTCGAAACGACAGTGAGTCTTCTGCAGGACATTTATAACCAGCAACAAAAAGGTCTCCTTCCCGAAATGGAAGCCAAGAAACGAGCGGCTGATATCATAAGGAATCTCCGTTTCGACAAAGACAACTATTTCTGGGTGGATACTACAGAAGGAGTCAATGTCGTCCTTTTAGGGAGGGACCAGGAAGGAAAAACCCGTTATGAAGCCAAAGATGCAAAAGGATTTACCTTCGTAAAAGACGGCTTTATTGCCAATGGCATCAAACCCGAAGGCGGCTATACCGACTACTGGTTTGCAAAACCGAATCAGACCGAACAGTTGCCGAAACGCGCATACACCTTGCTGTTTAAACCCTATAACTGGATTGTCGGCACAGGCAACTGGACAGATGATATCGATGCTTTTGCTCAGAAAAAGATGCAAGAACAAGCCGCCCAGTTGAAAACCAAAATCATGATGGGGATTTTGTTCTGTCTGCTCGCGCTTGGGGTATCAGCAATACTTGCGTTCTTTCTGGGGAGCAGCCTTGTCAAGCCGTTTTTGGCGATGCGGGAGCATACCATGAAGATGGCAAACGGTGATTATTCCGCTGATTCCGACCAGTCGGTTATGAAACGAAACGATGAATTTGGCGATATGGCCAAGGCGTTTGATACCCTGACTAAGAACATGCGGAATGTTATCCGCAATATCATTCAGGCCACCGAACAGGTGGCTGCGTCTGCTGAAGAACTCACCGCCAGCGCCGAACAATCGGCCCAGGCCGCCAGCCAAGTAGCTATCGTCATCAGCGAAGTCGCAGCCGGCGCTGAAAGGCAGTTAAAGGCGGTTGACGGCACCACCTCCATCGTCGAACAAATGTCGGCAGGTATCCAGCAAATTGCCGCCAACGCTAACTCCGTCGCCGGAGCGTCCGCAAAATCGGCCGGCGACGCCCAAGAGGGCAGCAAAACAGTTGAGAAAGCAATCACCCAGATGGGAAATATCGAAGAAACAGTGACCCACTCAGCCCAAGTAGTCACCAAACTGGGTGAACGGTCGAAGGAAATTGGGGCGATCGTTGATACCATATCAGGCATTGCCGGCCAGACCAATCTCCTGGCGTTAAATGCCGCAATCGAAGCCGCCCGGGCCGGTGAAGCGGGCCGCGGTTTTGCCGTGGTGGCGGAAGAAGTCCGCAAACTTGCCGAACAATCCCAGGAAGCAGCAAAGCAGATCGCCGGCCTGATCGGCGAAATTCAGCACGATACCGACGGCGCCGTAGTGGCGATGAACCAAGGCACCAAAGAAGTCCGCATCGGGGCCGAAGTCGTAAATGACGCCGGAAAGACCTTCAAAGAAATTTTCCGGTCCTTCAACGAAGTAACCGCTCAAATCAGGGAAATATCGGCAGCCATCCAGCAGATGGCCGGCGGCAGTCAGCAAATCGTAGCCTCGGTACGCGATATCGACACCATCAGCAAACATGCGGCAGGACAGGCCCAGACGGTAGCAGCCACCACCCAGGAACAGTCGGCGACCATGGAAGATATGG
>Ga0316232_1003833_pt1 | contig 13415 bp, 10 predicted proteins | sample TBHtaG_FD_206006 | JGI IMG/M metagenome (GOLD analysis project Ga0316232, IMG submission 206006) | Freshwater microbial communities from Trout Bog Lake, Wisconsin, USA - TBH18025_13 | ecosystem: Environmental > Aquatic > Freshwater > Lake > Hypolimnion/Profundal zone | place: USA: Wisconsin... | reverse complement strand
CGGTTAAAAAGGCTGCTCAGTAGTTTGCGGCAACCATTTCGAAATGCGCCTGCGGGTGCTGACAGACCGGGCATTTGTCGACGGCCTTGACGCCTTCGTGCGTGAATCCGCAATTCCGGCAGACCCACTTGACCTTCTGGTCCTTGTTGAAGACCTTGCCGGTTTCAAGATTCTTCAGCAGTGCGAGATAGCGCTCCTGATGTGTTTTCTCGATCTTCGCGAGCTGCTCAAAGATGCGGGCCTGATCCTCAAACCCCTCGGCGCGGGCTTCCTGGGCCATGGTCGGATACATGGAGGTCCATTCATGCCCTTCGCCGCCGGCAGCGGCCTTCAGATTGGCCTTGGTGTCGCCGATGCCCGCGAGCGCCTTGAAGTGAAGCTTGGCATGTTCCTTTTCGTTTTCCGCGGTTTCCAGGAAGATCGCTGCGATTTGTTCGTACCCTTCCTTCTTCGCGACCGAGGCAAAGTAGGTGTACTTGTTGCGTGCCTGGGATTCGCCGGCAAATGCCGCCTGCAGGTTCTGTTCGGTTTTCGTGCCTTTGAGTTCCGCCATGGTTGCTCTCCTCTAGTTGCCGTCACAGGGCAGAATAGCCCAAATGTAATCAGCCTAATCGGGGGACGGCTGGAAGTCAATCAGGGGAACATCCCGTTCGTGTTTCTTGGTTTCCTGGTTCTTCGTTCAAAACCCGAGAACAAAGAACCTATCCCTACAACCATTCGGCGGTGCAGATCGTGGCGGAACGGATGATGCGGAGAGGGTTTATCTTATTTTGCAGGGCGGGCTTCGTTGTTTTCCCGCATCTGGGCGCGAATTTTTTCCCGGGCCTTGCTGATTTGCGCCGGTGTGAGATATTTGCGAACTGTAATCAGATTCTGGACCATCAATTTGGCCTGTTCGGTGCGTAGTTTGCCGATCGCGTCGATCGTATTCATGATTTCGTCCGCATTGGCATCCGGCGCAGACATCAATTTGGGCATGAGGTCTGCCTGTTTGAGCGATAATTTCTGAATCTGGACCGTGAGTTCCACCTGCCGGTCCTTGAGCGCATGGGTTTCCTCGCGTAATTTGGCGATGGTTTCCTCATCCAACCCAATTTCGGCCGCGAGATTGGTGTTCGACAGCAAACGGTCCAGCAGGCGCTCTCCGCCCGGCTCGCCATTCATGCGCCCATTCTGCGCCCCTCTTCGCGGTGCCCAACCCACATTGTAACCGTTGGTGCCGTCTTGCGCAGCGTGTTCGCCATCAGACAGCGCCACACTCGTTGCGCACAACCAGATTGCCAGCGCCAGTTGACACGTTCGGCCAATGATCCGTTCGATCTTCACAGCTTTTATCTCCTGTCTCACGCCCTGAAATGGTGCTGTCATAAATAACGCACTGCCGACTTCAATTATTGTATCTGACGCGACCGAACGTTGCATCATGGAATGTGTTTCAGCCATGTTCAAATCTGGGATTTCTGCCAACAAATTTAATTTTTTATGCATTTTATTTCGCTGCGGCACACGCACCGGAGATCAGGAAATTGGCAACAAAACGCCATGTTTTCAGCAATGGTTGATAAATGTCGTCGTTCGCGTCCAAAAGTGTGATTTTTATGGACATTTTAATTAAATATTCTGCAATTCACTTGCTGCGAGTATGTTACGCATTGGTGTATTTTCATCAGGCGGCTGTTTTTACGATCTTTCCTTCCCGAAAAGTCCGTCGCCGCCTGTTAGTAACTCATTTGCACCGCCTATCCGGGAACTGGTTTGAATATTTCCCGATTTGGCGTAACCCTCCGAAAAAACAGCCAAAGATGGTCTATAACGGACCTGTTGATAACCTGTTCATGAGTTTAACATTCTTTTGCCTTGTTTCAGCGGGTGATGAGGTGCCATTGTCGCACGTGTACAGCGGTCCCGGTTTGCCCACACCGACGGGGGTTGGCGGCGGTGCGTTCCCAAGACGAAAGCAGCAACCGGATCTGAAATTTTGAAATGAGTGTTGGTCATGGATACCCAAGCGTTGTGGAATCAGGCATGCGGTCATTTGAAAGCCGTGCTGCATCCGGATGTATTCAATCGCTGGATCGCGATCATTCATCCGATTGCCGTGCAGGGCGACACCATGATCCTGGGCGTGGACAACGACTACTACCAGACCTGGCTGGAGGATAACTATCTCCAGTTGATTGTCAGCGCGCTGCGCTCCGCCGGCGCCAATGAAAATCTCATGATCCGGTTCGATGTGCAACCGGCAGATCCGGCCGCCGCGATGCCTGCAGATGCCCCTGCCGCGGCTTCTGCCGCGCCCGATGCCGCGCCACGTCCGCGTACGCGCATGCGCCGACAGTACAAAGGCGCAGCCCTCAACTCCACGCTCAACCCGAAATTCACGTTTGAAGAATTTGTCATCGGCCCATCGAACAGTTTTGCCCACGCGGCGGCGCTGGCCGTGGCTCAGGCGCCTGGCCGCGCCTACAACCCCCTGTTCATCTACGGCCAGACCGGACTGGGAAAGACGCACTTGATGCAGGCCGTCGGGCATCGCGCCATGCAGGCGGAAGGCGCCTCCGTGGCCTATGTTTCCTCGGAAACACTGCTCAACGAATATGTCGAAGCGCTGCAGAGCCGCACCACGACCGACTTTCGCAACAAATACCGCAGCGTGGACGTGCTGCTGGTGGACGATATCCACTTTCTGGCCAACAAGGAACGCCTGCAGGACGAGTTCTTCCATACCTTCAACGCCTTGTATGACGCCCGCAAGCAGATCATCATGACCAGCGACCGGCCAGCCAACGAGATCACCGGTCTGGAACAACGACTGGTGTCGCGTTTCGAATGGGGGCTGGTCACGGAACTCGAAAAGCCGGACTTTGAAACCCGCCTGGCCATCCTGCGCTACAAACAGACGCACGCCAAGGTGCATCTGGCCGACGACCTGTTGAATTTCATCGCTGAAAACGTCAAATCCAATGTCCGCAGCCTGGAAGGCGCCCTGTTGCGTGCACTTTCCTTCACCTCGCTCAACAACCAGCCGCTGACCCTGGACATGATGCGCTCCCTGCTGAAGGATCTGCTCGACAAGGAAAACCAGCAGGATTTGACGTTCGACGACATTCAACGCGCCGTGGCCGAGCATTTCGATCTTCGCCTGACCGATATGTCCAGCAAGCGCCGTCCCCGTTCCGTTGCGCAGCCGCGCCAGGTGGCCATGTACCTCTGCCGCCGCCTGACACGCGCCTCCCTGCCCGAAATTGCCAATGCCTTTGGCAAGACGCATGCCACCGTGTTGCACGCCTGCAAGACCATCCATGACCGTCTGGATGTGGAACAAAATCTCCGCGACGCCGTGCGCACCATTGCCCGCAAACTGGGGCGCGATCCGGTTTCTTTTCAACTCTAGTTTTTGTATAACCCCTTGAAAACCGTTTTTCACAACCCCGTTCATTCATTGACCACAGCCTGTGCCTATCTCTCCACTTGTGAACATCCCCTGACGCCACTGCACTTTCTATCAACACGTGTGACACACTTATGTACAGCCAACCATCAAACACCAAACGCATTCAACCTATTGGCAGGCAATGAGTCACCGCTGGCAACATCCTTTTTAAATCCTCTAGTGGTGCTGTTATTGACTTAAATTGAAATACCGTTATAACATACACCGACAAACCCGAACCTGATTGGAGAACGATCAATGAAGTTTACCATTGTGCGCACAAAATTATTGGAAGCCCTGCAAGCGGTCCAGAATGTCGTTTCGGTTAAAAGCACACTGCAAATACTTTCCAACGCCCTGATCAAGATTGAAGGAAACAAACTGCATCTGACCACGACCGATCTTGACATCACGGTCAAATGCACGGTCGACGCCGAGGGCGAGGAAGTTGGCGGAACCACGCTGCCCATCCGTCGGCTGGCCGGCATTGTGCGCGAACTTCCGGAAGGTAAAATCACGTTCAACATTTCGGAAGAAGACGTGGCGGAAGTGCGTTGCGGATCGTCTTTTTTCAGGATTATCGGGCTGCCCTTGCGTGATTTTCCGCCGGTTCCCGTGCCGGATGGAAAATTCTGCTATCGTATGGATCAGGGAGTTTTCCGCGAAATGCTGCGCAAAACAGCCTACGCGGCTTCGCAGGATGAAACCCGGCACGTGCTGAATGGCGTGCTCATGGCGTTCAAGGATGGCAAATTGACCATGGTCGCCACGGATGGACGGCGTCTGGCGCTGGTGGAACAGGAAGTCGAATTTCCGGCCGAGGCGGAGATCGAAATGATCCTGCCGACCAAGGCCGTCAATGAGCTACTGCACATCCTCAAGGACGATGGCGATCTGAAGATCTACGCGCACAAGAGCCAGGCCGTGTTTGAGTTCGGCAACATCATGATGAGCAGCAAGCTCATCGATGGCGTCTACCCGAACTACCGGCAGGTGATTCCGCCCGGGTGCGACGAACGGGTGGTTCTCGAACGCGAACAACTCCTGACCGCCCTGCGGCGCGTTTCGCTGGTGACCACGGACAAGTCCAATTCCACCCGCCTGACGTTCTCCGCCAACCAGCTGACCATCCTGACCAACACCCCGGACATCGGCGAAGCGCGCGAAACCATGCCGGTGAAATACGTGGGCAAGGAAATCACGGTGACATTCAATCCCGAGTACGTGATGGATCCGCTGCGCAACATCGATCGCGACGAAATCACGTTCGAGATGAACGACGGTCACAGCCCTGCGCTGATCAAGTGCGGCGGCATCCCGTTCCTCTACGTCCTGATGCCGCTGCGCATCGGGTAATTGCCGTTTTCACGCTTGTTTTAGAACAACCGCCCCGGTATTCTCTTCCCGCATCTGAAATTTTTCAGACCCTTGCCCGATAGTGTAATGGTAGCACAACAGATTCTGAATCTGTTTGTCTAGGTTCAAATCCTAGTCGGGCAACCATGGAGCAGATTTGCAACCATGCGGCCTGATTGTGCTGCCGCGGTCATGAATCAGGTCAAGGGGACACCCGATGTCGATTCGGCGTTTTCATCTTGGCATTCTTCTGGGTTGTACTCTCTTGCTGGCAGGATGTGTTTCCCATCCGGTTACGACACCAGCCACCATCGCCGCGGGCTGGCAGGGACGAAGCCCCAACACCGACCAAACGTTCCGCTTCGTCGTGCTTTCCGACCGGACAGGCGGGCATGTGCCCGGCGATTTCGAAAATGCCATTGCCGAAGTCAACCTCCTCAAGCCAGATTTTGTCATTTGCGTGGGCGATTTGGTCGAAGGCTATCAAAAAGACGAATCCATGCTTCGCTCACAATGGATGGAATTCGAGCAGATCGTATCCATGCTCGACGCCCCATTCTATTATGTGCCGGGCAATCACGATGTGGGGGTTGCCGGTCCCGGGACCACCAACATCAACCTGCAAATGTACGCCGAGCGCCATGGCGTTTGCGGCAAGACGTATTATAGTTTTGACTATAAAAACTGTCATTTTTTGGTGCTGAATTCGATCACCGCGGCGGAAGATCCGAAGTTTTGCGAGGAACAACTGGCCTTCATTCGTCAGGATCTTGTCTGCGCGAAGAAGGCGGATCACACCTTTGTGTTCACACATTATCCCCTGTGGACAGATACAAAGACCTGGCCGACGCTGGCGCAACTCCTGCCCAGGGACAAGAGCACGATCTTCAACGGTCACTGGCACAGGCTTTCGTATCACGAGACCAACGGCATTCCTTCGGTGGTGCTGTCCTCCACCGCCGCCCAGACAGATGGCGGTGTCGGCGAGGAACACAGCTATGCGCAGGTGGTGGTCAACCACGGACAGCCCTCGATCGCACTGATTCCAACCGGACAAATCAAGCCCATCGGATATGCGCAGAAAGTTGACGCCATGTACCGGGCAACGGGGCGTGGCGCCCAATGATGCACGGCTTTTGCTACAACATCCGTTCAATCGAAGCGCGTTTGGCCGCATACATCTTGCCCAGGCCAAGTGCGGTTGCCTGATTGCAAAGGGCAAGCGCCTGTTCGAATTCGCCGGCGTCAATGGCCAGCGCGATCCCCCGCTCGATGAACCGGATCGCCGGGCTGTACTCGCGAAAACGCTGGAGCGTTTCCTCCTGCGCCGCTGCCAGATAATCGGACGCCCGGGATACAGCCATTTGGCAGGTTTCCAAATCGTCTGTCCGGAAGGCATCCTCCACGAGCAGGTCGTAGAGATAGAACTTCACCGCATTGGGGATGGAATTGGCCTTGGCGATAAAGTTTTGCAGGTATTTTTTGCCCTTTTCGGGGCCGCCATAGGAGGCTTCCCGGTGCCCGTCCAGGAGGGCGGCAAGAATTTCAACGGGCGTCTTTCGGGTCGGTGCAATACGGTCAGCCATGGGCAACAGGGTGCCAGAGCAGGAGACGAACTACAAGCACGGCGCACGCGGGCACGGCGTACGCGTCGCGGATCGCGCAAGAAGCGTGCGGGGTTCCGGGGTGCGCGCTGTCAAGGCCGGCGCGCATTTCGTGGGGAAAGCCGCCCGCTGATTTCGGCCCATCCGCGGCGTTTGGTCGGGTGGGGCGGATATGTATCCTGCCCCACCCGACCAAGCTTTGCGGCCTGGGCCAAACTGAGCGGGCATTTTCCCCATCCCCGCGAATACGCGGGGCAACGAAATGCGCGCCGCAGGGCGCCCCTTTTGGTTTGGGAAGTTATCGGCGGTTGGACGTGCGAAAAAGCCAAACTGAGATGGCGGCGCTCCGACGCGGCCGGAGGGTTTTGCAAGAACCTCAGGTGAAAGGATTGTTTTGGTGACACCCTTGGCAGCAGAACGTTGAGCCAAAACAACTGCCGTCAACGGCTGCGTATAGATCGTTCCGTGATGGGGTTGCGGGCTAACGCCCGCCTTAGGTTTACAGTCCATATTCCGCCGGCAGGAAGCGGGTGGTGTCCACCTGGCCAAGCATGCGGTCAATGAAGGCTCCTTCGCTGGAGGGCAGGCTGTCGAGGGTTTCGGTGAGTGTGTCGAGCCAAGGCAGTTCGCGGTCCGTCACATGCAGGGCGCCGTCCTTGACGCCCTCGCGGATGCAGGCAATCGCTTCGCGGGCGGCGGCGATGCCGGCACAATAGTGATCGGGCGCGGCCACAATGGCGGCGGCGATCCGCATGGCGTTGACCGGCGCCAGCACCCAGGCCTGGGGATCAATGCCGGCGTCGCTGCGCACGAGCCAGTCACGCAGGCGAAGCGCTCCGCCATCCGCGGCCGCCACATTCATCAGGCGGCAATCGTAGATGAGCTGTTCGACATAACAGGTGGGGGCCATGCCGCCGAGCAGTTTCAGATGCTGGACCGATTCGTTGCTCCAAGTATCGCAGCAGGCGGCGGCAATATTGCCGACCGGGCTGAGATGCGCGCACGCGGCGGTCTTTCCTTCCATGGCCATGGGAAATCCGGTGATGGCCTTGAGGAAGACGTTTTCGTAGCCGCAATCCTTGCCCGGACCGACTGCGCCGCATTCGTATGCCACGAGCGAGCGCACGGCGGTGATGGCGCGCACAACTGCGGCGAAAACGCGTGGAATGTATCGCCGTTCCGCCAGAACCATGGCGGTATTGCCGAAGCCGCAGGCGGTGTCGCCGGCGCAGATGGCGTTATGGCGTTTGGCGATTTTCGCAAGTTCGGTCCACAGGAAGCGCATGTCGCGGACGCCCAGCACGCAGAGGGAGAAGATCACGGCGGCCAGGTCGCAATTCATCAGCGCCTCGTCGTGGGTTTCCTTGCCGCCGACCGACTCGATACTGAGCAGTTCCGCGCCGACCGCGGCTGCGCCATCGAAGGTGCGGAGCATGTTCTCCAGTAAAGCGCCATGGCGCATCTGCGGCGGACGGTGCATTTCGCGCAGATCGTTGGGTGTGATGCGCAGGGTGCTCAGGAGGCCATGCTGATCATGCGCCTCGCGCAGACCATCCAGCAGGATGCGGGTCAAGTCGATGCCCCAGTCGGGATTTTCACACATGGGCGGCAAGGTTTCGAATTCAATGACCAAACCCGGGGTTTCCAGTTCGCTGGCGCGTTTGGCGGCGCCGCTGATGATGTCGGCATAGATGCGCCGGACTTCCGGCATCGTCTCGGCCGAGAGGGACATGGTCGGGAGCGTGAAGTTGAGTTCCGGGTAAACGATCCCGGCGCCCAGCACCATTCCCGAGCGCAGATGCAACGGGTATTTGGCGCGGCCGTAAACGAGATCTTCCGTGCGATCACAGGCGAGACGTGTGTACATGGCCATGGCGTGCTCCTTGTTGTGTTGTGGGACGCATCCATCCTTTTTTTCAATTATACCTTAATTGTATCTGAAAGCTGTATATTTGCGCTTGGCAACGGTTGCCCGGGCGCATCCCTGTTTCATTGACCATGCATCATATACGTTGCCATATGGAACTGTGTTGCGGTAAAGGTCGGGCGGGGCTGTCAGACTCGCCGCCAGCGGAGGCAAGCGGGCTTGCCTCCGTGTTGCAGGACAACACGGCGGGTCCAGCGGCCCCGCCCTACCATTTAGCGCAGGTCAATGAAACAGGGATGCGCCCCGGTTGCCCGATATTGGAACAATCTTGCTGTGACACCGGAAGAAGTGAACGAACAGGGCCAAGCGCTGTTGGCGCGAACAGGCGTGCAGTTTTGATCGCCGTCCTTCCCAGTTTCACAAGTTTTCTGTATGGTGGGGCCTTACAGGAGAACCTGCTTGAAGAATTCGACGGCACTAAAAATTGTCACCGGGCTGACGCTGGCCCGGGTGCCGTTTGTTTTTCTCTTTGCACTGCTGGCTTTGATTGCGCAGCGGTATCCCGGGACCTACCTCCTGGCCGGAATGGCGTTCATCTGCCTGGTGCTGGCGGCGTTGACTGATCTCTTTGACGGCTATCTGGCGCGCAAGTGGCAGGTGGCAAGCCGGTTCGGCGCCATGGCGGATCCGCTGATGGACAAGGTGTTCTACATCGTGGTGTTTCCCACACTGCTCTATCTGCTGGGCCGGATGAATGATTTTGAGGAAGGCAATCACACGCTGGTGATGCTGCTGTTTTCCGTGCTGTACCTGTTGCGCGACCAGTGGGTTACCTTCCTGCGCTCGGTTGGGTCTGCCTATCAGGCCGATGTACGCGCCAACTGGATGGGAAAACTCCGCACCGCGATGAGTTTTCCCATCGGCTGCGCGATCTACCTCTATGTTGCCTTCCAGCCCTGGTATGCGCCACGCATGCTGATGTATGTGCTGGAAGGCGCCGGCATTGCGATCAACCTGCTTTCGATCGTGGTCTATACGCAGCAGTATCTCCCCTATCTGCGGCGGTCAATCGCGGCGGATCGCTAGCTAGACTGGCGTAGACGCGACGTCCTCGTCGCGGTGTTCCGGCTGCCAGCGGCGCGGACGCCCTTCTATTTTTCTTCCAACGCTTCGATGGCAACCGCATTCCTCGGGTCTATCCGCTGCAATGTTCTGGCGTGCGCATGCATTCGCGTGCGCATTTCAGCTTGAATCGCCGGATCCGAAACCACTTTGCAAACCGCGTGCGCATGACGGATGGCGCGCGGGAGCGTGACGGGAAAACTGTGCGGCCAGTCCAGCGCCTGCTGATACAGGTCGTCAGCCACGACAGTCCAGCCAAGAGAATCCACAAATGCCGCCAGGCGGCAGTAACACAGCGGCTCAATGCGGCGCGTTGGAGCCAAAAGTCCATCCAGCTGCAGCACATTCATAACGCTGCGGGCGAGTGCACCCGTTTCGAGCGCTTGATTGGCCGGATCGTCCAACGCCGCCAGATTTACGCGCCCCTGCCGCCGCAACCAGTCACCGAAGATCGCGCGTTGCAAGGCGGCATTGGTCGGCACGCAGGGCAGTCCGTAGCGCGCCACAAAAGCCGCGTTGCCTGGCGTTTCGGCGGCAAACAAAGCGGCACAGTCATCCAGATACACCAGCCGCCAGGAATTGGTCTGCCCGAGCGCCACGGCCAGGGTGCTTCGATCTTCCTTCAGATCGGTCAGGGAAAAACAGGCCAGCGTGATGCCGTAGGCGGCGGCCTCGCGGGTGAAAAATTCCGGATTGCAGCGGGTGCGGACAGCGGTGCGATAACTCGGCTGATCGTAGATCTCGGCATGGCGGCCATCGAAATACACCGGCCATTGCGGTCCAAAATGCGCCAGAAAGAGATTGGCGCTGCGGGTGTCGCCATACAGGGTGCGGCAGGAAATTTCCGCCCGATGCTGCGCCACAAAATTACAGGCTGCCAGCGGGTGTTCATGATCCGAGCAGCCAATGGCAAACCGCGTGCGCCAGCCCAGCGCTTCGTAAAACCGCTCGCTGACAATGGCGCGGTAGGCCAGGAGCAACACCAGCGCCAGCAGCGCGTGCGCCAGGATGTGCGCCGGGCGGCTGTGCAGGAGCGCGACGCCATATTCGGCGGATGATTGCGGAGCAACCACAGAGGCGCAGAGACACGGAGGAATCGGTTTTTGTTTGGGGAGATTGGGGTCAAGGTTCAGTGTTCGGTTTTCGAACGAAGAACCAAGAACGAAGAACCAAGAACGATTGCGGCGGTGTCTGGCCTGAACCTGTGCGAGCGTCCAGACAACGCGTGCAATCACAGCGGCCAACCCATCCGCCGCGTATTCAATACCGTTGGCCACCAGCGGCGCCACCACCAGCGGCAGCAGCGGCACGTTGCGGATGGCTGAGAGCGAGAGATAGGCCATGGCGGCGCAGGAGAAAAGATAGCCGGGTTGAAGATCCAACGACAACGAACGCCGCAATTGAATAAACCAAGTTTTCCATGTTTGGCGTTCAGTGTTCAGGCGATGACGGTCCCGCCGAACCCTGAACCCTGAACTCCGAAAACAGTTCAGCACCCTTCCCAGCAACCCCAAACCAGCCATGACCCAGCAGGCCAAAAGGGCAATTCCCAGATTGCCGGAATCGAGCACCATGGAAAGATCCACGGGTTGGCCTTCAACAATGCTGTTTTTGTAAAGCGGATCGGTCAGGACACGAAACAGATGAAACGGATAGAACGTGCCGGCCAGACCATATGGTGTAGCCAGGCAGGCCAGGGTGGTCAGTACGGCGACAAGCGTGAGACGCACTGCACACGTGGTGCGGGCGGTACGCCCGCGCTCCCAGGCGAGACTCACCCACGCAGCAACAGCATAAGACCACACGAGAAAAGGACCGAAAATGAAAGCCCCATGCGCGTTGGTCCACAGGATTTGGAGCACAGGCAGAATCCAGAGAAGCAGAACACTGCGTTCCTGGTTCTTTGCTCTTCGTTCTTCATTCTTGTTCGAAAAGACAGTGTTCAGCGTTGGGTGTTCAGAGATTGCCGACTTCCGGCCACGGATTTCTGACCTCTTCGTAACAATTGTCAGGATAATGAAAAATGCGCCGAGGAAGAGATAGGTGTTCCACTCCGGACGGCAATTGATGCGCATTTGCAGCAGGCGCAATGTCAGCAGAACCGCCAATGCGGCAGGCGCGGAAAGAAACGGCCATTTCCAATCCCAGCGGCGCGTGGCGGCAACGGGTTTGTTTTTACGCCGCAACAACCAGACCAGAAACGACGTTTGCAGTGTGACGGCCATGACCATCAGCGTTTGCCAAGCCGTGGGTCCGCCCCAGCCAAAAAGCGCATACAGCTTGGCGAGCATGACTTCGTACAACCACGGCACGCTCACCCAGTCGCACCCGAGGCGCGTGGCGGAGAAAATGTCGTGGCGGATCACAGCGCCGTGCGCGAGCATCCATTGGCCGGTGCGTAAATGCCAGAGGATGTCCGTGTCGGATATCGGACGAATACTCCACGCCACGCCCACGAGCAGGAGGAGCAGCAGGGCCCAGGGAATGCGGGAAAGGAAACGCATGCTCAAACGCTAGCACAGGCGGTCAGCTTGCGCCAGTGTGGGCATGGTAGTCGCGGGAGCTGCACGCGCCGATGGCGGAGGCAAGCAGCGGGTCCGGCTCGTGCTTCGTAGCGCAGGCAGGCTTCGCTGTACTTTGCAGAGTAGTACGGACCCGCCCTACCTGTCCGCAGCGTCGCGGGCTTGATCGTACCGGTCGCGAAAGAAGGCGGTCCATTCGCGCAGGCAGGTTTGACGATCCGCGGATTTGTAGGCATCGATGCCGGAGCGCCAGTCGAGTGGCAGGGGGCGATCCGGCAGTTGAAATAAAAGCGCCATGGCGCGGGGGTTTTTTTCCGGCCCGCCATGATCGAGTATGGCCCGCCAGGCGGCGCGCAGTTCATCGCCGGAGTCGATGCACATGGCGCGCACCAGGTCGCGTTGCAAACCGAAGAGCGCGCCGGTCCAGCGCGGTTCGTAGGTGAACTGCGCGCCAATCGCATAGGGATTGATGCGTGGATCAGCCAGATTGTCGGAGCAATACGGCTGGTTGCTGGCATATGCCGCCTGAATCGCAGGATCGTCGGAAGGATAGAAATCGCGCCGGATCGGCAGCCGGCGCAGGGCAAAGCGAATGGGTCCGCCGGGTGCTCCCGGACGGTAGTTCCAGAGTTTCTGTCCTTCGGGGCTGAGCGCAAACGTAATGAATCGCACCGCCAGTTCACGATGTGGTGCGCCGCGCAGCAGACTCATCGGGTCGGCACTCACACTCGAACCACCCACGGGCGTGGTGTAGAACATGCGTTCGACGCCATTGGGGGCGCGTTCGGTTTCGGCCTGAAAACGTCCATAAAAATCAATCACCACACCCGCGGCCACCACGCCGGCATTCACATCCATGGGGACCTTGCCTGCGCTGTCGGTAAAATAGTGCGCATTCGCGCCGATGAGGCGTACGAGATTCACGCCCTCGCGCCAGCCACGTTCAACGGCAACCTGATATTCAGGAGAAACCGACAGTGGCAACTGCCCGGGTGGCAAACGCGCCTTGGCAATTACGTCTTCATTGGAAACCACCTGCTCATGTGTAAAACCAGCGGCATTCACCGTGCGCCAACACTGTTCGTGGATGATCAATTCAAACGCTTTGGCCACGGCAGCGCTCTTGGTGGGGTCGGCCAGACCCACCTGCCCGAAGAGCCGGGGATCAGCCAGATCACGCCAGGAGGACGGCTGATTGGTAATGCCGAAATCGCGTAATCGTTCCGGGTTGCAGCAAATGCCAAAGGTGCTGAGCACGGTGCCAAAGTAGGAGTCCGTGCGCCAGACCTCGCCGCCGAGCTGTGCGGGAAAGGCGTTCAACAACGCGGCGATTTCCGGTTGCTTGCGCTCTGTGGCGGTCCATGGTGGCACGCTCAAACCCTGACGCGCAGCGCGGTCCTGGTCAAATGTTCCCCCGCCGCAGAAAAGATCGATGCCGCAGGTGATGGCCTGGGGATTGTCGGTGTTGCGAAAAGCCACAAATAGCTTCTTTTGCCGATCGAAACGCGTGC
>Ga0316232_1003824_pt1 | contig 13435 bp, 14 predicted proteins | sample TBHtaG_FD_206006 | JGI IMG/M metagenome (GOLD analysis project Ga0316232, IMG submission 206006) | Freshwater microbial communities from Trout Bog Lake, Wisconsin, USA - TBH18025_13 | ecosystem: Environmental > Aquatic > Freshwater > Lake > Hypolimnion/Profundal zone | place: USA: Wisconsin... | reverse complement strand
ATGGCCGCCGCACCACGATCAATCGCCGCCTCAACAAACCGGTGCCCGTCGGTCTTTTCGCCAGGCATCGCGAAAAACAGGTTGCCGGGCCGCACGCGCCGTGAATCGTAGGAAATGCCGGTAATCTCCCGGTCCAGCGACCCGGCGACGGCTAGCGGGTGGACAGTCTGAAGAATCTCGGTGAGTTTCATCAGAGCTTCGCCACCTTTTTGTCGTCGGCATCCGGGAATTGCGGCGGGATGGCCAGATATTGCGTGACTTTTTCCGCCACGCCCCGGAAGACCGGCCCCGCCACCGAGCCACCATAGTATGCACCGCCAACCGGGTTATCGAGCGACACCAAAATCGAAATCTCCGGATCCGCCGCCGGCAGATAGCCAATGAACGACGAGTAATACTTTTTCACATACTGGCCGTTCTCGATTTTCTCCGCCGTGCCGGTCTTGCCGGCCACATCGTAGCCTTTGACCGCCGCTTTGGGCGCCGTGCCTTCCGGTGAGGCCACGCGCCGTAGTGCGGTCGCCATCAACAGGCTCGCGCGCAATGTGATCGGCTGCCGAACATCCTGCGGCTGGAATTTCGCAACCGCCAGATTGTTCTCATCCATGACGCTCTTGACGATGACCGGCTTCATTAGATGGCCGCCATTGGCGATCGCGTTCATCGCCATCATCATTTGCAGTGGCGTCGCCGCGATTTCGTGGCCCATCGGGATGCGGCTGATCGAAAGCGGGTTCCATTTCGCCAGCGGATGCGCGATGCCGGAGACTTCTCCCGGCAAATCGATGCCGGTCTTGTGTCCAAACCCGTACGCGCGAATATAATCATACAATCGGGCCGCCCCAAGCTTGGTAACCCCAATCTTCGCCGCGCCGATGTTACTGGAATGAAAGAGAATTTCCTCAACGCTCAACACGCCGTATGGATGCGAATCATGCAGAATCCGCCCGGCAAACGACCACGCGCCATGCTCGCAATCAAACCGGTCCGCCAGCGTCACCACGCCGTCGTTCAACGCGCCGGAGCAGACGACGATTTTGAACGTCGACCCCGGCTCCGCCACGTCGCTGACACACCGGTTCCGTCGGGCGTCCGCCGGGAACGCGCCGGGATTGTTCGGGTCAAACGTCGGCCGGCAACTCATCGCCAGAATCTCACCGGTTTTCGGCCGCGAAACGATGATCACACCCGCCTGCGGATGAAATTCTGCCATCGCCTTTTCCAACTCGACTTCGGCGATGTGCTGGATGACCTGGTCCACGGTCAGCACCACGTTCAACCCGTCGCGCGGCCCAATTTCCTCGTCGCGGTTGGCGCGAATCTCGCGGCCTTTCCGGTCGCGCTCGATGATTTCGTAGCCCGCCACACCGGACAAATATTTATCCAGCCCGGCTTCGATCCCCTGCACGCCCTTATTGTCGACATCCACAAACCCGATGACATGGCTCGCCAGTGGGCCATTCGGATAGGTGCGGAGAAATTGGTCCTCAAAGACCAGCCCTTTGATTTTGAGCGCCTTGATTTGCGCAACAGTGTCTTCGTCCACTTTTAGTTTCAGGCGAACGTATTTGCCGGGGCCGGTCAACCGCGCGACCAGGACCGGCTCGTCCATCTTCAGCCACGGCGCGAGTTGCCGGGCAATGGCCGGTGCGTTGGAAGTCGTGATGCTCGGGTCGGCGGCGACGATGCGGACCGATTGGCTGTTCGCAAGGAGATTGCCGTTGCAATCGCGGATTTCACCGCGCCGGCCTTGCTGGTGAACAACCTGCTCGCGATTGGCGGCGGCCTCGCGGCTCAGTTCGGTGTGGCGGAAAACGTGGAGCTCAACCAACCGGCACGCCAGCGCCGTGAAGGCCAGCGAGAGGCCAGTCACGACCAGCAACGCGCGGTGGCGGTGGGTGAGCGGTTTCATCGCGAGGCCACCACTTTGGTTGCCGGCTTGGCCGGCTTGGCGGTTTTTTGCGCGGCTGGTTGGACGGCGGGCAAAAAGCGCGCGTCCCATTCAGGGCCGGGTTCGAGCAAGCGGATGGTTTGCGTTTCCTTCGGGGCGACGAGGCCGAGGTTGGCTTGCTGGCAACGCGCTTCGAGGTAGACCGGGGACTTGAGTTGCGCGAGTTGCGCGGCGAGCATCGTGTTGCGTTTCTCGGTGGCAGTCAGGGCGGTTTCGCGCTTTTTGATTTCGTCGCCGAGCCGGTAAATCTGGTTCTTCTGCCAGACGTAGCCGACACCGATGGCCGCGATACTGAGACACGTGATCAATGACTTGGCCACATTGCCAAACCGCAACGACTCGCGTTTCCGATTGCTTCTCATGCTTCCTAATTACTCAGGGAACCGCCTCCTTGGAGCAGCTCCCTGCGGGGTTCCCCACCCCCATCAAATTTTTTCCACGACTCTCAATTTTGCGCTCCGCGCGCGCGGGTTGTCCCGAACCTCCTCCAAGGTCGGCGTCACCGGCTTTCGCGTTACGAGGCGCAGCACTGCCTGGCGCCCACAGGCACATCCCACCAACTGCGGCGGACAAACACACCCGGTGCTCATCCGCACAAAAAACTGCTTCACAATCCGATCTTCCAACGAATGAAAACTGATCACCGCCACCCGGCCGCCCGCCTGCAACACGTTCACGGCGGCGACCAGTCCGCGCTGCAAGTTTTCCAACTCGCGGTTCACCTGAATCCGCAGCGCCTGGAACACCCGGGTGGCCGGATGGATCCCGCCCCGCTTCGGACCGAGCACCTGCTCAACCAGGCTGGCCAATTGCGTTGTGGTCGTGATGGGGTGCCGGGCTCGTTCGCGGTCGATCCGGACCGCGATCGCCCGCGCGCGGCGCTCTTCGCCGTACACCCGGAAAATCCGGATCAACTCTTCCACACTCGCGTCGCGAAGAACATCCGCGACCGCCGGCCCGGCGGCGCGATTCATCCGCATGTCCAGGGGGCCTTCGCGCTGAAAACTAAACCCGCGCGACGGTTCATCGAACTGGCGCGAGCTAACACCCACGTCAAAAACCAGCCCGTCTACCGCTGTTACCCCCAGACTCATCAACGTCTCCTGCAGCTCGGCGAAGTTGGCGTGCAATAGTTGCACGCGGCCTTCGTGCGCCGCCAACCGTTCCCGGCTGGCTGCCAGCGCCTCGTCGTCACAATCCAATCCAATCACCCGGCCGTCCGGCGCACAGGCCCGCAAAATCCCCTCCGCGTGCCCGCCGCCGCCAACGGTGCAATCCACATACAACCCGCCCCGTCGCGGCCGCAACTGCTCAACAACTTCCTCCAGCATGACCGGCGTGTGGTAGGTCATTCAGTCGGTGGCATCGGTAAAAATTTATTCCCCACGGCCCCGCGCCACCCCGTCGCGGCCTTCACAACCTGTCCGCTCGACATTTCATGGCTGCGACTCGCGCCGCCCGGCATCCCAAACCCGCCCGACCAACCCGGATCGCCCGGCGTGGTCGCGTTTGACGTTCGCCACGGCGTACATCGTCGCCTCATCAATCAAATCCGAAACCATCTCGGGCAAACTGCCCGCCACCATCCCACCGTCCGCCGGGCGGGTTGCCCGGTGGTCTAATTTGGGAAATGGATTCAAGGTGGGCAACCGCCACTGACGCACTCCACTGCCGAGACCGGTGACGCTGCGGTTCACGTTAAACAAACCGGCAATGCCATTCCGTCCCATCATTTTGCCTTAGATTCCAAGTTGCCTCGTTGACTCTGCAAAATTAGTTTCCGTATTCTTCGTCACCGCCGCCAAGCGGCCCGGTGCCCAGATTTCAAACCCGCGCAGCACGCCCACCAAAACCGCGTCGCCGGTAATTCCAGCTTGGCGCAGCAACTCCTCGGTCAAACTGATCCGCCCCTGCGCGTCGCACGGGGTCCCGTGGGAATTGCCGGCAATCAGCCGCAGCGTGTCGCGCTTGTCGTAGTCGCCTATGGAAATGTCTTCGGCCTTATCGATCATCTTGTCCATCTCCGCTTCGGTTAGAACCAGAAGGTGACCCTTGGGATGCGGTAACACGTAGAACTCACTCGCTCCACTTGCTGCTGCGCGCCATTTCGCCGGGATCGCCAGCCGTTTCTTCTCGTCAACCGAGTGCTGATACGTGCCGACAAATACCGTCCGTTTTAATGCCTTGACCATTTGGACTCGTGGTTCCTCCTTGTTACCACCAATCCCCACTACTCCCCACTTTGTCCCACAATCAGGACTGAGCGTCAACAACTTTTTGTGAAATTTTTTCGGTTACCGGCCCGCCGCGGCCGGCCCGAACAAAAACACCAACCCCCGCCACACGCGATCCCGCCAGCAGCGCTCGTTGTGCTCGTGGCCCTTCACTTCCAGATACAGCAAGTCCGCGCCGTCACGCCAGCCGCGCGCGCGATATTGCGCCACAACTTTGCGCGTCACCGTCACCCCATCCGCCACCGTCCCATTATCGAGGTAAACGCGGAGATTCTGATGCGCAATCCCCGCCAAATAATCCACAAACAGGCGCCGCTGCCGGTCGCGCACTTGAAACGCCCCGGACAAGCAGATTGCTTTCCCGAATTTTTCCGGCCGCTGGTGCGCCAGCCACACCGCCACCAACCCGCCGAGCGACGACCCCAATAACGCCACATCCCCGCGCCGTTTCTTCGCTGGGAAATTCTGTTCCACGTAGGGCTTGACCACCTCGCAAATAAAATCCGCGTACGGATGCTCGCGGCAGTCGGCAAAACTCTGGCGCGGTGTGTAATCCCGATACCGCTCGTCACTGTTCGGGATCCCCACCAGAATGACCGGCGCGATTTTTCCGCACGCCGTCAACTCATCCACGATCCGGTTCAGATACCAACCGCCGTGGCCGAAACAACAATGCGGATCATCCCAGAGATTTTGCCCATCCTGACAGTAAATCACCGGAAACTTTTTCCGGGGCTGGCGCGCAGCGGCCTCCGGTAAGTACACGTAAATCGGCCGCGGGGAAAACTTCCCGGTGCGCGGCGGCACGGCGTCCGCCGCCACGATGTGGAATCGCGGCGAATCCGGGAATTGCATCAGACCTTCTTCGGGAACAACGGTGCGGCCGTGCCGATCTGCGTCCCGGCCGGCAAGCGGCCCCACACGAGTTCCTCCGGCAATGTTCCAGTCAGGGCGCCGACACCGAGCTGGGTGCGCATCTGCCAGGCAATGGTCGGCATCACCGGCAACAGGGCCACCGAAATCAACCGCACCGCTTCGAGTAAATTGTAAAGCACGGCGTCAAGTTGCCCTGCTTGGTCCGGTATTTTCGCCAGTTTCCACGGCGCGGTTTCCTCGACATACCGGTTCGCGCGCACGATGAACAACCGCACTTCCGCCAACGCGCCGGTCAGGTCGAGTTTGTCCATGCGCGTCCGGTACGTCCCAAAAGTTTTCTCCGCCGCGCCGCGCAAATCCGCGGCGGCGGTTTGCGGCACGACGCCTTGCCGGTACCGGTTCAACATCGACAAGGCGCGATTCACAAGGTTGCCCAGTTCGTTGGCGAGGTCGGTGTTGTACACCTCAATGAATTTGGCCTCGGCAAAATCGCTGTCGTTGGCGGCGAGCGGTCCGTTGCTGGCGAGATAATACCGGAGCGCATCGAGGCCGTAGGTGGCCACGTAGTGGTCAATCCGCTCGAGGTCAATGAAGTTGCCCAGACTCTTGCTCATTTTCTGGCCTTCGCTGATCCAGAAGCCATGCGCGTACACGTGCGCGGGCAATGGCCGTTTCAGCGCGAGCAACATGGCCGGCCAGATCACCGCGTGAAACCAGAGAATGTCTTTGGCGAGCAAATGCACGTCCGCCGGCCAGTACTTGCTCCGCGCCGGCGTATCCACCGTCGAGAGGTAATTGATCAGCGCGTCAATCCAGACGTAAATCGTGTGGTTGGGATCGCCCGGCACCTGGATCCCCCAGTCGCCGGCGCCTGTGCGCGAGATCGGCACGTCGTTCAGTCCCTCGCGGATGCGGTTGACGACTTCGTTGCGGCGTTCATTGGGCTGGATGAAATCCGGTTGGTCGGCGATCCGCTGGAGCAATTGTTCGGCATACCGGCTGAGCCGAAAGAAATAATTCTTTTCCGCCTTCCGCACGAGCGGCTTGCCGTTGAAGGGCGATTTAAACGCATACTCCTTCGCCTTGTTTTCCGGCAGGTACTCCTCCTGCCCGGCGTCGTACCAACCCTCGTATTCGCCGAGATAAACATCGCCGCTCTGCAACAGCTCGCCCACGTACTGCTGCACCTTCACCTTGTGCCGGTCTTCCGACGTGCGGATGAAATCGTCGTTGGCGATGCCGAGTTTCTTGAACGTGTCTTGAAACGCCTGCGCGTTCTGGTCGGCCCACTGGCGCGGCGTCAGCCCATGCTCGACCGCCGAGTCCACTACCTTCGCCCCGTGCTCGTCGGTGCCGGTCAGGAAGAACACATCAGCGCCGCAGAGCCGGTGGTACCGGGCCACGATGTCAGCCAGCGTGGTCGTGTAAACGTGCCCGATGTGCGGCCGGTCATTGACGTAATAAATTGGCGTGGTGATGTAAAATTTCATCCGCGGGGATATTTACAGCTTGCCAGCGCGCCGTCAACGCTTGTTGCGCAATCCTCCCACCGGCGCGCGCAGCTTGTGCAGCGCTGGGTGTCCACGGCTCACAACGGTTCGCCACCATCCCTGCCACTTGCCCCACCTTCTGCTGGCTGCCGACTTTTACCATTTCTTTGTAACAATTGTTACATGCTAGTGGTATATTTAGTGCGAACCGGATGGGGTTGTGAGCGAGGCTGACGAATGGTGGTCAAAAATATTGGCAAGGCGGCGCGGCCCACCCAGCCGGCAGAAACCTTCACCGGCGCGACCGGGGTTGCGCTATATTACCGGCCATGAGTTCGTTTACCTATCCACATTTCGCTGTGGTCAACGATTGGTGTTTATTACTGCAGACCGACTGCGTGCCGGGCCGGAAAGGCTGCGGGCTGGCCGGCCAGACAACGTTCCTCGTGCCGGCCGAGGAGCGCGTCCGGCAGCGTGAAGAAGAAAAACGCCAACCGCCGCCGCGCCAACCGGCGTGACAGTTACCGGCCAGCGCGGCCGTAGAGCTTGCCGCCAATGTAGTATTCGTTCCAGTAAACTTTGCCGTTCTCGACATGCACCCGGTAGTCCACAGTGGACGATGCGCCGGCCGGACTGACCAACTGAAACACGCCTTGTTCACGCGTGCCGCGGGCGGTCCAGTGGCCACGCTGCTGGCCCTGCCCCATCACACCCCAGTGACCAGTATCGTTCCCGCCGGCATCGCGAAATTGACCGGAATACGTGCTCTCGGAGCCAAACGCGTACGTGCCATCGGCGTAAATACTCAACGTCGTCTGCGAATATTTCCCGATGCTCATCCAGCGGCCAACAAATTGTTTCGCCACATCGGCCGGATCCGGTTTGGGCACCGTCACGCTGCCGGCAAGCGCCTCGGCGGCGCGGCCCAATTCGTCACCGAATTTTTCGGGCGTTGTCAATGCGATGACATACGCGCCGCCGCCGTTGGCCGACGCAGTGCCAATGCCGCGCGCGGCGACAGTCGTGCCATTCATCGTGCCCCGGTAATTACCGGCCAGGGCGGTCTCGCCCAGCGGTTTCAATTCGCCGTCCAACGTCAGGCTCACCCCCGGCTCGGTCAGGCCGGTTCGCAACTGCGCCTGAACCTGCGTCAGGTTCGTCAGCGAGTGCGGCAAGACCAGAATCAACCCGGCAATGCGGTCGTGGCCGAGCGCGGCGCCATTGGCATCGTGCTGGCATTTCCAGCCGGCCGGTGGCTGAAACTCGAAGGGCCAAGCCGGCTCGTGGATGACTTCGGCAAAACTGCCGGTCACAATCCACAGTAATCCCACACACCCGCAGAAATTGAATCGCCGGTGCATTTGATTAGTCTCCAAAAATCAGCTTGATCTCCGGTTGGAGGGCCGGGTCAAGCTGGGTCGCTAGTTTCAGGTCAGCGGCAAATTTCAGGCTGAATTGTCTGGCAAAGACGGCCGTGGCGAGATACCGGCGGGCGCGGTCAGCCGGCGTGCCGGTTTGCGCGTAGAACTCGCCGAGTTGCTGAATCGTTGCCGGCGGCAGGTCGCGCCAGGCGACGGTCAGCGCGCCGTACGGCAAGGTGAACGTCAATTCCGTCTCCGTCGCGCCGGTTAACTTGCCCTCTACGCGCGCGCCGCGCGTGACGATTTGGCTGGCCTCGATCGGCTGACGGGAAAAATCGGTGGCCAGCAATTTTTTTAACTCCACCAGCCAGGTTACCACGGCCCGGCGCTGGGCGAGCGCTTGCTTGCCGGCCGGTGTGGTCAGCTTCGGCAACAAGTCGTCGAGTTTGGCGAGCGCGGCTTTGAAATCATAATTCGCCACTGGCGTGTCGAGCGTCTGGACTTGCCGGACTTCGGCATCGCCATGCTGTTGGGATTGTTCGGCGGCCACGCGCTGCCGGGCTTCGGCTTCGGCGTTGCGTTTCACATCCGCGAGTTTCTGCTGGGCAGCTTGCTGGGCTTGCACAATCACCGGCTCGCGCTCGTCAAGTTGGGCTTTGAACGCGGCAAACGGCAGCCGGTGCCGGGCCTCGCGCAGCAGCTTGAGCGCCTCGTCAAACTTGCCGGCTTGTTGCAGTCGGTCCAGCTCGGCGAGCGTGATGGGGATCCGGTTAATTTCGCCGGCCAGCTGTTGCGCCAACGGCTGGAGCGCGTAGGCCCAGCGCTGGCCAGGATCGGGCGTGAGTTGCCGGTAGTGGTCGAAGGCGGCGCGCGCGGCAGTGAGCTGGCCGGCGGACAGTTGTTTTAAGCCGCGCAGCAGTTGCGAGAAATCAACGGCCCAACCCGGCCAGTTGGTCACGGTGGCGGCCGGCAAATCGTCGAGCAGCAGCGCCGCCAGCGGTTCCGCCAAGTTGGCGGTGGTGATTTTTTCCGGCACGCCGGGGTTGGCTTTCTGCAGGACCGGCGTGGCTTCGGCAGCCCGGCCGGCGGCGACAAGCGTGACGCCTTCCAGCAGCCAGGCCCAGTGCCGGTGACAGGGCTGGCCACGGGTGAGTTGCTTGAGGTTTTCACACTCGGTGAGCGCGGCTTGGATGTTGGCTTGGGCGAGCTGGGCGAGCGCGTTGGTCCAGGCGCCAGTCCACGGAGCAGCCTCGTTGAAGTTGACGTCTTCAACCGGGACGACGGCGACCGGGATGACATTGGTGGTGGTGGGCGGCGGGGCCGGCGGTGGCGCACTGGTTTCGAGGCCGAACTTGGTGCGGTTGAGCCAGAGGAATGTGATAACGACGCCGGTGGCGATGACGGCGGCGATCGTGGCGATCATCGACAGCAGCGGAATGCGTTCGCCGGTCGCAGTGACCAGTGCCGTTGCGGTTTGGGATTCGTGAAGGGATTGTTCGGCTTGGTGGAGCTCCTGGATAAGTGCGTCGTAGGTGGCAAAGCGTTCGGTCGGTTCCTTGGCCAGCATCCGCCCGATGACGTGGGCGGTGAAATCCTGCACGGCCGGGTTGTAGGTTTTAAGGTTGAAGGCCGGCGCGGTGGCTTGTTTGGCCAACACTTCGGCCGCGGTCTGGGCGTCAAAGGGCGGGCGGGCGGCCAGCGCGTGGAACAAGGTCGCGCCGAGCGAGTACATGTCGCTGTGGAAATCTTCCGGTTGGCCGCGGAGTTTTTCCGGGGCGATGTAATAGGGGGTGCCCCAAATGACGCCGGCCCCGGGGCCGGCGGCTTCGTGTTGCGCGCCGGCCAGGCCGAAGTCCACGAGCTTGGCGATGCCATCGTCGTTGAACAGAATGTTGCCAGGCTTGATGTCGCGGTGGAGCAGGCCGACGTGGTGGGCGGCGTTGAGACCGGCGGCAATACCAGTCCCCACGGCGAGCACAGCAGCTTCCGGCAGTTTGCCGAGCTTGGTAATGCGGTCGTCGAGGCTGCCGCGTTCGAGTAATTCCATCATGAGGTAATACTGGCCGCCGTGTTCGGCAAAGGAATAAACTTGCGCGACATTGGGATGATTGATCGCGGCGGCCGCGCGGGCTTCGCGGGCGAAAGCCTCGATGAACGCCGGGTTGCCGGCGAATTTGGGCCGGAGGATTTTGACGGCGACATACCGGTTGAGTTGCAGGTCAAGGGCTTTGTAGACGGTGCCCATGCCGCCCAGGCCGAGCACATTCAGCAGCAGCAAATTGCCGAATTGGACCGGCACGACCGAGAGCGCGCCGCAGCGCGGACATTCCACCTGCGTGAACGCCGGCTGACCGGCCGGGTCAATGGGCGCGTTACAGGCGTGGCAGTTGATGGATTCGGGCACCTGGCCAAGGGCATCCATGCCGGCAGGTTAGCACGCGGGCACTTGCGCCGGCAAGCTTGCCGGGGTAGGTTGCTCCCCGAAACAACAACTGGAGAAATTATCACATGAAAAAATGGATCTATAGTTTGCTGGCCGTCATCGCAGCCGGGACACTGGTGTTGGCCGACGACGTGAAGAAGCCGGACGCGGTTGAACTCAAGGGCACGCTCGGCTGCGGGCATTGCACGTTTCACAAAACGAGCAGCTGCGCCGCAGTCGTCAAGGTTGCGGATGGCAAACTCTATGTGATCGACAATGCCACGCCGCAAGTGATGGAAGCCCGCGACAACGGCGGCAAGATCACCGTTACCGGCACGGTGACCGAGAAAGACGGTTTGGCGCACGTGCAGGCGACGAAGCAAGATTTGGCGCAGTAGGTTGCCGGTAAAAAAGTGGGTTGTTTGCGCCCGGCGCTTCTGCTAGAAGCGCCGGTATGCCAGAAACCTATTTCATCGTCCCGGCCGCCCAACACAACCAACTCGTCGACCGGGCTTACCGGCAGCGGGGCTATACGGCGGCTGAAGCCGCTGACGGCGCCCGGTTTTGCGAATTGGCGTCGACGCACGGCATCCGCACGCACAACGCCATCAAAGCCATTCACCTTGATGAGCTGTTTGGCTCGAAGGTTGGTGGCTGCACGCCGGGCGCAACGCTGGACAAGTTACCGACCAAATTCAAAGCCGTCCAACGCTGGAACGCCAACAAGAAACTCGGCCAGTCCGTCGCCTTTGCCGCGATGGAGACCTGTATGCAGCTGGCCGACGACTTCGGCGTGGGCATCGTCACCGTGGATAACGCCTTTCATTATTTGTGGGGCGGTGGCTACGTGATTGACGCGGCGAAGAAAGGCTACATTGCCTACACCTGCTGCACCGCCGGGACCAGCGAAGTCGTGCCGTTCCTCGGCAAGCATCCGACCATGGGCACCAACCCGCATTCGTGGGGCTTCCCGACCACTGACGCTATCGGTTATCCAATTTGCATCGACTGGGCGACGAGCACCGTGGCGATGGGCCGCGTCCAACAACTCGCCCGTGAAGGCAAACAACTCCCGCCCGGCGCGGCGGTGGATGCGGCCGGCAATCCCACGACCGACCCGGCCCAAGCGAAATGGCTGTTGTTCTTTGGCCAGCACAAAGGCTACGGCCTCGCGCTCGTGAATGAACTGCTCGCGGCGTTTACCGGCAGTGGCATCCCCTTTTTGCGCGGCAAGTGGAACGCCGGTCCGGCGGACGAAAAACATACGCCGCATTTCTTCTTCCAGTGCATCAAACCGGAAGCGCTCGACTGCGGCAACTTCCCGGCCGGACGAATGCAGGAATCAAACGTCAAAGCCGTCATCGCCGACATTTGTGGCCACGGCAACGACAAAGTCATGTTGCCGGGCCAACTCGAAGCGGCCGCCGCCGCGCTCACCGCGAAACACGGCGGCTTGCTGTTCACGCAAGCCGAAATCGAGGCCTTCAACGAGATTGCCAGGGAATGCGGTGCGGAACTCTGGAACCCGGCAACGCTCAAGGCCGTCACCATCGGCTGACGCCCCGCGTGACCGGTGGACGATCAACTGGTTGGCGCGCCTGACGAACGCAGTGTAATCTGGCACTGCCATGCGCCTGTGGACGATTCATCCCAAATATCTCGATGTCAAAGGACTGGTGGCACTCTGGCGTGAAGCGTTGCTCGCGCAGAAAGTCTTGCAAGGCCAAACCCGGGGGTACCGTCAGCATCCGCAACTCGCGCGGTTCCAGGCCCAGCCCAAGCCCGTGGCAGCAATCGCCAGTTATTTGCGGGCGGTCCACACTGAAGCCACCCGGCACGGTTACCACTTCGACCGCCGCAAAATCGCCCCGCACCGGTTCCGTGGAAAAATTACTGAAACCGCCGGCCAACTGTTCTACGAATGGCAACATCTGCAGCAGAAGTTGAAGAAACGCGATCCCCAAACCGAAGAACGGCTGCGGCGCAGCACCCTTCCCCAAGCGCATCCGCTGTTTCGCATCGTGACCGGCCCGGTGCAGAGTTGGGAACGAATCCGGTAAAGGCAGTCGCCGCTAACCCCACCCGGTCAGCGGCCGGTCACTTGCCGGCCAGACCGAAGGCGGCGTGGATGGCGCGGGCGGCTTTCTCGGCGTCGGCCAGCGCGATGATCACGCTGATTTTGATTTCGCTCGTGGAAATCATGCCGATGTTGATGCCGTTATCTGCCAAGGTCTCAAACATTTTTGCCGCCACGCCGGGATGACTCCGCATGCCAATGCCGACGACGCTGAGCTTGGCAATCTCGCCGGTTGCGGTGACTTCACGCGCGCCGATGTCCTTGACGACCGGCTGCAAAACTTTGACAGACTTGGCGGCATCGGTGTCGCCGACGGTAAACGAAATGTCGGTCATGCCTTTGGCGCTGACGTTTTGGACGATGACATCAATGTTGATGTTGGCGTCGGCAATGGTCTTGAAGACCTTCGCGGCGATGCCGGGCTTGTCGGGCACACCGGCAATGGTGACCTTGGCTTGTTTCTTGTCAACCGCGACGCCGCGAATGACGACGTCTTCCATTTTCGAACTTTCGGTTTTCACAATGGTTCCTGGGTTGTTGTTGAAACTGCTGCGGACTTCAAACACGACGTTGAATTTTTTGGCAAACTCAACGGACCGCGCCTGCATCACCTTTGAGCCGAGCGCGGCCATTTCCAGCATCTCGTCGTAACTGATTTCCAAAATCTTCTTGGCGTCCGGAATGATCCGCGGATCGGCGGTATAAACGCCGTCCACGTCGGTGTAAATCTGGCAAACGTCCGCCTTTACTGCCGCCGCGATGGCGATGGCGCTGAGGTCGCTGCCGCCGCGGCCGAGCGTGGTGATCTGGCCGTCCGGCGTTTCGCCCTGAAATCCGGCAATGATTACCGCGTGGCCGGAGTCGAGCAGCTCGTGGACGCGTTTCGGCGTGATCTGGGCGATTTTGGCCTTCGTGTGCAGGCCGAACGTGACGATGCCGGCCTGCGCGCCGGTCAGCGACGCGGCTTTGGCGCCCAGCCCTTGCAACGCCATCGCCAGCAACGCAATCGTGGTCTGCTCGCCGG
>Ga0316232_1003822_pt1 | contig 13439 bp, 13 predicted proteins | sample TBHtaG_FD_206006 | JGI IMG/M metagenome (GOLD analysis project Ga0316232, IMG submission 206006) | Freshwater microbial communities from Trout Bog Lake, Wisconsin, USA - TBH18025_13 | ecosystem: Environmental > Aquatic > Freshwater > Lake > Hypolimnion/Profundal zone | place: USA: Wisconsin... | reverse complement strand
AGATGAATGCAGTACAATGGCTAGGCATTATCATATCCTTTGGTGGCGTTGTGTTTTTAGTGGCCCATGGGTCTTGGGCGGTTATCATGAACCTTTCGTTTAACTATGGTGATATACTGTTTTTTGGCAGTCAGTTCTGTTGGGCTATTTATACAATTTTAGGTCGCAAGGTAATGGTTGAAATTTCTCCGGTGACCACTACTGCATGGGCTGGCTTAGCTGGTGCTATTGCGACAGGAATTATTGCGCTATGGGCCGGGATAGATATAACAACTAACGTAATAACCTCCACTGGAATATTATCCATGTCATACATGGTCCTTGGCGGAGGCGTCTTAGCAATGATTTGGTGGAATCGTGGTGTCCAGGCGGTAGGTCCAAGTCAAGCTTCCATTTTTATTAATATCATGCCGTTAGTGGGTATGATATCTGCCGTCATATTTTTAGATGAGCATCTAGGCTGGCGTGAGATCATTGGCGGATTGCTGACACTTTTCGGTGTTTATCTGACTACTCAAAGTTCACCGATGGCTTGGTGGCCTAAATGGTTAAAAGTCGACGGTGCTGGATAAAACCGAAGTCCACAAGTGCGAAGTAATGATGAGTGGATGAGACTGGTAACCGAGCATAATCCCCGCCGCTTCATAATGAGGCGGTGGGGATTTTTTATTTAGCTGTGATTTAGGCTGTGTACTGTACATTCTTGTTGACACGAAAAGGAATTCATTTCACCGCGTGCGAACCAAGAAGGTATAGGCATATTGTCTGTACCTTTTCTGCTTTCGCCTCCGGCATAAGCGATCGCATCGATGCTAAAGCATCGTGCGTCTGCTTATACTATGATAAAAGAGAAATTCCCCTGCCTGCCACAGCAGGACCGGGACGCCGTCGACTGGCACCCATGGGGCGATGAGGCAGTTGCGAAGACTGCGGCGGAAGTAGACACTATTAGGGCTTGTGTTAAGGAGATACGATGATAACGGGAAAAGCAATAATAGGCACAGGATGGAACTTGGACAACAGTTATGCCTGTCTGCCGAAATCATTTTTTAGCAGTCTCAGCCCAACTCCTGTGAGTTCACCGAAGTTGATCATTCTCAATTATCCCTTGGCCACATCCCTGGGGCTGAATGTCCAGGGGCTGCAAAGCGAAGATGGCGTAGCTGTGCTTGCCGGCAACCGGATTCCTGAAGGTGCTTCGCCGCTTGCACAGGCTTATGCGGGGCATCAATTCGGGTATTTTGCGATGTTAGGGGACGGCCGGGCTCTGCTTATTGGCGAGCAAATCACTCCCTTAGGTGAACGGTTTGATATTCAGCTCAAGGGTTCAGGCAGAACGCCATATTCCCGCGGGGGCGATGGCCGGGCGGCACTTGGACCGATGCTGCGCGAATACATCATCAGTGAAGCAATGAATGCCCTTGGTATTGCTACCACCCGCAGCCTGGCGGTGGTGACAACCGGTGAGTCAGTCATCCGCGAAACCGTCCAGCCTGGTGCAATTCTGACTCGTGTGGCTGCCAGTCATCTGCGGGTCGGCACTTTTCAATATGTTTCAAAATGGGGCGCGAACGGGGATCTCCGGGTACTGGCTGACTATACATTAAAACGCCATTTTCCAGACGTTGCAGCTGATGAGGGGCGGTATCTTTCGCTGCTCCAGGAAGTGATCAAGTGTCAGGCTGCTCTGATTGCCAAATGGCAGCTGGTTGGCTTTATTCACGGGGTGATGAACACCGACAACATGGCCCTTAGTGGAGAAACCATTGATTATGGCCCTTGCGCCTTTATGGACACCTATGACCCGGCAACGGTATTCAGTTCCATCGACATTCAAGGCCGCTATGCCTATGGCAATCAGCCGCCTATTGCCGGATGGAATCTGGCGCGATTTGCCGAAACCCTATTGCCGCTGCTGCATGCCGATCAGGCCCAGGCTATCAAACTGGCCCAGGATGCGCTTTCCGATTTTACGGAGTCGTATCACCGTAATTGGCTCGCGGGAATGAGAGCCAAACTGGGGATGTTTAATGAAGAGGAACAAGACGAATCCCTTATTGACGGCCTCCTCAGCATGATGCAGACGTATCGTGCGGACTATACCAATACCTTCCGCGCACTGACTTTTGATACACCGGAGGATACTGTCCTGTCTGCCAGCCGAGAGTTTGCTCAGTGGAATGAGCTGTGGAAGGCGAGACTAGGCAGGCAGCAGGAACCGAAAGCGTCCTCGCAGCAGTTGATGAAGGGCTCCAACCCGGCGATCATTCCCCGTAACTACCGGGTAGAAGCCGCACTGGAAGCCGCAGTAAAACAAGGAGACTACAGCGTGATGGAGCGGCTGCTTGATGTTCTTTCAAGCCCCTACGCGCACTCCGACGAACAGGCTGAATACTCCGTACTGCCTGAGCCATCTGCCCATCCTTACCAAACCTTTTGCGGAACCTGATAAAAGAGGCACTGAAGCGGTAGCTCTGGTTCCGACTGCTATGTGATGGAAGTGGCACATAGCTAAGTGCATTATGGTTTAGAATGCAAAGTGCCCTCGCCAGTGGGACGAGAGCGCTTTTCTACTTGAGGATATTGATTGCCTTGTGGCAGGTAGTTTCTTTAGCATCTGGAGTATTCTCATCGGCATAATTGAGTCCCCACTGGCAAAGAGTTGTCAAAATAGGTAATAAACTTTTGCCAGCCCCGGTAAGAGAATATTCTACTTTCGGTGGTATTTGAGTATAGATGAATCGATTCACCAATCCGCTTGCTTCCAGTTCCCGGAGTTGTTGGGTGAGCATTTTAGGAGTAATCCGCGGCAATAATTTTCTTAGTTGGCTGAACCGCATGGTATTTTCACCTAAGTACCAGAGAATCAGTGATTTCCATTTGCCGCCAATGAGATCCAGGGTCAATTCCATTGAACACTGATATTCGATATTTTTGTATTTTATCATTGGTGAAGCTCCTTTGACTGCTTAATTTTATAACTGACAGTATATAAATAGATACTATGGCACTTATAAGTGCATACTTGTTAATTATTATATTACTGCCTATTATTATAGCATAGAGGGCGTTGGCGGTGAACCGCTCTAGCAGTACAATGCAATCGGCTTCTTTGTTCTAAGCTGTTTCTAAACCCAAGCCGCTTTCAAATCTTGGTAAGGTTTGGTATGTTATTATGACACCTATACTAACGCAAAGGAGTGTATGTCATGAATGAGGTCTTACAATTTCTGGCCGACAACCCGATATTTTACCTTGCTACCGTGGACGGCGATCTTCCTAAGGTGCGACCCTTCGGATTCGTTATGAATTTTGAAGGCAAGTTGTATTTTGGCACCAGTAATCAGAAGAATGTGTATAGGCAACTCCAAGCAAACCCTCATTTTGAAGTCAGTACGACCTCAAAAACAGGCGAGTGGATACGTTTACAGGGCAAGGCTGTGTTCAACACCAATAAGCAAACAAAGCAAGCGGCTCTTGATACCATGCCAATGCTGAAAACAAGGTACAGTGTGGATGATTCCATCTTTGAACTGTTTTATATTGAAAACGCTCAGGCGACCTTTAGCGATATGAAAGGCGCATCAAGAACCATTAAACTTTAAAGAAACGGGTCTTGTGCTTTATGGGAAAATATCAAGGAGGCTAACGCATGGCTAAGAAGATTGCAGTTTTCGTAGGGAGCCTTCGCAAAGAATCTTTTTGCAGGAAGCTTGCTAGGGCATTGATTGCGCTGGCTCCTGCATCCTTGGCGCTAGAGGAGGTCGAGATAGGCGAGCTTCCTATTTACAACCAGGATTTCGATGACGAAGGCACCCCGCCTTTGTCGTGGATATCGTTTCGGGAGCACATGAAAGATTTTGATGCGGTTCTTTTCATCACCCCGGAGTACAATCGGTCTGTTCCTGCTGTGCTTAAGAATGCTATCGATGTTGGGTCACGACCGTATGGCAAAAGTGTATGGGACGGCAAACCTGGTGCAGTGGTGAGTGTATCACCAGGAGGACTAAGCGGTTTTGGCGCAAATCATCATTTAAGGCAATCCCTTGTTTTCTTGAATATTCCGACGATGCAGCAGCCTGAGGCCTATATCGGAAATGCTGCGACACTTTTTGACGCCAGTGGCGCTCTTAGCAGTGACAACACTCGCGAGTTTTTGCAAAAGTTCATGAGTGCCTTTGCGACCTGGGTGGCAGCTAATGAACCCAGGAAGTCTTAAATAAAAATATCAGTAAAATACTCAACAAAATAGGTGGACTGTTTGCCGATTCGTTAGTCAGACAAGCTGGTCCGAATGGTCACAGCAAGAGACCCTTAGTCAAATCATAGACTAAGGGTCATAGTCTGCATGAATATGGTTGGCCTGTGTTACAAGAAGCTACGGGCAGTGAATAAACGAAAGAGTAAAGGAGTATTGGCATGAACAAAACCGTCATAGGTATCAATGGGAGTCCAAGGAAAAGCTGGAATACGGCAACACTGCTGAATAAAGCCCTGGAAGGAGCTGTCTCACAGGGGGCTAAAACGGAGTTGATACATCTTTATGATCTCAATTTCAAAGGTTGTACCAGTTGCTTCGCCTGTAAAATGAAAGGCGGAAAAAGCTATGGGAAATGTGCCATGAATGATGAGTTGACGCCGGTTCTTGAAAGTATAGGCACAGCTGATGCAATTATTCTGGGATCACCGATCTATTTGGGAACAGTTTCAGGCGAAATGAGATCATTTATGGAGCGGCTTATCTTTCCGTATATTGTCTATGATCAGAATTATTCTTCTCTTTTCACAAGGAAAATACCGACAGGCACTATTTATACCATGAATGTCACTGAAGACCGGATGAAGGAGATGGGATACGAGCAGCATATTGGGGCGACTGAAATGGTTCTGGGGCGGGTTTTCGGCACGGCGGAATCGCTTTGTGTTACTGATACGTATCAGTTTGATGACTATTCAGAATATGTTGTCAGTTGCTTCGATCCAGAAAAGAAAGCAAAAAGGCGGGAAGAAATGTTTCCACAGGATTGTGAAAAAGCGCATAACATGGGTGTGCGGTTTGTCATGGGTCCTGGGAATAGATAGATTTTGCATGCCGAATGGACGCGGCGCTAAAAAATAGCGAGGTGAATAAAAATGGCCAAGATAACTGATGAATTAGTTGTTCGCAGGAATAGTATCAAAAACCGGATTGTCATGCCGCCGATGGTTACTTTTTCCTTCCACGGAGATAACGGCTCTTATTACGGCAGGCAGCATATTGAACATTATACCAAGCGGGCAAAAGGTGGTGCCGGTCTTATTATTGTCCAGGCCACCCGAGTCGTCGGTGCTGTTCATTCAACCAATATGTGGTCAGCTGATTGTATCGCAGCGTTACGACAGATTGCCGGCAATTGCCACGCGTACGGCACGATAATGATGATGCAGCTTTCTTGCGGCGATATGGACATCAACCAGTTATCAGCTGATGAAATTCACTTGATGCAGATGGACATGAAACAGGCCGCCATCACTGCTTGTGAAATGGGCTTTGATGGCGTTGAATATCACCTTGCTCACGGCTTTGCCTTATGCAAGTTTCTTGATGGGTCATACAACCGGAGGACAGACCAATACGGGGGCGACGCTATCCATAGAACAAGAATCCTGACTGAGTTACTTCCTGAAATTCGGAATAATACTCATGACCAATTTATTGTCGGGGTGCGAATGGGTGAGTATTTACCGACAAGCCAGGATGGCATTGAAATAGCTAAGGTCTTTGAAAAAACCGGTGTTGATCTACTGCATATTTCCTTTGGAATGAAGCCTCCTGAATACGCTGTTCCAGAAGGCTTCAAGTGCAGTCCTGTGACCTATAGCGCCTGTAGAATCAAAAAAGAAGTAAATATCCCCGTTATAGCAGTCAATGAGATTCGCACCGAAGAGCAGGTCCGGTTCTTAATTGAAAATGATTATGTAGATTTTGTGGCTATCGGCAGGGGCATGTTTGCTGACCCCGAATTTGCCAAACATGTGATTGAAGGAGAGCCGGTAAACAAGTGCTTGGGCTGTGGAGGCAATCTGGAGAAGTGTCTGTGGTTTACTGACCATACCCTATGCCCGGCAAGAAAAAGATTGAAAATCCCTGATTAAGCAGATACCGAAAGAAAAGATACCTGCCAGCGAATCGTGGGGCTGACGGGTATCTTTATTTATTTAGGTGTATATCAAAAGCAGAGTTTCGAAAACTCAAAAGGCAGTGAGCTTATACCGGATTAAATCTGTAGCCTGTTCCCCAGAGGGTTTCGATGTATTCCGGGTTCGATGGGTCTTTTTCAATTTTCTTGCGGATCTTTTGGATATGAACAGCTACAGTCGCGGTATCGCCAGAATACTCCTCTCCCCAGATGGTATCAAAAATACGCTCCTTGCTGAAAACGATGTTTGGATTCGAAGCCAGAAACAGTAAAACTTCATATTCCTTTGTTGTCAGTTGCATTTCTTTTGCATTCACAAAGACCTTGTGGGAAGCTGTATTAATTTCCAAACCCTTATGCTGTATCACCTCACAGACCCCTGTAAGGCCTTTGAGCCGTTCATATCTGTTAATATGGGCTTTGATTCTGGCCGTCAGTTCGGCTGGGCTGAAGGGCTTGGTCAGATAATCATCTGCACCGAAATCCAGACCTCTTATTTTATCGATATCTTCACTCTTGGCTGATACGACAATGATCGGTATCTCCTGTTTTTTTCTGATCTCTTTAATGATCTCATAGCCATCTTTATGCGGCAGCATGAGATCGACGACAATAACGTCATACAGGCCCGAGACAGCTTTTTTCAGGCCCTGAAGGCCATCTTGAACGATTTCCGCTTTATAGCCGTTCAGCTGCAGATAATCACGTTCCAGTGCGGCGATATCGAAGTCGTCCTCAATAATCAGGATGTGTTTCATTGGCAAACCTCACTTACATTGTCCTGCAGAACAGGAAGCATAATGGTAAAACAGGTGCCTTCGGTCTTTATGCTTGAAACGGTAATCTTTCCTCCCTGGGCCTCCACGAGCTCCTTGGCGATGGCAAGGCCCAACCCTGTACTCGCAAAGTCTTTCGGGCGTTCAGTATCAATACGGTAAAACTGGTCAAAGATGAACGGCAGCTTATCTTCGGGAATGCCAGGCCCGTTGTCTTTGACGTCAATGCAGATAAAATCGTCCTGTCGGTATAAGGTAACCAGCAGGGATAAATTTGTTTCAGGCCCGTGCTGGACGGCATTATTCATAATGTTGTTGATAGCCTGGTAGAACCTTTTCCCATCCAAACTTACCTGATCATCATGGTCCAGCAGCACGATATATTGAAACTGAATGTTCCGTTCGGCAAAGTCGAACTTGTATTCTTCCATAAGATCATTCATAAACGCCCGGATTTGCACATCTTCATATTGGAAACCCAATTTTTGCATATCAAGCTTTGAAAATAAGAAAAGGTCGTCAATGAGCTTATTCACGTACAGTGTATTATGATGGATGGTTTTCAGGTACTTGTTTTCCGAGGACTTCGCTGTTCCTTCCAACAAGGCTTCAATATAGCCTTGAATCGCTGTTATCGGGGTTTTCAAGTCGTGAGAGATATTGGCGATCAGTGCTTTGCGATTTTCTTCATACTCAGCCTGCATTTGCTCGCCTTCGTACAATTTCCCGGTCATTTCATTGAAGGAAGCGATCAATAGACCGAGATCGTTAGGCTTATCGTACTCTATTTTTACGTTGTAATTTCCCTTGGCGACTTCATCAAGCCCATGTTTTAAGTTTTCCATAGGCATGAGTATTCTTTTTTCCAACCGCAGCAGAAAAAGAAACTGGATTATTTCTTTGATCACAAGTAAGGTTGCGAAGAAAATGCCAATTCCCTTGAAGCCCACCCAGCTAAACAGTAAATACAGGATAATCAGATTGAATAGTATGAACACAGGGCGAATGTAGCGAAAATATTTGTAGTGGCGGAGGAACTGGTTGTGGTGAAGTCTATGAAGATCATGCCACCGCCGAATTTTTGCCTGAAGTTGCTCCTGGTCCGGGCAACAATACGGGTGCTGCCGGCCTCCGCGTCTAAACATAAACTATCACCTGCCATATTTCTTATGAAGTATCATTTGGTAACACTATTATATTGCATAAGGATGTAGGGCGCAAAAGTATTACGCCCTACATCCATGAAACAGTTCGCGCTCAAAACCTCGCACCACATAAGCCGAAGCATTGCCTGCCATTTACCAAGTGAAGGATACTTCAGCCCGGGCCGTCAGATCATGCGGCGTATTCTGCTCATCTTTATGGCTTCCGACGAGGGTGAGCACAATTTTCTCGGCTTCGTACTTTTTATTGATGAATATGCCTAATACAAAATCGAGATTATCGGTCATACAGAAATCTTTTACAAAGCTGTGCCCGTGATGGTGGCACTCACCCGCCTGACTCATTTTCTCGCGAAGCAGCACTTTTGAATCTTCAGGAAGATCAGCGGCGTTCAGTGACAGGACGATGGTTTTGTCTGCCTGCTCTTCGATTTGCAGGGCAGTTAAGATGCTCAAGGCAAAGGCGAGCCTGGCCAGATTGCCCTTCAGACCTTGGCATCTTCCGGCGGGTGCCTGATGCAGGTGCTTGATGAATTCATGATGCCTGCATTTGCCGGAATGGGGTATGGTGAATTCGGTATTGCTTTCGTGTTTTACCGTTTTTCCTTCATAATCCAGCGCTGTATTGATCTTGGCTTTGGTCTGCCCTGTCAGCAGATTTTTTTCGAATTCATTCCGCAGGGAGAATATCGGAGCATCACCTTTGTTGACTTGCACTGTCAGGGTACCGTTGAAAGCCTCTTTGTTTTTCATGGCCTTAACTACATCATACAAAACTTTTAGCTTGTTCATTAATAATAACCTCCTTGTTGTTCATGAGGTTATTATAAAGAAAGAGATTAAACCGGCTGTAAAGCATTCTTAAAAGTTTTATAAAAATGATTAAAATTTTTATAAAGAAGCCGTCCGCGGGATGGGATTCAACATCCTTCAACACGCCCATAACCCTGCTGAGCGATGAGGAGCATTCACCCAAGCAGGGCGGAGGATAAGCCAATTACTTCCTGAATTAAAGCGGTATTACGCGAAGAATCTTTTCGCGCGGAACTCGGTCCGTAAAATACTGCAGGAAAAGCATCCGTATCAGCGAAAGAAACAACTATAATTTATAGTGAGGCTGTATGCACTTGAACGCGTCAGCGGGCAAAAGGGGGAGCAAACATAAAAATTCAACGCGGTTTCAATGCAGTTGTCATCAGGTTACTCTTGTTCGTGGTCTGCCTGTTTCCGGTTCAGCCGGCGTCAGCCGAAACTCTGGCTGATGTGGATGCCGAAATTCATACTGACAAGACGCTGGTCCGGGTGCCGGGGCAAACTGCCGATAATGTTTATGCCGGTGTGACCAATAGCCGGCTGGACCGCAAAATCGCCATTTTGAATGCTGCGGGTATTACCCACTTCGCTTCCGTAGGCAATTACTCGAATTTCTATTCGTTTACCGGCCTTGCCGGGGTTACGGACACCCAACTGTCTGTTGTGACCACCACTTCCACCCAGCGCCTTTATCGGCTGGGCAATACTCAAAGAGAAGAGAGCCAGACTTATCTGGGCGCATGGTGGGGTGGGCAATACCGCGGCACTAATCAAACCCGCAGCCAAGAAGCGGTATTATCCACATGGGGTGATTTGCAGCGGATTTACGTGATGGACATGCCTGCGGGCTATTCCATGGTAACCGGACTGACCTCCCCTATGGAGCAAAATGGCGAATACCAGCCTGGTGGGGCTGTGCAGTATTACTATTATGGCGCCCCGGGCAGCTGGCTGGTTTATGCTTTGTATATGCCGGATTACCTGGAAAGCTATGCGGCGGCTGTCACCGGCGCACAGAAACTCGGGCGCAACAGCATCGAAGATATCAACAGGCACCTGACTGATCTGCGATATCAAACGTCGGTTGATGCCAAAGCTGTTGATGCCGATGGATTGCAATCATCGAACATCTGGTTTCGGCTTTATGGAGGGAACTCCCAGTATACGGCCAGCAGTGGCGATTTTGACGCAAACAGCAACGGCATGCACGGTGGCTGGGACAGGCTGATCAAGGGCGGAAACCCCGGCGAACAGGATCGCCTGCACATTGGCGCATTAATCGGCCGTGGAACCTTTAACCAAAATGACACCGCCAGCGGCGTCAAAAACGACATTGCCAATACATATGCTGGTATTTATTCCCTGTACCAGTCAAAACCGGCCAGCTCCCGTTCCTGGTTCGGAAGTGCCATTGCCACGTATGGCCGGTTGGAATTTAGCAACAAGGTGCCGGGTGAATCGTTGGGGCTCGGTCTGAATCAGGCTTATGACGGCAACTTGCTTACTGCTTCCCTGGAGAGCGGGCTGACGTTCCGGCGACAAAACGGATGGTTTATTGAGCCTCAGGCGCAACTGCTCTACACAAAAATCCTGCAGGGAGATTTCAGTGACAATCTGGGGGCTACAATATCACTCCGGGGTAACGAATCGTTATTGGGTCGCATCGGGGTAATGGCGTTGCGCAAAATCCAGAATAAAGATGGGCAACAAACAAATCTTTGGGTGCGGGCCAGTTATTTGAGGGAATTTTGCGGTGCCAACTCGGTGGACGTATCCGGCGACCTGGCCCAAAGCTTTAATGGGCGCAACTATTACCAGATCAACGCCGGCGCCAACGTAGACATTACCCGGAAGCTCAGTATCAATGGCGATGTTGCAAAGACTTTCGGCGATGAGCATGGATATCGATTCAGTTTGTTGCTGACAAACATCTGGTAGCAAACATGTCAGGCGTATAGAGTAGGAGGTTTTCTATGGCTAGCATATATTTTTCAAGCTGCAAATTTAAAGCAGGCTATCCTTGTGCCGCTGAGAAAATCCAGTTTTATTTGAATCATCATTTTCATATGAATATAACGGATTGCTGCCAAAAAAATCTTCAGTTTTTAACTCCTGAAGATACGGCAGTGTACATCTGTAATACCTGCGCTGCCTTTTGTGACGAATCGTCTCACGCCAAAGAAGTTATTTCAGTTTGGGAAATAATCGCGAATGACGAGACTTTTGCTTTTCCTGATTATAAAGGCGAACATATTGCTTTACAGGATTGCTGGCGGACATATGATAAACCAAACGTACACAAAGCCATTCGTACGATAATGCAAAAAATGAACATTGAAGTGATCGAACTGCCCGAAAACAAAGAGAAGTCAATATTCTGCGGCACGACCCTTTTACGACCGGCTCCGCTGCACTATGGAAAACTTGCGCCAAAGCGGTTTATCGAAGACGCTCCGGCCGGTTTATTTCAAAACCATACCCCGGAAGGTCAGGCCGATATTATTAATAAACATTGCGAACAAATTCTCGTGGAGAAAGTCGCCTGCCATTGCGCGGCCTGCGCTGACGGTCTTAGGCTTGGCGGCAAACAACCTGTTCATATAATGGAATTACTCTTTAACTGTTCCAAATAGGATACACGGATAAAGTGGACGGTTTCTTTTGTAGCATTGACTCTAAAATGGGGTGGATTTGCCGGGGAGCTGATCGCCTAGGGTGTTTTGACTGGCGGAATAAAATCACCAAACCTAATCAACAGGGTTATTGCCCGCAGAGCGGCCTCAGATGGAGGGGCTGCTTTTTTAAAGATAATGCCTTTTGACGAACTTGTTTAACCGGAAGGGGTGGATGGAATGAGGAAGTCGATGATTTCAGGAATGCTGTATCTAGCGGCAATGGTGACTGTAATTGGTTTTCTGTGGGTTCCGCTGGTAGTGGCCGCTCACCCGCTGGCAGAAGGAGCCAATTATTTTAAGGGAACCATTGGGAATATTGGTATCAGTATGCGGTTAGACATAAAGGATGGTATTGTATCCGGCCAGCACGCCTATGATTCTGTGGGTATTCCGATCTTTTTGACCGGCAGCATAGATGGTGCCGGCACCCTTGTAATGAATGAATATGACGAGAATGCTGCTAAAGTCGGGATGTTTCAGGTCGTGGCAGTAAATCGAGACAAGATTGAGGGTGTATGGTCACGCCCTGATGGCAGCGGCAAGTTGAGTTTTACGGCGGTGCGAGCATCAGGCTGGGACGGCAAATGGGTGTGGGATCGCCACTACAATGTTTCTGGCCTGCTGGAGATCGAGAATGTTACTGAAAGTGAATTTGCTTTTAGGCTATACGTTGTCAGCCTAACCCGGCAGAATGTAGGCAATATCGAAGGGACGGCGAAAATCAGATTAAATGAAGCGGTATGGGAAGATGGAAAAGGAGCAAGATTGGTAATGCGGCTGGAACAGGATAAGATCGATGTTTTCCCTGAAAAATGTGAACACTACGCTGGTATGGGTGTCGTTTTTGATGGTCCTTATCTGCGAGGACCATTTTTGTCATTGGTGAGACGCGGTGTTTTCAAGGACGCAGTTCAGGAACTTGACTTCACCAGACTCGTGGGTGATGATCGTGAAATATTTTTTAAGTCTTTCGATATAATAACGAAGCTAAAAGACATCGATGGATTCGGGGCTACAGTGAATGGCGGCGGAATAAGAATTTGGGGTGGAACTAAAAGCGTTCAGGATTTAGCCATAGTCATGAGCAGTCCTGACGGCGGCATGTGGGCGGCTGTCATTGATAAGAAGGCTAACAACATCCGGTATTATACCAACCGTCCTGCGGGCGAAACACTGCCTAAAACTATCGCAGCATGGCGGGATAGCTTAAGTGAAAAATATGATGTGGTATTCGTGAATAAGTGAAGGGCTGGGAATGTCGGTCTCTGTGGAATCCGGGGGGGTAAATGCCCAGCAGCCGAGGCGTATGGTTCTTAAATCAGCGGCAATAATATCACCAAGGCCGAAGAAGGGTTTTTGCGCGGACTGAATAATTAGTAACTAAATAGACAAACGAAATTTTAGTTTCTAATGGAGGTTATATTGATATGCGTATTGTCGAACAAACCCTTCATGTAAAGGAAAGAACCAGCATTATGAAAGCTGATTTTCCTACCGATTGCCTCTTTCAAGTTTTCGTTAAGGGTCGCCTTCAAGACAAAAGTACCTATGCAATTGATGGTGATACAATTAATTTCGGCTTTGATAACTTGGCACCCGGCGACAATGTTCAAATATTCTTCTTCATTCCTTGATCTTTATCGGAACAATCATACTGTTACTTATAGCACAGTTCGATCATCGGTTTGCTTAGCAATTGGTTGAGAATGCATTTAGTGTCACAGGGACGGTTCGAAACCACTGAAAAAGTCAAGACTACACAGGGATTTGCTGGTCCAAGGTGCAATGAAGATATATAAGGAAATCGTGGAGGAATTCATTGCATGCTTAAAC
>Ga0316232_1003819_pt1 | contig 13444 bp, 6 predicted proteins | sample TBHtaG_FD_206006 | JGI IMG/M metagenome (GOLD analysis project Ga0316232, IMG submission 206006) | Freshwater microbial communities from Trout Bog Lake, Wisconsin, USA - TBH18025_13 | ecosystem: Environmental > Aquatic > Freshwater > Lake > Hypolimnion/Profundal zone | place: USA: Wisconsin... | reverse complement strand
CCGGCTTGAGCCACGCCAACGGCTCGCCGCCGACGGCGTACTACACCAATCGTCATGGCAATACCATCAGCGTGCTGCTCTCGGCCAATCCCGCCGCGGAACCAATTGCGCTGAACGGGATTCCGGTCAATGACAACAACTGGCCGATGATCCAGAATCCGTGGATGTGGCAGGACCCCAGCGGCTCGCCGCTCGTGCTCAACGACGGCACCAACGCCTACATCTACGACTTTAAGGCTTGGACGCTCGTGACTAATACCGCGCCGCCCGCGCCCGCCGGGTTGACCACCACGCTGGCCGGGCGGTTGGTGAGCTTGGGTTGGAACCTGTCCAGCAATGCCATGAGCTACAACTTGAAACGCGCCACGAGTTTCGCCGGGCCGTTCACCACCATCGCCGGCGGATTGACCGCGACGAATTTTTCGGACAGCCAGTTTCCCGGCGGCGGCAATTTCTACTACGCCGTGTCCGCCGTGAATTACGCCGGTGAAGGCACGAATTCCTTGCCGGTCGGCATTGGGGTGCCGGCGAATTATTTTGCGGCGTGGTCGAATCGCTGCGCCATTTCATTCGCGAACTGCATGGCGGCGGAAACACTGTCGAACTTTCCGGCGCTGGTGATTTTGGGCGCGAATCTGCCGGGCTTTTCCTATCTACAATTTGCCTCCCTGGCCGGCGGAGACTTGCGGTTTTCCGATGCCTGGCTGAATCAGCTCAATTACGAGGTGGAAACGTGGAATACCAACGGCAGTTCCTATGCCTGGGTGCGGGTGCCCGCGCTGGCCAGCAACACGGTCATTTACGCGTATTGGGGCAACCGGCTGGCCACCAATCCGGCGGCCTGCACCACCAACGGCGCGGTTTGGATGGGCAATTACGCAGGCGTCTGGCATCTCAACCAGACGCCGCCCGCCAGTGAGTCGGACAGCACGACGAACCGCAATCCGGCCACGCCGGTGAACTTGACTTCCGCCAGCCTGCAACCCGGTATCTGCGGCGGCAGCCTGAATTTCAATGGCGCCAACTCCGCGTTGAACATTCCCAGCAGCGCGGCGCTCGGCTTGCTTGGGGGACAATTCACCTTGAGCGCGTGGGTGAATTTGAACCAGGCCACCAACGGTATCATCCTCGGCAAGGGCCAAAACGGTTCGGTGTGGTATTCGTGGTTCTTGAGCGTGGGCAACAATCCCGGCGTGGACCAGGTCAATCCCGCCAACCGCCTGTGTGTGGGCCTCCGCAGCGGAAATTCTTCGGGGGATATTCTGGCGACGCAGACTGCCAGCGTGGCGTTGTCGAATTGGGTGCAAGTCGCGGGCACGCTCGACGGTGCGAACCTGAATTTGTACGTCAACGGCCAGTTGAACGCGGTCACCCCGACGGCGGCGATCCCCTTCAGCAATAGCAGCCAATTGTGGGTTGGGGCGGATTCCGGAAGGGATTACCTGAATGGGGAGCTGGACGAATTGCGCGTCGAGAATATCTCACGCTCGCCGGATTGGATTGCCGCTTCGTATCACAATATCGCGTCCAATTCCGTGTTCAACAGTTATGGGCCCGTGACCTCGCTGGCCTCCAGCCTCACCCCCACCATTGCCGCGTTCAACCTGGCCAGCGGCCAGCCCGGTTTCCTGATTGGCGGCGCGGCCGGATTCACATATGCCGTCCAGGCTTCCACCAACCTGTTGAATTGGCAAAATCTTTACACCAACGCGCCCGGCTCGTTGCCGGTGCCCTGGACCGACACTGCCGCCGGCGGTTTCGCGCAGCGCTACTATCGAGTTTTGCTGGAACCCTGATGGCGAATCGGGAAACCACTGAACAAACTGCCCCCGCTGCTGACGCAAATTCACCCCCCAACGATGCAACATTGCCCCTATCCGTTGGGGCCAATGGAATCCATGCTTTCTCATAACAACCAACCGGGTGGGTTTATCCGCGATTGTGCGGGAAGCCGCCGGAACCATGAATAATGAGTGTATGATAATGAATGCTCGTTCCCGCCGCGCCGGCGGGTTCACGCTGATTGAATTGCTGGTGGTCATTGCCATTTGAATTCCGTGAAATCAATCCTGCCACATTTTCCCGCCGTCGCCCTGGCCGCCGCGATTCCGTTCGGGACATTGTTGCACCAGCCCGCGCCGACGGAAGTTTTTTTCAAACACGCCGCAGGACGCGAGTTGAAGTTGTTCTGCTTCCCGCCGTCTGGGGTAAAGTCCGGGGCGGCGTGTCCGGCGGCGCTGTGGATTCACGGCGGCGGCTGGACGGGGGGCACGTGCGATTCGTTTTTCCCGATGGCACGCTATACGGCTACGCGCGGGGCGGCGAGTTTTGTAGTGGAGTATCGCCTCGTCGAGCCGGGCGTCACGACGGTCGCTGACAGCGTGGCCGACTGCAAATCCGCCGTGCGCTACGTCCGCAGCCACGCGGCCGAGTTGGGGGTTGACCCGCGGCACATTGCCGTGCTCGGGGAATCCGCCGGCGGCCATCTCGCCGCGTGTGTCGGCACGCTCGAGGGCTGCAACGATCCGGCGGACGATCTGGCGGTGAGCGCGCGGCCGGATGCGCTGGTGCTGTACAATCCGCTGACGGAATTCACGCCATCCAATTTCCTCAAGCTGTTCACCCGCGCCGGGGCGGCGGATGACCAACTGAAACTGGCGCGCGAACTCTCGCCGCTACTTCACGTTCGGGCCGGTCAGGCGCCAACGATTTGCATCCATGGGCTTGCGGACGCCGCGGTGTCCCCGGACAACTCGCGCCAGTTCGCCACGGCCATGAAGCAAGCCGGCAACCGCTGCGACCTCGTGCTGCTTCCGGCCACGCCGCACGCTTTTCTGATTCCGAATTACAAGTGCTCCGAGGCCGTCGTCGTGAACGCGTTGCACTCGGGCGACAGATTTCTGGCTTCACTCGGTTATTTTTCCGGCGAACCGACCCTGACGGTTTCCGATCCACCGTCGTGTATCCCAAAATGGCCGCCCGCGAAAACCAGCCCATGAACGCCGGCCTGAACCGAATAATCATGCTTTCGCTGCTGCTGGTGGTGGCGGATGTCCTGCGCGCGGCGGATTATCAATTTTCCGTGCCGGTGGGTGGTGGTTCGGCTGATGCGCGGGCGTTCTTGTGGATTCCGCCGAAATGCGAGCATGTGCGGGGTCTGCTGCTGGGCCAGCAGGTGATTTTGGAGAAACGGGTCGGCGATGACCCGATTATCCGTGCTGCCTGCGCGAAGGAAAACCTCGGTATCGTCATTTGTTACGATACCCCCCTGGGCTATTTCGATTACAGTCAGGGGGCGGACAAGGCGCTGCAAAAGATCCTCGACGACCTCGCGGCGGAGTCCGGTTACGCCGAAATCGCGACCGCGCCGCTGTTGCCGTTCGGCCATTCGGGCAACGCCATATTCGCCGGGACCATTGGATATTGGAATCCGGCGCGGACCATCGGCATTGTCACGCTGCACGCGGCGACGATCATGCCGCCGGCTTTTGACAAGAAAGCCACGCTCGACGGCATCCCGCTATTGGCGGTCAGCGGCGAATACGAGTCGTGGGGCCATACCAACGAACCCATTGACAAACACTGGCGCTGGCTGCGCGGCGGTTTGCTCGATCTGCGCGGACAATTCACCGATGCGCTGGTCAGCGAAATTGTCCAGCCGGGCGCGACGCATTTTTCCTGGGACGAACTTCTGGCGCAGCAAGTTGCGCTGTTCATCGAAAAAGTCGCCGCCGCGCGGCTGCCACAGGAGGTTGCTTCGACGAAGCTGAACCACCTCCATCAGGCAGACGGCTGGCTTACGGATATCGCTTTGATGACGCCAAGCCGGTATGCGCCCGCGCCGTATCGCGAATTCAAGGGCGACCCGACCCTGGCGTTTTGGCATGTAGACGAGGAACTGGCGCTGGCGACCGAACATTTTGAAGAACCTTACAAAGGCAAGGCGGACCAGCGGGTGACGTTGGTGCAAGCTGGCCAGCCTATCAAGCCGGAATGGATGCCGACGATGAAATTTGAGCCGGCAGCGGACGGCATCACTTTTAAGGTCGCGGCGGACTTTTTGCCAGCAACGCCAGAAGGCGTATTGGGCGCGGGCCAGCCGCTGGGCCATGCGAACGGGCCGATCAGGTTCTATCTCATCGGCGGCTGGGGTGGTGGCGGCGAGCAAACCGGGCCGGACACGTTTCGCATCCGGTTCGAGCATTTTGGCATCAACCACCGTGGCTGCAATGTGATGCTGATGGCGTATCAGGGAGGTGACAAGAATTTCAAATATGCCGAACAGCCGGCGCAGGTTGTGTTTCCCGAAAGGCTGACCAATGGCGCGCCCCAGAAGCTCACGTTTGAAAAGGTGCCCGACCAGCCGCGCAGCGTGAAGGAGCTGGAACTGCATGCCAAATCGGATGCCGGCCTGCCAGTGGATTTTCTTGTGCGGCAGGGGCCATGCGAGTTGAGCGGAGACCAGTTGGTGTTCACCAAGATTCCACCGCGCGCGAAATTCCCGGTCAGGGTTACGGTGGTCGCGTGGCAATATGGCCGCCTGGCGGGACCGGCGGTGAAAACCGCCGTGCCGGTGGAACAGACTTTTTTGATTCAAGATGAAAACCATTGATCAAGCAACCATGGATCATCGTAAAAAAGCCTCCGCGTTAAGGGTTGGCGTGCGGGCGCATGATTTTGGCCGGTTGCCGGTGGAGGAACTGGCGGCGCGCATTGCGGCGAAAGGCTTTTCCGTCGTGCAATTGGCGTTGAACAAAGCCATTGCGGGCTTGAATTTGCAGCCGGGCGATTTGAACGAAGAATTGGCGCGGGACATCGCTTGGGCGTTTGCGCGACATGACGTGGGCGTTGAGGTGCTAGGCTGTTACATCAATCCGATTCATCCTGATTCACAAACCCGCGCGGCCGGGCTGCAATTCTTCAAGGACCATCTGCGTTGCGCCCGGGCGTTTGGTTGTGGATTGGTGGCCTTGGAAAGCGGTTCCGTGACCGCGGATTATTCACCCCATCCGGCGAACCACGATGAAGCCGCGTTCGCGGCGATGCTCGCCAGCCTCGCGGAATTAGTGGCAGAGGGGGAACGCCACGGGGTTTGTGTTGGCTTGGAGGCGGTTGCGGCCCATACCGTATCAAGTTCGCGGAAGCTGCGCCGGGTGCTGGATGCGATTTGCTCGCGGCATTTGCGGGTGGTGTTTGATCCGGTGAACTTGTTAACGCCCGAAAATGTCCACGAACGAGCGCATGTCTTCGAGGAGGCCTTCGACTTGCTTGGCGACAAGATCGTGGTGGTTCACGCGAAAGATTTCATCTTGGAGCATGGGGTAGTGAAAGCCGTGCCGGCCGGCCGAGGCGCGCTGGATTACTTCCGGTTGTTGCAATTGCTGGCGAAAACGCGGCGGCCGGGTGGAACGCCGCCCCCAGTCCTGTTCGAGGAGGCGGACGAAGCCGTGGCGGATGAAAGCCTGAATTTTTTGAGAATGAAATGGAACGAGGTGCGTTATGAATGATGCGTTGGCAGTGGTCAGGCGGATCGGCGACAAGCTGCTGCGCGAAACACCGTTTGCTTACCGATTGGAAGTCGCGCCGACCCGGCGGATTTTTGACGGCATGCAATTTGTGGATTTTGGCCGGACGTTTGGGCTGGGCCGGCCGGCGGTGGCGTATGCGTGGACGCGGCTGCGCGCCGCGCAGGCGATGAAAGTCAAACTGCGCGCCGAGCACAATGACGGCTGCAAAATCTGGCTCAATGGCCGGCTGGTTTATGAAAACGGCGGCGACCGGAAAATCAATCTGGTGTTCGACGAGCGCAGCATTGAAATGTCGCATGATTTCGAACTGGCGCTGGAGCCAGGGTTCAATTCCCTGCTGATCAAGTCCGAGACGCGCGGCGGCGAATGGCGCGTCTATCTTCAGCCCCCCAGCACCAACGGCGCGGTGGGCCGCCACGAATATCCGGAAATAGGGTTGGACGGCGTCGAGCATGTGGACGACCGAGTGGTCGGATTGACGAACTGGCTGGTGATCGGCCCGTTTGCCAATCCCGCGCCCCAAGGCGCCAGGCTTGGTTTGCAGACGCCCCATCCGCCCGAAACCGAGTTTCGTTTTGGCCGCATGTATTCCGGACTGGATGCGCCGGTGACGTGGACCATTCCGAAGATTGAAATTCTTGGAGCCATGATTGACCCGGCGCCGTGGGGCACCAACTACCAATGGAATTACCACAATGGCGGCGTCGCCTGGGCCATGCAGCATCTGGCCGAAGCGTCGGGCGAAAAGAAATACGCCGAGTGGGCCAGCCGCTTTTGTGATTTTCACCTGGAGGGTGTTCCGTTCGTGGAATACCAGGTCAAGACGCTCAACGCGGTCGAATCGGCGAATCACTTCATCGTGGACACGCCGCTGCTGGATTTCACGCTGGCGCCGTCACTGCCGTTCATCCACCGGCTCCGGCGGGAAGAAAAATTTCCGCAGCGGGAACGGTACGAGAGGTGGGTGGCGCGGATGCTGGGGTATGCGCGGAACGAGCAGGTGCGGCTGCCGGGCCACGGTATTTACACGCGGACCACGCCCAAGAAATACACCACATGGACCGATGATTTGTTCATGGGCATCCCATTTTTGGTGCAGGCGGCGCTTTATTCGGGCGACAGCGAGGCCAGCCGGTTTTTTGGGGATGATGCCGTGCAGCAAGTGCTGGAATTCAATTCCCAAGTTTGGAACGAGGACGCCGGCCTCTATATGCACGCGCGTTATTCGGGCACTTCGGTCAAGCTGCCGCACTGGTCGCGCTGCAACGGCTGGGCTATCTGGGCGATGACCGAAGTATTGCAACATCTGCCGGCCGGCCATCCGCGACGTCCGGCGATTCTGGAGCACTACCGCAAACACGCAGCCTCGCTCGCCAGGCGCCAGGCCGAAAGCGGCTTTTGGTTCAATGTGTTGGACCGGCCGGATTCGCGCCCCGAGGTTTCCGGCACGGCGATTTTCGTCATGGCCTTTGCCCGGGGCGTCCGGCATGGCTGGCTGGAGCGAAAAGTCTTTGAGCCGGCGGCGTTGCGCGGCTGGGATGCGGTCCAAACCCAGATCGAAACCGATGGCACGGTGCATGGCATTTGCATGGGGACGATGTGCACCGAAGCCGTGGACTATTACTTGGAGCGCCCCTTCTACGATAACGACACGCATGGTCTATTTGCCGTGCTTTTCGCCGGCATGGAGATGCAGCACTTGCTGGCCCGGAAGACGGCGGCGGCGAATCCGCACACTTTTGAACGTGCATCGCAAGAGGCGATGGCCTAGTTTTCCGGGATGAAATCCGCAATATTCGCTTGGGAACCAGGGGCGGCATCGGCCACGGGAGGGGATTAGCCAGGCGGTGGTTGGCGACATGAAAACCAGACAAAAACGCATCGCGCTAATCGGACTGCAAATCCTTCAGTCGGTCAACAACCTCGTCAATGCGGCGATTGCGCGGCATGCCGAGGAGAAAGGCCGGTGGCATTTTGTTTTCAGCGCGGAACCGACCGTCGAGTCCTTTCGCTTTCTGCGCACGCTGGATTGCGACGGGGCCATTGTGCGGATCGTGTCCACGGCCATGTTGCGCGAGGCCAAGAAGATTCGTTTCCCGCTCGTGAATGTCTCCTCCTGGCTGGAACATCCCGGCGTGCCCACCGTGCGGCACGATTTTGAAACCATCGGGCGCATCGCGGCGGAACATCTGTTGGAAAAAGGGTATCGCCGGTTTGGCTGCGTGATCGAACAAGGCGGGTGGTTCATTGAGCAGCGTTACCGGACTTTTGTGCAAACCATTGGCGCCCATGGCTGCAAACCGGCGGTGTTCACCGCCCGCTCCTCCCAGCCCCTGTCCGCGCCGGATCTGGCGCGATTTGTGGCGTGGGTGCGAACCCTGCGCCCGCCCGCCGCGCTGTTGCTGACGGATGACTGGGATGCGCCAAAACTCCTGGACGGTTGCCGGACCGCCGGCTTTGAGATCCCGCGCGACCTGGTGGTTATTTCCACCGGCATGCACAGCGAGGTGCTGTCGCTTTGCCAGCCGGCTTTGAGCGCGGCGCAGGAGGATCAAGAGACGCTGGGTGACATGGCGGTGAAGGCGTTGGATGAACTCATGGCCGGGCGCCCGCTGGACCAGCCCATCCTCAATGTGCCTCCGTTGGGCGTGGTGGAGCGCGAATCGACTGCCACGTTCGCCATCGAGGACAAGGAAGTGGCGCATGCCGTTGAGTTCATCCGGGCGCACGCCGGCGAGCCGATAAATGTGTGCAACGTGGTGGACCGGGCGGGCATCTCGCGGGTGACCCTGGAGCGGCGGTTTCGGCAGATCACCCGGCTGAGCCTGCACGCCTATCTGGTTCAACAACGCATCCGGCTGGTGCAGGAACGCCTGTTGCAAACCCCGCCTCCGAGTTTGCAAACCATCGCGTTGCAGAGCGGCTTCCCGGATCGCCGCCGGCTCAACCAGGTGTTTCGCCACGCCACCGGCAAATCCCCCGCCGCGTGGCGGCAGGCGAATCTTGCCGGGGCGAAGACATTCTAGCGGCTTTGATGCAAGACACCCCCGGTGCTCCGCGGCCATGAGTGGCAAAGAGTCGCGACGCAAAACGACCCGTGGGTGACGCAACTTTACCCCTCGCCAAGCATGGCCTCGAGGCGGATGCTGATCTGGAATCATACACCCATTGATGCCATGAGTTTGTTACGCCCCGCTGGTCAGGCGCGAGTCGCCGGCAAGAATTCTCCATGGATCGCCATCTGGATGCTATGGCTTCTGCCGCTGGCAGGTTTTGCCGCCCCGGCCATTTGGTTCCAACTTGATCAGTCACCCGTCACCGGCAACAACGCCATCACGAACGCGGCCAACCCCAATAGCGCATTCTGGGGCACCCTCAAAGGTTCCGGCGCGCTCCCGACGGTGGTGGCTGGCGCGAGGAGTTTCACCACCAACGCCTGGCAGTTCAACGGCGGCTACGCGCTCGCCGAAGGTCCGGATGCCTGCACCAGGATGCTTGGCGACGCGAATAATACGGCCGGCCTCTCGGTCGCGTTCTGGGTGAAATATTACTCGCAAACCAGCGACAATTGGGTTCGTTTGTGTGGGCTCGGCGGGTCGGGAGAGTCCTTTGACGCGGCCATTCAAAACGCTTCCGCTGGAGTCGGACAGGGTGAAATCCTGATGACCTTCGGCTACAACGACGGCAATAATGCGCGGCTGATTCAATTGCAAACGCCTTCGCCGGTGCTGGACGGAACCTGGCATCACCTCGCCATGAGCATTGATTTCCGGAAGACCAACAATAACGCGTTGCTTTACGTGGACAATGTCAAGAAGGCCACCGTCAGTGCCGCCGTCACTGGCGCCCATGTGGTCACCGCCACGCCGCTTTACATCGGTGCGCGCGGTTCCGGCTCCACTTGGAATGGCGGCGCCCTGGACCATTTTTTTGTTTTCACCAACGCGCTCAACGCCGCGGAAATCAGCCAGCTTTACACTGCCGGCACGGTGACCAACTATGCGCCCACCGTCACGGTTTCACCCGGCACCGCCAGTTTGCTCTGGACCAACGGCGCCACCAGTCTGCCGTTGAATCTCTCCGCGAGCATTGTGGACGACGGCTTGCCGAACCCGCCCGGCCGCGTCACCAATCTCTGGACCATGACGAGTGGACCGTATGCCGTAGGGTTTTCAACCCTGACGAACACCGCCCTCACGGCCAACTTCACCAATTTGGGAACCTATGTTTTGCGCTGCACGGCCGGGGACGGCCAGTTCACCGATTACGATGAAACCACGGTCTATGTGGAGACGAACAGTCCGCCAGTCATTCACGTGACCTCTGCCAGTCAATACACCATCCTCGCCACCAACGTCACCTCGGTCAGCTTGAGCGCCTATGTCACCGACGACGGTTTGCCGAACCCGCCCGGCTGCACGACCAATCTTTGGTCTCAAATCAGCGGGCCGGGCACGGTGGTTTTTTCCGGCGCGACGAATCTGAACCTCACCGCGGCGTTTCCCACCAATCTGGGAACTTACATTTTACAATTGTTCGTCAGCGACGGTGCGGCCTCTGCGACCAACACTCTGACGTTCGGCGTGGTCAGCAACCTGCCGCCGTCCATCAGCATAACGGTTGATTCGCCAACCCTCATTGCGCCGACCAACTGGACGAGCTTGCGCGCCACGATCACGGACGATGGTCGGCCAAATCCGCCGGGCCGGACAACGAATTTCTGGTCGCAGGTGAGCGGACCAAACGTCGCGGTGTTCGGTTCGTTGACCAATGCCACCACCACGGTTTCCAATTTGGCGGTCGGCCAGTACATTTTTCGCCTGGTCGCGTCCGACGGGGAGTATTTCACGACCAACACAACCTGGGTGAACGTCTGGTCGCCAGGCCAGCCACTCGTGCTGGCCGGCAGCAGCCGCACGCTCTGGCTGCCGAATGCGTCGCTGACACTTAACGGGAGCTGCACCAACACCAGCGGCGGGGTGTCACTCGGTTGGTCGCTCGTGCAAGGGCCAGGCAACGTCAGTTTTGGCAGTCCCAGCACGCTGACCACGACGGCGACTTTCACCAACGCCGGCACTTTCGTCGTCAGTTTATCCGTAACCAACGGGGTTTACGTCACTGGCAATTCCCTGGTCGTGCAGGTCTATCCCGCTTCGAGCAACTTCAGCTATTCCGCATCGCAGTTCAGCAATTTCACCAACGATCTGAACGTGCCCCATGATTTCAGCGGACTGAACTGGAACGCCATCAAGCCGCCGCCGCCGGCATATGTGCATCCGCGCTTGCTGTTCAACCCCGAGGATTTGCCCGATCTTCATGCGCGGCTCACGACGACTACTGCTATCGGGCCGGTGCTGATGAACACGATTCGCACGATGCTCACGAACAATTTGTATGCCACCAACGGGCAGTTTTACACCGCTTATAACGAGCTTTCGGTCGGCGTCACCACGACGTTTGATTCGCTGGTGAACGGCGATTACATGGTCGGCGTGATGAGCTACGAGGCGTTTCGCTGTATGATCGACAACGACGCGGTCGGCGGCGCGAAAGTCAGCGCCGTGCTGGCGACCATTGCGAAGGAGAACATCACGCAGTTGAACGCGGCCAACCGCACGGATTGGCGCAACCAAAACAGCCTGATCATTTCCTATCAGTTCATGGCTTACGCTTACGACTTCGCCTACAACTTCATGTCGCCCGCGCAGCAAACGACGCTCCGGCAGATGCTCGCCCTCGCCACCCAAAACCAGTGGAGCATTGGCATGGATTCGCTGCCGGCGATGATGGCGAATTGCAGCAATTGGATTAACAACAACGCGCTTTACCTGCTGCTCGACACGCTCGCGATCGAGGGCGAGACTGGTTATGACACGAATTGCCTGCCGCGCCTGCAGGCGGCTTACGACCGGTTCTTCAGCCTCGGCTGCCAGCCGGACGGCGCGCTTTACGAAGGCATGGGCAAAGGCTCGATTTACGGCGAGACGATGATTGTGCTCGGCAAGCGCGGGATTCTAACCGGCGCAACCACCGCCGTGAAAAACCACATCCGACAGTTCTATCTTCAGAGCCTAGAGACGACCGGCTTTGGTTTCACCTGGGACGAGCTCATCGGCAGCAGCTTCGGCAGTTCCAAATACGCCGACGTGCCCGCGCTGAAATGGCTTTATCCGCACGACCCGCTGATTGATTTCATGCAGCGCAACGATTACGGCCAGACCAATTATCTGGCGAGCAGCCGCCTCACCAGCATCAATTTGGGTTTTGTTTACGATGTCACCGAAACCCTGGTGCGCGCCATCCTCGCGCAGGATTTCAACACCAATTTGAATTTCCCGCAGGCGCTGGCGCAGCAGGTGGCGACCAATGCGCCGCTGACCGGCTTATTCAACCAGCGCGGACTGCTCGTCACGCGCAGCGATTGGACGACCAACACGCTGCGCATCTTCTTCCAGCCGCGCAGCGAACCGGGCGGGCATTCCGAGCCGGATCGGAACGCCTTTGACATCAGCGCGCTCGGCCGCATCTGGGTGCCGGAGCTGAACGGCTGGGCGGCTCCGGCCGACATGTCCTCGATTTCGTCGGTGCTGCGGATTGACGGCAACGGCCCGTCCATCGTGCCCGCCGCCGTGGTGGATTTTGCCGACCTGCCGAATTTTACTTTCGCCGCCGGCGATGCGCATGACTGCTACACTTACAATTTCAATCCGGCCAACAACAGCGGCACACCGGTCAATTACAATTACAACCAGAAAGTGTTTTGCAGCAACTCACTCCCATGGTTCAATCTGCCGTGGGGTCAGTTGCCCGACTGGTATAACTCCACCGCAACGAACCCCACCACCGGCAGCACGGCACGTTACTGGACGAACTGGGTGCCGGTGCAGCGCGCGTTCCGCACGGCCGGTGTCGTGCGCGGCAGCACGCCGTTCGCGCTGGTTGTGGACGACATCCAAAAGGACAATGCCAGCCATGCTTACGACTGGCGCATGATGCTGGCGGACGATTTGACCGCGTCGTCCAATGCCACCTTCAGTGTCAGCGGCAACGACTGCATTATCACCCCGCCCTCCGGCAACGCCAAGTTTTTGGTGCGCGTTCTCGCCTCGGCCACCACGCCTGGTTTCGTGACGACGAACAACATCGCGGGCCAGCCGATGCTGGACATTTTGGAAACCAACGCCGCGCCGAACTTCAAAATTCTGTTGCTGCCCTTTACTAACGCCGCGCCCCCGGCCACCACCACGTGGAGCAACACGCTGCTCACCGTGACCATGGCCGACGGTCAGACGGACCACGTTTATTTCAACCCCAACGCCGATGGCCGCACGCGGCTGGCCGAGTATCGCCTTGCTGGCGTGGGTGCGGTGCCGGCCATCCCCTCGCTCACCGCCACTGCGGGTATCGCGCAAATTTCACTGAATTGGAGCGCCTCGTCTGGCGCGACCGGGTATGACCTGCAAGTATCCACTACCAACGGAGGACCATATACGCTGATTACGACTGGCCTTGCCGCCACCAACTACACACATACTGGTCTTATGCCAGGAACAAGCTACTTTTACGTCGTTTCCGCTGTCAATGCGAACGGCGTAAGCGAGAACTCAGCGCCGGCCAGCGCCGTGTCGCTGGCCGCGCCGCCGCAGTCGCCGGCTATTGGCGGCCTCCAAATCGTCGGCGGCAATTTTGTGATCACTGGCACCAACGGTACCGCGGGGGCGGATTATCTGGTGCTGGCCACGACCAATCTTTCATTGGCAGTGACCAACTGGAGTGCGATCGCGACCCAGCAATTCGGCCCCGGCGGGATGGTGAATTTCACCAACCCCCTGAATCCCAATGGCCCGCAGACGTTCTACCGGCTGCGGCTGCCTTGAAGTGGTTCCGGGCGCGACGCAAAATCACCCCACCTCGAC
>Ga0316232_1003815_pt1 | contig 13449 bp, 10 predicted proteins | sample TBHtaG_FD_206006 | JGI IMG/M metagenome (GOLD analysis project Ga0316232, IMG submission 206006) | Freshwater microbial communities from Trout Bog Lake, Wisconsin, USA - TBH18025_13 | ecosystem: Environmental > Aquatic > Freshwater > Lake > Hypolimnion/Profundal zone | place: USA: Wisconsin... | reverse complement strand
CGCTTTCGTTACAGGTGGAGTGGTTTCCTGTATTAGGTAACCACGATTACAAGGGGAGCACACAAGCAGAGATTGACTACTCTAAGATTAGTCGTCGCTGGCGGATGACCGATCATTATTATACATTTGTAAAGAAGGTGAACAAAACGGACTCTGCCCGTTTTATTTTCCTTGATACCCCTCCACTGGTTGAGCAATACCAGAAAAAACCTGAAGAATACCCCGATGTGGCTGCTCAGGATACGGCCAAACAGATCAAATGGCTGAAAGATGTACTTTACAATTCAAAGGAAAAATGGATATTGGTTTTTGGACACCACCCAATCTATTCGTCCAGTAAGACTCACGGAAATACCAAAGAAATGATTGAAAAGGTAAAACCTCTTCTTGAACAATACCATGCTCAGTTGTACTTCTGCGGGCACGATCATGATTTACAGCACCTTCATGAAAAAGGAGGCAAACTAGACTACATTGTGACCGGTACAGGTGGTGAAACCCGGCCAAACAGCTCCAATGAATTAACAGTATTTAGTCATTCAGAACCCGCCTTCTCTGTCGTATCGTTTAAAGGCGACAGTGTTAGTGTGAATTTTGTAGGAGTGACCGGAAATTTAATATACCACTATAGCAGGGTTTCCAATTGAGTATTCTGGACAATTATTAAATGAATTTATTGAAATGCAGGAATAATAAATCAAAATCCAAAGTTAATTCACCAGCATAAATTGACTTTGGATTTATCTTTTTGTTTTTTCAGTTACAAAAATCAAAACTGATTTTTAACAATATCGATATATTTCTAACTTTACCGTAATATTTATATTTTTCAAATACTCAGGCCAATAAGCAATGGTAAAAAACATCCTAATTACTATCATCTTCATAACCTGTATTTTCGCGAATGTTCTTGCCCAATCTGTTGACGATTATGTCAGCTGTGGCTTAAAAAACAGTCCGTTACTTTATGATTTTAACAATCAAAAACTTGCCGGCAAATTGGACAGCCTTTTATTGTTGGCAACCTTTAAACCACAGGTCAACCAACTCACACAAGCAATACATTACCCTTCAGGAACCGGATGGGGCTACGATGAAGCGATTACTAATGGAGGGACCTATTCGTCACTTGTAAGTGTAATCCAGCCATTGTTTACTAGAAAACGGATCAGCGGTCAACTTCAAACCATTGATTTACTGAATCAGACACTTAAACTCAATACGAAAATAACGATTCTGGACCTGAAAAAAAGCATTACTTCCCAATACCTGACCGTGTATAATGATTTTACACAGAATCAATTTAATCAGTCAGTTCTTGAGTTGCTGAACAAGGAACAAAAAACGGTAAAAGCCCTGGTTGATAAGGGGGTTTATCTGGTAACAGATTACATGAATCTGCAAATTTTAATCAGGTCCCAGTCCATTGCAATCTCGCAATCATTAATTCAGCTTGAAAATGATCTTGCACTTCTTAACCTGCTCTGTGGTATCTCTGAAAAGCAGGAAATAAAATTAGTAAAACCTGATCTGAGTGTTCAGAATAATTACGGTGCAGAGAATTCGCCGGTCTTTGCCCAGTTTCGGATCGACAGCCTTAAAAACCGGAATAGCAGGCAGCTCATTGACCTTAATTACCGTCCCAAAATCAATATCTTTGCCGATGGCGGATTCAACGGGATAGCACCCGAAAATGTGCCACATAATTTTGGAGCGAGCGTAGGGGTAAACTTCTCTGTTCCGATTTACGACGGGAAACAGCGTAAATTGCAATATGAAAAAATAGATCTGGCTGAGAATACACGGATCAATTATAAACGCTATTATTCATCGCAATATAAAATTCAGTTTGATCAATTGAAAAATCAGCTGAATATGACGGAACATCTTCTTGGAGAGATCAGCAATCAATTAACCGAGCAGGAGCGACTTATTGAATTATACCGTATTGAACTGGAGAAGGGATTAGTCCGGTTTCTTGATTTTATCACCGTATTTAATAGTTATACCGCAACAAAAATCACCTGTCTGGTTACAGAAGTGAACAGGCTCCAGATTATTAACCAATTGAATTACCTCAAATGAACCCTATCCGAACTATTTTGGCCATTATTATACTTATATATCTGGTAAGCTGTGGTGACAACGCATCTACAAAAACTGAAGAAGCCGTTCATGTTTCCACTCCCGTAACTACAATAGCCATTGAAAACGTCCCCATCAGCGAAGTAATCAGTTTCAATGCAGTATCGATCTATCAACGTAAAAACATCGTAAAATCGATGATCACCGGATACGTTGATCATTCGTTTGTTAATCAGGGCGATATTGTGAAAGTTGGAAAGCCATTGTATGCTGTAAAAACAAAAGAGGGGGATGCGTTGAGTAAATTTGCTCCTAAAGATTCAACACTTGCCTTTAAAGGGAACCTTACAATTGGTTCACCCGCATCGGGAGTTGTCATTGAAGCCAACAAACAGACCAATGATTATGTAAGTGATGGAGAGCAACTTTGCGTTCTTGCGGTTCAAAGCAGTTTTGTTTTTATGCTTAATGTGCCATTTGAACAAAATAAATACGTTCTAATTGGGAAAAAGTGCAAAATAATTTTACCCGATTCCACTTTCCTGGATGGAACTATTTCCGGCAAACTATCCACCGTGGACCCTGTATCACAAACACAAAGTTTTATTGTTAAACCTTCGCTCTCAACCACTCTCCCTGAAAATCTTTCAGTGCAGATTCAAATCAATAAGTGCTCTAAAGCAAATACCCAGGTGATTGACAAAGTGTGTATATTATCGGATGAAACCATGGAAAAATTTTGGGTAATGAAACTGATCAACGATTCAATGGCCGTTAAAACAATTATAAAACCAGGAATTACAGCCGGGAACAAAGTTGAAATACTCTCTCCCACTTTTTTGCCCAATGACCGGATAGTCAATAAGGGAAATTACGGTTTAGCGGATACCGCTTTTGTAACTATTATTCAACATTGAGCCCGATGAGAGATTTTTTCGTTTCCCATAAAAATCCTGTTTTAGTGGTACTGTTCATAATTCTTGCAGCAGGTATTTACAGTTACTCTAATATGCAATCCTCACTCTTCCCTGAGGTGACTTTTCCAAAGATTAAAATAATTGCTGACAATGGATTACAACCTATTGGAAAGATGATGGTGACCGTTACAAAACCGCTTGAAAACGCCATTAAACGGGTTCCTAATCTTAAAGTTGTGCGCAGTATTACCAGTCGTGGAAATTGCGAAATATCGGCCTTTATGGAGTGGAACGCAGATATTGATTTAAGCAAGGAGCAGATTGAATCCTCTATCAATCAAATTAAGAATGACCTTCCGGTTGGTACAAACCTCAGTGTGGAGAAAATGAATCCATCTATTCTTCCTGTAATCGGATATGTCATAAATGGGAAAGGGCACAGCAACATAGAGTTGAATCAAATCGCGAACTATACCATAAAGCCGTTCCTCTCTCAGGCAAAAGGAGTAGCAGTAGTCGGGGTAATTGGCGGTAAGACAAAGGAATATCATATTGAATTACAACCTCAAAAGATGGCTGCTTTAGGGGTTACCCCGGCTAAGATAGCCACTGCACTGGGTCAGACAAATTTCATCAGCAGCAATGGCTATCTGACTGATTATAAGCGGCTATATCTCACAGTTACAGATGCAAATGTCCAAAATCTGGAGGAACTTGAAAATCTGGTCATAAGTAATGACGGGAAAAGGGTTTTGCAACTAAAAGATGTTGGCACTATTAAAATTGCAGAACAGACTCAATATATCAGAATAAATGCCAACGGGAAAAGTGCAATTTTAATGGCTGTTGTTAAACAGCCTAACGCCAATCTGATAGAGGTTACCGATGGTGTATCTCAGAAAGTAAAGGAACTGAATGAACATATTTTGCCTAAAGGCATTAATATAACCCCTTATTATGTTCAGGCTGAATTTGTTAATGATTCAATTAAAAGTGTTAATGACAGCCTTTGGATTGGTTTGTTGCTGGCTATTCTGGTATCTATTCTTTTTCTCCGTTCATTTAAATCGAGCGCTGTTATTCTGATCACCATACCCATTACGCTTTCGTTGACGCTGATTGTACTTTATGTGATTGGCTATAATTTCAATATCATGACGCTGGGGGCTATTGCGGCTAGTATTGGATTAATTATTGACGATGCAATCGTGGTTGTGGAGCAAATCCACAGGACGCATGAAGAATTTCCCGAAAAACCAACCAAAGAGTTGCTTAGTGGTTCAGTTAACTTTCTTTTACCTGCGATGATTGGATCTTCAATAAGCACAATCGTTATCTTTCTCCCTTTTGTCATTTTAAGTGGTGTTGCAGGAGCATATTTCAAGATTCTCACCAATACAATGATGATCACTTTAATTTGCTCTTTTTTAGTGACATGGATTGGGTTGCCAGTTATCTATCTGTTTTTGTCAGGCAAAACAAACAGAGTTTTCAAACCACATCCTGAAGCCCATAAAAAAAGTGAAAAATGGATCTCATACTTTATTTTAAGACCTGTAATTAGTTTTGCATTTATGATATTATTGGTCAGCGCTGTATTATTTATCTCCACCAGACTAAAGACGGGGTTCTTGCCTGATATGGATGAGGGAAGCATTGTCCTCGATTACACCTCACCTCCCGGAACATCGTTGCAGGAAACAGATCGTATGCTGGGTGAGGTTGAAAAGATTTTTCCTTCGATCCCTGAAATTGAGACCTATTCGAGGAGAACCGGTGCTCAAATGGGCTTTTTTATTACTGAACCCAACTATGGTGATTATCTGATTCAACTTAAGAAAGATAGGAACCGAACAACAGATGAAGTGATTGATGAAATTCGCAAAAAAGTCGAATCCTCTCAACCTGCGCTTAAAATCGATTTTGGGCAAGTGATAAGTGATATGTTAGGTGATCTAATGAGTTCAACTCAACCGATAGAGATTAAAATCTACGGAGATAATGTCAATATTTTACAGGGTCTTGCCAGGCAGGTTGCTAAAATCACCTCCAATGTCGAAGGAACAGCTGACGTTTTTAACGGAATTACAATTGCCGGACCTTCGATTAATTTTGAGCCTGATAATAAGAAGCTTGCACTTTTAGGTGTTACCCCTGCAGATTTCCAAAATCAGTTACAAACACAACTTGAAGGGGTAATTGTTGGAAATATTTATGAAAAAGAGCAACTTACGGCCGTTAGAATGCTCTATCCAGACGCAATAAACACGTCTTTTGAGAAAATTAAACAGGGATCGATCTTCATCCCTGAAGGGAAACTTCATCCTCTTGCACAATTATCTCATATTTCAATTGATCCGGGAAGTGCAGAAATCGACCGGGAAAATTTGCAGTCTATGATTCCTGTTACTGCACGACTCAATAACCGGGACTTGGGAAGTGTAATGAAAGATTTGCAGCAGAAAATCCAGTCTCAGGTAAATCTTCCTCAGGGCTATCATATAACCTATGGGGGAGCTTATGAGGAGCAGCAGAAATCGTTCAGTGAGCTGATGATGATCCTAATAACTGCTGTTTTACTGGTCTTTGCCACGATGCTTTTTCTCTTTAAAGAGTTTCATGTTGCTTTTTTAATCATTTTAATTGCTGTATTAGGGACTTCAGGGAGCATGATTGCCTTATATCTGACAAATACGCCACTGAATGTAGGAAGTTATACCGGAATAATCATGATAATAGGAATAATCGGAGAAAATGCCATTTTTACTTTTCTGCAGTTTGAACAAACCCTGAAAGTAGATACGGCTCATGGGGCTGTTGTTTATGCCATTTCCACACGCCTTCGCCCTAAACTAATGACTGCTTTAGGTGCCATTATCGCTCTGTCTCCAATTGCACTCGGAATAGGTACAGGAGCTCAATTGCATCAGCCATTAGCCATTGCAGTAATTGGAGGGTTTATCGTTGCATTACCATTGTTGCTGATTGTTTATCCTTCAATGCTAAGGATCATGTTTAGAAATCATCATAATTAGGTTATCCTGTTGGTCAAACAAAATTTGAAATAAATGGAAACTGAACTCTCATTCTTTATCCTTATTTGTCCATAAACCTTTGGGTGCTTTTAGATATTGCTCCAAGAACCTGCTTCTCTCTTCTTGATTGTCAAAGTTTCTTAATTTTGTTTAGAAAAAACAACAAATCTGCCAGAATAGACCAATCAGTCTCAGGTGTTTCCGATGTCATATTCATCAGGCACATCTCAAAAGCAACCGAGCTAATCGTTTCCGTGTACGAAAACGTTAAAATTTAATTCAATCTTATATAATACTATATATCAGCATATATAATGACTATAATATTTCCGGTAAGGCACACGAAGGATCTAAAATAAACATATGGTTTTGCTTAAAAAAATGTGTCAGGAAAAAAGAGAAAATATATTCTGACACTAACTATCCTTCAATATTCAAAATACAAGATCATATTGAATTTCACAAACTAGTTTGCTATTGAATTAATATTTCTGGCTTAGTCGAATAAAATTAAAAAACCTGAATATCAGTGATATACAGGTTTAAAAGTGACCCCACCGCGATTCGAACGCGGATCAAAGGAACCGGAATCCTCCATTCTATCCATTTAACTATGGGGCCATATCTGAAAGTGGGTACAAAAATAGCAATATTCTTTGAATTGCTCATGATAAACATTGTTTTATAGTCGATCGCTATTAAATCTTTAATGTTAAGTTTTGCGATTCACTATCCAATTTTTTTCAACTTATACATTGTTTCAGTCTAAAATATTAGCTTTGTATTAAACCTAAGGTTTAGAGATATGATACCCCAAGAATTAACTAATTTACTCCGCGATACGTTCAAAACGTTTATAACTTTCTTTAAACAAGAATCTTACAATGAGAATCAAACCCTCGAAAAAACGATTGAACACATCGAAAAAGTGGTTGATAATATCCTGATTTTGGCAGATTCACTTGAGTTGAGTGAGAATGAAAAGATTATCGCAGAGATGGCTGCCAGATTCCATGATATTGGAAGATTGTGGATTTTACTTCCGGAGAATTCTGAATGTAAAATAACAGACCATGCTGAGGCAAGTATTGAATACCTTAAAGTGAATGAGCCCTTTAATCAACTTGAGATATCTATTCAAAATATTATTATTCAGGTTATTAGAAATCACAATAAGCCCGATCTGCCTCAAAAAGAAAATGAAACACTCCTTTTCTATGTTAAGTTATTACGTGACGCCGATAAACTTGATGTTTGGCGCGCAACTTCTGAATATATTACCAGAAAAGCAGGTAAACCAAATATCGTAAATGAATTGCAATTGTCAGATAAAGGGGTGGTTACAACTTCATTTTGCAAAATAATTATTGAAGGTGGTATTCCTAATAAAAGTGATCTTGTAACTTTCAATGATTTCATTATTTTCCAAATGTCTTGGGTTTTTGATCTCCATTTCAAGAAAAGCTTTCAGATTCTGAATCAGAAACAATATATCCGATATCTGTATGATTCGCTACCCAAAAATGATAGTGTAATAGAAATTTATCGGATGCTCCGAATTTACATTGAAAATAGAATCTAAGGCATGCTGCTATTTGATCATGTATGCTATCATTGATGTTGAAACGACAGGAACAGCAGCTAAATATGGAAAGCTGACAGAGATTGCTATAATTCTTCACGATGGAACAGCTGTTACTGAAACTTATAGTACATTAATCAATCCTGAGTGTAACATCCCGTATAATATTACGAGATTGACCGGTATAACCAACGAAATGGTAGCCGATGCTCCAAAGTTTTATGAGATTGCAAAAAAAATTATAGAATTAACTGCTGGAAAGATATTTGTCGCGCACAATGCAATGTTTGATTATTCGTTTGTAAAAGAAGAGTTTAGTAGATTAGGGTATGATTTTAAACGAAAAACAATTTGTACGGTTAAGCTTGGGCGTAAGCTTCTGCCCGACCATCGCTCCTATTCCCTTGGTAATATTTGCGCCGATCTGAAAATCCAAATAAATGACCGGCATAGGGCGATAGGAGATGCATTGGCTACTGCAAAACTTTTCGAAATATTAATCCAACAAAACAACCTTCTCGAATCATCTCTTTTCGTTGAACAGACCTATCCCCTATCAAAAGAAAGAATGGCTGCGATTCCTGCCAAGACAGGCGTATATTACTTTTACGATGCTCACAACACCATTATTTATATTGGCAAAAGCAAAGATATTCATCAGCGTATAATAACTCATTTCGGTAATTCACAAACGAAAAAGGCAATTGAGATGCGGAGCCGGATCTCAGATATCTCGTGGGAAGAAACCGGTAGTGAACTGGTAGCATTATTGCTGGAATCTTCTGAAATAAAAAAGCACAAACCTCTGTATAACAGAAGTCAAAGAAGGTCTGCATTTAACTTTGGACTATTCTCTTTCGAAGATAGTTCAGGATATCTTCATTTAAAAATCAACAAAATAGAACGAGACGAAATTCCCTTAACTACCTTTCATTTTCAACAGGAAGGCCTGGATTACCTTCATACACTGGCCCAAAGGTACGCCCTTTGCAAAAAATTATGCCATCTCGACAATAATACAGGTGCGTGCTTTAGTACTCAACTTCATGAATGTCAAGGTGCATGCAGAGGTCTAGAATGTGCCGAAAATTATAATTTTCGCGTAAATAAATCAATTCATCCTCTTAAATTCCGCTCACAAAATTTTTTTGTGATTGATCAGGGTCGGACAAAGGACGAAGATGCGGTAATCAAAATTTCGAACGGATGTTTTGTAGGATTTGGTTATATATCAAATGATTACACATTCCTGGATTTAGAGCCTCTTCACGATTGCATTCAAAAGTATCATGACAATCGGGACACACGAATCATAATCAAAGGGTATATCAACAGGAACAAACATCTAAAAATTATCGAATTTTAGATCTCTTTTTTTATTCAGTTTCAAATCCCATCCCTTCTCCATATCTCTTAAGTGCCCTTTCTCGGGCAAAACGGTGATCGATAATGGGTTTGCAATATTCCGGTGTATCAAATTCCGGAACCCATTTTTTAATGTATTCATTATCAGGATCAAACTTCTTAGCTTGCAGTTCCGGATTAAAAATTCTGAAGTAAGGTGCCGCATCACATCCAGATCCAGCTGCCCATTGCCAACCTCCATTATTTGATGCCAAATCATAATCATCCAATTTACCGGCAAAATAGGTTTCTCCCCAACGCCAGTCTATTAGCAGATGCTTGCAGAGAAAGCTGGCAGTTAACATTCTCAAACGGTTATGCATAAACCCGGTCTGATTCAATTCCCGCATTCCCGCATCAACCATCGGATAACCAGTCTTTCCCTTGCACCAGGCATTAAAATGATCTAGATTATTTTCCCATCTAATGTTATCATAAATGGGTTTAAAAGCCCGTGTCACCACATGTGGAAAATACCATAGTATCTGACTGTAAAAGTTGCGCCATATCAGTTCAGATAAGAAGGTATCTGAGTGTAAAACAGCTAATGCAGTAACCTTGCGTATGCTTATTGTCCCAAACCTCAGATGCACGCTAAGTTTGGAGGTACCATTACGGGCAGGAAAATCACGGTTGGCAGCATATTCTTCCAATAATGTTTGTGGTAAAGCCTTGGATGGAAAAACTATATTAAGCGGTTCAAATCCAAGCATTTCTATGCTAATTATCGGCAGAGGCTTAATCCTGATAAAATTATGAAAATATTGAGCAGTATTCAGAGGCCGAACCATTTCCTTATTGAATTTTTCCAGAAACTTATTTTTGTAGGGGGTGAAAACAGTATAAGGTTTTCCGTCCTCTTTCACTAATTCATCTTTTTCAAAAAGGACATGATCTTTGTAGGAATGAAATTCTATCTTGTTGATTTTCAGAAACCTTTCGACATGCAGATCCCGATAAACGGAATAAGGTTCATAGTCACGATTCGTATAAACACTACAAATGTGAAACTCTTCGGCCATTTTTTTGAAAACATCCTGGGGTCTGCCATGAGCGATATATAGACTAGATCCAAGCTTCTCGAGCGATTCCTTTATCCCTGCCAGTGCTTTATAAATAAAATTCACTCTAAAATCAGGTCGTACTTCCAGGCGCTCCAGAATATCCGGATTATATATATAAACCGGCAAAACATTCTCACGCGTTTTCAGTACATGATAGAGCGCAGTATTATCCTCCAATCTTAAATCACGACGCATCCAGAAAATATTTACGACTGGTTTATCTTTTTTTGTCATTCAGAAATGAATTAATTATCAAACGTTACCTAAATCCAATTACGGGTCTGAAATATAATAAAAAGCCAAAAACAAAACATATTTTTACAATAAAAATATTCAGAAGTCCGAAACTATATAATATTAACAATTATGCGACCAAGAGGTTTTGCCAGTGACAACAATTCAGGAATTCATCCTCAAATTTTAAAAGCAATTGAAGCTGCAAATGCTGGGCATTCCATTGGATATGGCGATGATCCATGGACAAAAGAGGCAATAGCTTTATTTAAAAAAGAGTTTGGTGATGAAATTGAAGTGCTGATTGTGCTTACTGGCACAGGAGCTAATATCCTTGGAATTCAATCATGCATGCGATCATTCAATTCTGTATTATGTGCAGAAACAGCACATATTCAAACAGATGAATGTGGAGCACCTGAAAAATTCACAGGAAGTAAATTAATCCCCATTGTGACACAAAATGGAAAATTAACTCCTGAACAAATTGAAAAACACCTTCATGGATTTGGATTTGAGCATCATTCGCAGCCAGGGCTAATCAGTATCACACAGGTTACTGAATTAGGTACAGTTTACTCCGTTGAAGAAATACGGGAGTTAGCTGAACTTGCTCATAATCATGGAATGTTCTTGCACATGGATGGAGCCCGGATTTCGAATGCAGCGATCTCGCTGGATCTGCCATTCAAAACGTTTACTATTGATGCAGGGGTAGATATTCTTTCTTTTGGGGGAACTAAAAACGGCATGATGATTGGCGAGGCAGTTCTTTTTTTCAATCCTGCCCTTTCAAAACAAAGCAAATATTTCCGGAAGCAGGCGGCGCAACTCTACTCAAAGATGCGATTTGTTGGTGCTCAGTTTATTCCATACCTTCGGGATGAGATATGGAAAACGAATGCAATGCACTCCAACAAAATGGCAAAACTTCTTGAAACAGAAATCAGAACAATTAAAGGGGTAGAAATAACTCAATTGGTAGAGGCCAACGGAGTATTTGCCCTTATTCCTAAGACAATAATCCCCAAATTACAGAGAGAATATTTCTTTTATACCTGGAACGAATCCCGTGGCGAGGTAAGATGGATGACTGCTTTTGATACCACAGAAGAAGACATTCTGAATTTTGCCAAATTACTTCGGGAGTTGATGACCGAATAGCCTAAAAATAAAATTATTTCTTCATATATATAAACTTTTGTTCCAAGTTAATTCATACAGATGCCACTACTTTCCCGATACTATCCTGGGAGTTATTCAGATGAACAATTCTTTTTAGAAAAGCGTATTGTAAAACATGCTCTCTTTGTAGCCGGTTCTTTTGTAATCATATTGTGGCTGGTAAAAATTTTCGAGATTGAGTTTAGGTTTGATTTCTCATCATGGGGTATTTTCCCACTTACTGTCAAAGGATTGAGAGGCATCCTTTGCTCCCCGCTCATCCATGCAAACTTCGAACACTTGGCTGCAAATACTTTTCCACTATTCATTTTAACCTTTTCCCTTTTTTTCTTTTACAGAAAATACTCTTATTCTATTTTTATTTTAATATACCTTTTGTCTGGCCTTTTCGTGTGGTTAGCAGGACGTGAAGCCTTACATATCGGTGCAAGCGGTATTATTTATGGGCTGGCAGCCTTTTTATTTATGAGTGGAATAATAAGTTTCAATATCAGATTATTAACAATATCAATGATTGTTGCCCTCCTTTATGGCGGACTATTCTGGGGAATTTTTCCAATTAAACCCGAAATTTCATGGGAATCACATTTATGGGGAGGCATATCCGGACTAGGATTGGCTCTACTTTACTATAAACATGCTCCTTTCAATCAGGTGTACCTGGAGGAGGTAGAGGAGCCTTACGATTCTGATGAGGATGACCTCCAGGAATCGGAACCTAATCAATCAGGAGATTACAATTGAGCAACTCAGATTTTTATTGTACTTTTGCCAACGAATTTTTTTAATTGAAACCAGTTCTGTTTAAATTATGATAAGTCGAAGGATTATCCGCACCAAAGTGCTGCAAATATTATATGCTCACGTTTCATCCCCCGAAAAAACAATAACTCAATCTGAATCTGAACTTCATTTCAGTATCAGAAAAACCTACGATTTGTACCATTTACTGTTTGCTATTCTTGGTGAAATAAGTGATTTTGCCAGCGACCGGATTGAATCAAGGAAAATGAAGAATCTTCCAACGGCGGATGATCTTAATCCAAATCTTCGGTTTATTAACAATAGACTGATTAACCGGTTAAGATCAGATAAGAGCCTAAATGATTATTTAAAAAGCAATAAGCTCAACTGGTCACATTATCCCGATCTTATCCGAGGCATTTATGCCACAATGATAGAGTCAGAACTCTATAAAGAGTATATTAGCTCGCCTATCGATGATTTTCAGAATGATCGTCAGTTTTGTGAGAATTTCTTTGGCAATATATTAGTTAATAGTGACTTAATGCTAAATGAACTCGAAGAACAAAGCATTTACTGGAATGATGACCTTGACTTTACAATTTCGATGGTGATCAAAACTATTAAGAAATTTAAAGGTGCGGACGACCAAAATGCGTATCTGATGTCGCTTTACAAAGATGAAGAAGATCAGCAGTTTACAACAAAATTATTCAGAAAGGCAATCATCAACAATGTGGAGAACAGAAAAATTATTGAAACCTATACAAAAAACTGGGATGTTGACCGGGTCGCCATTATGGATATTTTGATTATGCAACTAGCACTAACAGAGCTGATTGAGTTTCCTTCAATTCCTGTCAAGGTGACATTGAACGAATATATTGAGCTTGCCAAATATTACAGCACAAACAAGAGCAGTACATTTATTAATGGAGTCCTGGACCGGATTACAAAAGATTTCAGGGAAGAAGGTAAAATAGTAAAAGCAGGACGTGGTTTATTGGAAGCATAAAACCTTTACTCCAAAATTCAAAAGATCGTTTTTAAAATAATGGATTTAATTTGGGGATTTAAGTCAAATCTGCAAAAAAATCATTTTCAATAATAAATTAAGTTCTATTCAATTGAATATCAGAATTAAAAGCGTATTTATACTAATTAATTATTTATTGATCATATTGGTATGGAGCTGTCAT
>Ga0316232_1003814_pt1 | contig 13450 bp, 15 predicted proteins | sample TBHtaG_FD_206006 | JGI IMG/M metagenome (GOLD analysis project Ga0316232, IMG submission 206006) | Freshwater microbial communities from Trout Bog Lake, Wisconsin, USA - TBH18025_13 | ecosystem: Environmental > Aquatic > Freshwater > Lake > Hypolimnion/Profundal zone | place: USA: Wisconsin... | reverse complement strand
CGGTGGGAAAGAGCGAAGTTGCAGAGGGTCCGTTAGAAAATCCACCTTAAAACTTGTTCCTCATTTGCCACCACCTTGTCATTCCGAACTCCGACAGGAGTCGCGAGTCCATCTCGGATTTGTCGAGGAATCTCCGGTTTGTACCGCCGGATTTCAGTTGGAACGACAGAGACCCTTTCCTTCGGTCAAATTCAGGACAGGCTCTCAGCCGGAACGATGCAGTCGAAAATGGTAGGGCGGGCTGTCCCAGCCCGCAGTTCCGCGGTGCCAAGGCGAACCCCACTGTCGGGATCGACTCACCATTCGGTGCGTGGTCGGTTCCTCCTCCGCATCTGCCAATCTCCCCGAATGGCGCGGTGGGACACCTCGCCCTACCACATTCAGGCAACATCCAACTACATGGTTCCGGCTCAGCCGTAACCATCCTGTTAAAATAGGCCAATTTTGGCGGCTGGCCGAGTTGAACAGGCGTCTCGCCTGTCGCCGCTCCGGCCTCACCATTGGTGCCGTTCTCGAACTTCATTCACAGTTCGATAGCGACCACCAAACCAACTCCGAGAAACTGCATTGTTATGGTGCAGCTCAGGGTGACAAATTTTGAAATGGGCGAATGGATTAGATTCCTCAATGCGGATGCCAGTGCTGGAGAATGTGAGGACGCTCCAAACCGTGTTTTAGCATCAGCGCGGTGTCATTGAGCAGTTCCCGCGTTGCCCCATCCGCGACTACCACCCCACCATCCAACACCAGTGACCGTGGACACAGTTCCACCACCAGTTCCAAATCATGCGACGCAATCAGCTTCGTTGCCGGGATCTGGCGCAATAAAGCCTTCAATTCCCGCTTTCCTCGCGGGTCCAGATCGCTCGTTGGCTCGTCCAACACCAGCACCTGCGGATCACAGGCCAATACCCCCGCCAGGCAGACGCGCCGCTTCTCGCCACGGCTCAAATGCTGGGGTGACCGCTCCTCATACCCAGCCAGCCCGACGGTTGCTAACGCAGCCCGGACCTTGGCCTCGTCCAAGCCAAATTGCTGCGGCCCAAACGCCACGTCTTCGAACACCGTCGGACAAAAAAGTTGATCATCAGCATCCTGGAACAATAACCCGACCTGCCGGCGAATTGCCGGTAGGTTTTCTGCCGTAACCGGTATGCCGCCGACATAAACAGCCGGTACGCCACCGATTCGCTCCGGCAGGATGCCGTTCAAATGCAGCAACAACGTCGACTTGCCGGCGCCGTTGGGGCCGATCAAGCCGACGCATTCCCCTTCGCTCACCGCGAAACTGACCCCGCGCAACGCTTCGCGACCGTCGGGGTAGCGGTAGTGGAGGTTGTGGACGGAGAGGGAAGGTTGAGGGTGGAGGGTGGAGGGTGGAGCGTTGGGGATGGGGGTTTGGAGATGGGAGTTCATGGGATGGGGTGGGAGAGAGGTCGGAAGTCAGCGGTCGGCTGTCAGAGGTTTAGGGTGGAGGGTTGAGTTGGGGATGGAAGTTCGGCGTCCTGAGTCCGTGGTCCCTAGTCCATAGTCGAAGGTGGAGAGTGGAGACTTGAAATCTGAGTCTGTGGTCTAAAGTCCATGGTCCAAAGTCTAAGGTCTGTTGTCGATGGTTGAGAGTTAAGGGTTGAGTTGGGGATGGAAGATTGGAGCTGGAAGATGGAAGTTTGGAGTACGGAGTCTGCGGTCTGTGGTCTAATGTCCATGGTCCATAGTCCGAAGTCTAAAGTCTATTGTCGAGGGTTGAAAGTTGAGGGTTGAGGGCATGGTGGAGAGAAGTTCATAGCGGATCGCGCACTTTTAAACCAGGGACGCCGACAAAATTCCGGTCGTGTGACCAAAGTTCGGTGGCCCCGTTTTCAAAGGCAATCAAGGCAATCTGTAGATCGAAAATACGCCGGCCAACAATCTTCAGCTCCGCGGCAATCTGAAGAAGACGTCTTCCAAAACCGGCGCTTGGCTGCCACAGAGTTCCGCCGCCGTCTTCCAGTAGGTTGGTGATAAAAAGCGCTGCGGTTTCCGGAAGGGCGGGAGTACCGGTTGCGGCAGGGTGAGTAACCACACTCCAGAACTCAGCCAGACATGGCAACGGAATCCCCCATCCTTGCGGATGGATGACAGCCTTCTCAATTGCCTGGCGCGCGGCAGAATGCTCGGGCATCGTCGCGCGATGGGCATAGATCAATAGATTGGTATCCAGAGCAATCATACCGGTCGCTGGAACCAAACGGCCAGCTCCTCACGATTGGCAACATCAAGATTAGGCGGAACTCCACCGTTAGTTGTGACCCAGCGAATTGTTTTCTTCTTGCTAGTCGTGGAGGTCGGAGTGGGACGCAGTCGTTCACACAATCCTTCGATGACCAGTTCGCGCAAAGGTCGCCGCAATTCGACCGCACGTTTTTTTGCGCGAATCAGTAACGCGTCCGGAATATCAATCGTGGTCTTCATACAGGAATACATAAACCCATATTACCATACTGTCAATTCGGCAGATGTTATTAAGGAGATTGGAGATGGGAGTTCGTGGAAGGTTGAGGGGGGAGAGTTGAGGGCATGGCGGAGAGGTCAGACGTCAGCGGTCAGAGGTCTAGGGTTGCAGGATGAGGGTTTGGAGGTGGAAGATGGGAGTTGGAAGAATGGAAGATAGGAGTCCTGGGCCCGTGGTCTAAGGTCCATGGTCCAAAGTCTAAAGTCTCCAGTCTTCCTTTCATTTCCACCCCCGCGCACACATGGCAGCGTAAATTCGCTCCGCCCGTTCCGTTGAACGCACGAACAATTGACCAATCACGCTGGCCAGATTTTTCCAAGTCCGCCAACGGTGCCGGGTAAACGTGCGGCTGTGCCGGGCCCGGTTCATCCGTTCCATCTCATCCAGCAGCACGAATAAATACCGATAGAGCAATGCCACCGTCGTCACCAGCAAGGTCGGCACACGCACCCGGCGCAGTACCCGGACCAATTCCGCAACGGGCGTTGAACTTGCCAATAACACCATCGTCATCAAGCAGAGCGTGCTCTTGATGACGATGCCAAGAAACACTGCCCACCCACCAGGCTGCAACAACGTCAGCACCGCCAGACCGAAGACGAAAGGTTCCACCAGCAACAGGCGCTTCCCGAGATACCCCAGCGGAATTCGCGTCGCCAGCGCCACCACGATCAATCCGATTGCCACAGCCATGAATGGCCAGCGCAGCGTTAGCGGAGTGAGAACGATCACGAACACGAGAATGAGCGCGGAAACAAGTTTCAATCCCGCCGGCCAGCGGTGCACCGGCGAGGGGAGCCGGCTGTAGCGATCGAGAAAATCGTGGCGCATAAAATTAGTTGGACAGGCGTCCACGCCTGTCTGTGTCGAAAAGATTGACAGGCGGGACGCCTATCCAACTATTCGGCACGAAGATTCGCGCCTGAAAAAAGTTGTTTGCCGGTTGATTAATCGGGCAAATCCGTTCCGGTACTGGTGATGGTGAGTTTGCCATGCTTGACACCTTTGGCGGCAATCATTTCGTCCGCCAACTGCTTGATGGCAGCCGATTTGCCGCACACGGCAAGCACTTCAAGACAGTGATCGTGATCCAAATGACAATGCAGGGACGAGATGATCACTTCCCGATGCTCATGTTGGAGATCGGTCAATAAATCCTGCAAATGATGACGGTGATGGTCATAAACCAAGGTGATGCTGCCGGCAATCTCACCGGCACCCATCTGTTGCCGGTGCTCGACCAGATGGGCGCGAATCATATCGGCAATGGCCAATGACCGGTTATCGTACCCCTTTTCAGCCGTCATCTGGTCGAGCGCGCGCGCCAGCGGGCGTGGCAGCGATACGCTAAAGCGAACCACCGACTCCTTTGAAGTGTTACGCATGATGGAGATGGTAACATCGCAACGGCCGGCGTCAAGCGGTTAACGTTGGCGCAAGTCCACGGGGAAGATTTTATTGCAATGCTGATCCGCCAACCGCCGGCCCCGTCTGTCCGGCAGCCCGCTGGGCGGCCGGCGCGAATTATTGGCAGCGGTTCGGATTGAAAGTCACTGCTGATTTTGGCAGTCTACAAATTGACACAATGAAGGGACCTTTTATGACCTGGCAATCTTGGGCGGTGCTATCAGCAATCTTTGCCGCCGGCACTGCCATCCTCGCCAAAGTTGGCGTCCAGAACATCAATTCAGACTTCGCCACTTTCATTCGCACAATTGTTGTGCTGCTGGCTCTGGGTGGGATTCTCCTCGCCACCGGCCAATCCCAGCGCCTCGATTCAGTCTCACCCCGAAGCTACCTATTCTTAACTCTCTCGGGTTTGGCGACCGGGGCATCCTGGATCTGTTATTTCCGGGCACTGAAAATGGGGAATGCTTCACTGGTCGCGCCCATTGATAAACTCAGCGTGGTTTTGGTGGCGATCCTCGGCGCGCTTTTCTTGCATGAGAAATTGCTGCTCCGCAACTGGCTCGGCGTGGTGTTGATCGCGATCGGCGCCATTTTTGTCGGGTGGAAACCGTAAGAGCGTGTTTGTAAATTCATCGTCTGACGTCTTGCGCGCGAAACGTGGAACGGGAGTCTCCCTCGACGTTGCTCGGGACCCTGAACCTGTCGAAGGGCTGCCCGTTGATTCGGATGTGCATGGAAAACAAACGGGCGAGACGCCCGTTCCACTATTTTTCAAACACGCTCTGAGACCAAATCCGCTGGTGTTATAACTGCCAGACAATCTTGCCAGCCACAATCGTGGCCGTCGCCCGACCCGTTAATTCCCAGCCGTGGAACGGGCTGTTGCGGGATTTACTGGCCGACTGGGTCACGTCGTAGGTCCATTTCGCTGTGGGATCCAGCACCGTCACGTCGGCATCCGCACCGAGACTGAGCGTGCCTTTCGGCAGGCGTAATAACCGGGCGGGATTAGTGGTAAATTTTTCGATGAGGTGCGGCAGCGTTAATACTTTTTGTTGGACCAGTGCCAGGGACAGCGCCAGTTCTGTTTCCAAGCCGATGATTCCAAATGGGGCAACATCAAACTCAACCTGTTTTTCGTAGGTGCAATGCGGCGCGTGATCGCTCGCAATAATGTCAATCGTGCCGTCTGCCAATCCGGCGAGCAGAGCCTGCCGGTCAGCCTCCGTGCGCAGCGGCGGATTCATTTTCAGATTCGTGTCGTAGTCTTTCACCCGTTCATCCGTCAAGGTGAAGTGGTGGGGACACGCTTCCGCAGTAATTTTTACTCCGCGCTTTTTGGCTTCGCGCACCAACGCCACCGAACGGACCGATGACAAGTGCTGACAGTGAATGTGCCAGTCGGTCACTTCGGCCAGCAGGATGTTGCGGGCCACGATGATTTCTTCGGCAACGGCCGGCCAGCCCCGCAGCCCGAGTGCGGCACTCCAGTATCCTTCATGCAGGACGCCGTCAGCGGCCAGATTGTAATCCTGGCAGTGGTCCAGGACCGGTAGGTCAAACATTTTGGCGTACTCGACCGCCCGCCGCATGAGTTCGTTGTTCTGGACGCAGCGGCCATCATCGGTAATCGCGACCACTCCCGCGCGCTTGAGCGAACCGATCGGTGCCAATTCCTCGCCTTTGAGTTCTTTCGTGATCGCGCCGGCGGGGAACACATTGACACAGGCGACTTCAGCCGCCCGCTGTTTGATAAAAGCAATCGTCCCGGTATTGTCGGCGGCCGGCGTGGTATTCGGCATCGCCACGACGCTGGTAAACCCGCCGCGGGCGGCACAGCGCGTGCCCGTCTCAATGCTTTCCTTGTCGCTCCGACCGGGCTCGCGCAGATGGACATGAATATCAATGAGACCGGGAGTGACAATCTTGCCGGTGGCGTCGAGCACTTCGGCTTTGCCGGATTGTGCGGCGGCGATTTTTCCGGCGGCGATGAAAACATCACGGACTTCGTCGATGTGGTTCGCGGGGTCGATCACGCGACCGTGTTTGATGATCAGTGAATTCATGGTTCCACCACCTGTCCGCCCGAACAAAGAAAGAGGACGGCCATCCGGACGGCAAGGCCGTTGGTCACTTGTTCGAGAATGACCGAGCGTTCGCAATCGGCAACCTCGCTGTCAATTTCCACGCCCCGATTAATGGGGCCCGGATGCATGATCATCGTGTCGGGCTTGAGGCGGGCGAACCGCTCCTTGTTCAAACCAAACATGGTGGTGTATTCCCCAATACTCGGGAAGAGTGTCTGGCGTTGTCGTTCGTGCTGGATCCGCAGCAGATTCACCACGTCGGCATCGCGCAGGGCCTCATCAATATTGTGCGTGACCCGGCACCCAAACTGCTCAAAGACGCGCGGCACAAGCGTGGACGGGCCCGCGAGGGTGACGTTGGCTCCCAGCTTGGTCAGGAGCCAGATATTGGAACGCGCCACCCGCGAGAAAAGGATGTCCCCCAGAATGGTGACGTTCAACCCGGCAATCCGCCCTTTCTTTTCCAAAATGGTAAACGCATCCAGCAAAGCCTGCGTCGGATGCTCGTGCGCGCCATCCCCGGCGTTGATGACACTCGCCTTGAGCAGCCGGCCCAGAAAATGCGGCGCCCCGGCCGCGCTGTGCCGGATAATGATGACATCCGCGTGCAACGCTTGCAGGTTCAAAGCCGTATCTTTCAGCGTCTCCCCTTTCACCAGACTCGAGGCGTTGGCCGTAATGTTGATCACGTCAGCCGACAATCGCGTGGCCGCCAACTCAAAGCTCGTGCGCGTGCGCGTGGACGGCTCAATAAACAGATTCACCACCGTCTTCCCGCGCAGGGACGGCACTTTTTTTACCGACCGTTTGCCAACCTGTTTAAAGGCTTGGGCGCTATTCAATAGAAAATTGATTTCGGCAGCGGATAATTCCTGGATGCCGAGTAAATCTTTGCGTTGCCAGCGTTTCATCGTTCGATCACCACCTCATCTTGGCCATCCACTTCCGCCAACCGGACCGTGACGCGTTCCTGGGGCGCCGTCGGCGCATTCTTGCCGACGAAATCAGCGCGGATTGGCAGTTCCCGGTGCCCGCGGTCGACCAGCACCGCCAGTTGAATGCGTTGGGGCCGGCCAAAATCGGCAATCTCGTCCAGCGCCGCCCGGGTGCTGCGGCCGGTAAAGAGCACATCGTCCACCAGAATAATTGTTTTCCCGGTCACATCGAACGCGACCTGTGTCGCCCCAACCTGAGAGGCCCCGCGCAGCGCGATGTCATCCCGGTGCATGGAAATATCAATTTCGCCGATTGGAATCGGCTGGTGGAGAATTCCGCCGATGAGCTTGGCGAGGCGTTGCGCGAGGGGAACACCATGCGTGCGCACACCCAAAATCGCCAACCCGGCCGTGGCGGCATTCCGCTCGACGATTTCGTGAGCCATCCGCGTGAGCGCGCGGTCGATGGCCGGGGCATCCATGAGCAGCGTCGGCTGGCTCATGACACAAAAATGGCCGGCGGCCCACGGTGGGCTGACAGCCAGTCTCCAAATTGATTGCTCTTCATCAGGCTCCTTGTCGACCTCGCTGGGCCGACTTAAAGGTGCAGTTATTATTCAGCGGTGGCAATTAGGACGGTGTTGGCCGGCGCGACCGGCGCCACGTCGACCGGTGTTTGACGATCCAATCGAGCAGGGCGCGTTCAAATCCGATATCGAACCCGGCCTTCTCGCTCTCAATCCACTTGTGTTTGAGAATCTCATCACGCTCCGCCAAAAACTCCCGGTACAGGGCGGAATTCATGACCATGCTTTTTGAGTCAGCATTGATTTCGCGTTTCTCACTCACGATCTATTCCTCAATGACAGAAAAACCTACTCCACCCGGCCGCGCATTGCAATACTTTTGCGACCCGATCCGATCGGCTGCCGACTGCGCGCGTTCCCCCAAACATTATCTGGAGGACGAGCCTCCCGGCGAGCCGTGGTTGGGATTCGATTCGCAGACGGCTCGCCGGGAGGCTCGCCCTCCAGCAACCACCGGTCACGCCGCCGAACCGGCGCGCTGGTCGGCAATGACGAGCTGCAAAATCTCGTCCAGGTTTTTCGTCGCCTGCCACCCGAGGAGTTGTTGAATTTTTTCGATACTCGGCACCCGCCGGCGCATGTCCTCAAATCCTTTCGCGTAGGCTTCGTCGTAGGGCAGCAGTTGCAGCTCGGACCGGCTGGCGCTCAACATCTGCACCCGTTGCGCCAGCTCGTAAATCGTCACTTCTTCCGTGCTGCCAATATTAAAGACCTGACCGACCGCGGCCGGTTGTTCGGGCAACGCTCGCAACGCCCGCACCACGTCGCTCACATGGCAGAAGCACCGGGTCTGCCGGCCGTCGCCATAAATCTGGATGGGGGCGCCGCGCAAAGCGGCCTGCACAAACCGCGGGACCACCATCCCATATCGGCCGGTCTGGCGTTGTCCGACCGTGTTGAACAGTCGCACGATGGTGACCGGTAATTGTTTTTCCCGGTAATACGCCAGGGCGAGAAATTCATCGAGCAACTTCGAGCAGGCATAGCTCCACCGGCCAAAGGTGGGCGGGCCAATCAGCAGATCATCCGCTTCCCGAAAACAATCGCGCTCGCTCTTGCCGTAGACTTCCGAAGTGGACGTCACCAACACGCCACAACCGGTTCGCGCAGCCGCGGCCAGCACGTCCTCGGTTCCCCGCACGTTGGCTTCAATGGTGTAGACGGGACTTTTCACGACCAACTCGACCCCGACCGCAGCCGCCAAATGATAAATAAAATCCACGCCTTCCAGCGCCTGTGCCAATGCCCTGGCATCGCGGATGGAGGCCTGAAAGAAATGGAACCGGGGATGATTGTGTAATGCGGCAATGTTTGCCAACGAGCCGGTACTCAGATCATCAATGACGGCGACTTCTTTTCCATCGGCGACCAGCGCCTCCGCCAGATGCGACCCGATAAAGCCCGCGCCGCCGGTAATCAGGATCCGTTTCATGGCTGATGGACGTTCATTCCGGTAATCCGGACTTGGCACGGACTTTCCGCACCTGCTTCGGCCGTCCCGCCTGGCTGTCGGCATTGGTTCCCTCTGGTCAATTACTCAGCTTTCTTGCGCTGGTCTTCAGGGTAGATGAGCAGTCGCGTGCGGTTGGTATCGGTGACGTCGGATTCAACGTCCATTTTTTCTTTCCCGTGCCAGATGGTGATTTTTTTGCCGGTAACGACGCCCTCGGGCGATTCAACCTTCGGGCTGCCGGTGAGAATCGCCTTGTCTTCGCCGGTCAGGTAGTCGGCCTGGTCGCAGGTGGCTTTTTTCTGGTCCACGTGAATCTCGACCGCCCCGGTGGAGAGAATGCGTTGGACAGCGCGGACCTGGTTGGTGACGCCGTTGACGATGGTGTTCGTGCCGCCAAAAAAGACGGTCATCTTGTCGGCGCGCAAGGTCAGCCGCGGATCAATCACGACGACGTTGCCTTCAAAAGTGCCGACGTTGCTGACGTAGTCAGATTGCATCCGGTCGCTGTTGATGACGGTGGGTTCGTTGGTGCTGGCGTGGGCGACGCCGGCAAGGAGGAGGGCAAAAAATAGCGGTTTCATGGTTGGGTGGCGGCGGGTGCGAACAGTGAACTGCCGGTGATGATCATTTGGACGTTGTGGCGGATGAAGAGCGTGGTGTTGCTCCCGCTCCACTCGCCGCCAACGCCGGTCAAGGTCATGTTTTCGCGTTCCAACCGGACGGGGGCATCCGTGGCGGCCCGGCGGTTGGCGCGGTCGAGGACACAGAGCGGCGTGGTAAAGACGAAGCTGACCTTGTTGCTGGCAAAAAACTCCGCGCGGGCATTGCGGATGTCCATCAAGCCGTCGGCACGGAACGTGGCGCGATCGCCGGCGAGTTTCCACTGGAGATTGCCGTTGGCATCCCGCTGGGGGACTTCGAATTTTTCGATGTAGCCGCTTGCCGCCGGTGGTTCGGCCTGGGCGAAGCTGGCGAGGCAGAGGCCGGCCAGGAGAAGCACCAGATATTTGGCAATCGCTTTTTCCCAGCGGCCCGTGGCCCGCAAAATCATTTCAATGACTTCGCGGACGGCGCCGGCGCCGCCGCTGTGCCGGGTGATGTAATGCGCGACCGCTTTGACTTCCGCGACCGCGTTGGGGACGGCGACGGCGAATCCAACCCGGCGCAAGACCGGTAGATCCACGAGTTCGTCACCGACAAAACAAATCTCCTCTTCCCGCAGCTGATATTCCGCCTGGATGGTTGCCACCATTTCCATTTTGTTGGTGGGCGCTTGGCAGACGATTTTAACGCCGAGATCGGCCGCGCGTTGGGTCGTCGCGGGCGAGGGTCGGCCGGAGACGAAGCCCACGAGCAACCCGGTGCGCAGGGCCATCGCAATGCCGTGGCCGTCCTGCACATCAAAACTTTTGAACTCGTCACCGTGACTGGTGAAGTGCAGTTTGCCGTCGGTGAGAACGCCATCCACATCGAGCAGCAGGCAGCGAATTTTTTTCAGCCGGAGGTGGGCACCCCGGCGGCTGCGCTGGGCTTTCATCAGCGATCAGTCCGGCAGCGTCTGATAATTTTGCGCTGAGAAAACCTGGAAGTAGCGATTGAAACTCTGGCGGGGCGTTTTGGGTTCGCCCGTGACTTTTTCCTCGGGAGTCTGGCGCGAGGTGATGAGCAGGGTGGTGATGGAGTTGACGAAATAGGGTTTGATCGGCATCGGACTGTTGTGCACGGCAATGATCTTGGGCGCCCCGGTGGGGAGGGTCAGCGGATGATTGGCTTCCCAGGCCGGGAGGCCCACAAAGAAGACCAGCGCCCCGGCGCTGGCATTTTTTTGGATCAGGTTCTCGAAATCAGCACGTGAAATGCCGGGTTCGCCCATCCCCATCACTTCATCGAGCTTGACGACGATCGGCGCGGCCATTTTCACGCCCGAGTGTTTTTGGAGGTTTTTGGAAAAAGTTTTCCATTCAAGGGTCATCGGCGTGTTACCGGTGGTGTGATAGCTGGCCACAACCGGGACGACGGTGCCGTGGCTGTCGATGGCCTTGGCCGTTTCGTCGGCCAGCACTTCGCCCAGCCCGATGAATGGCAGGGGATTGATCTTGGGAGTGCTTTCGCACATCGTGAAGAACAACGACACCAGCGAGATGGCGATCACCGCGATCGCAATAACCGTCACTTTTTTACGCCGGTCGGGATTGTCATTGGCGCCACCGCTCAGCGGTCCCAAAAGAGAGGTGTAACATTTGCCCCACGGAAAGAAGCCGACGGTAAGAGGTTTCATGACCGGAATCATCTAGCAGAAATACCCGATTGGCAAAAGCAAAAAATCATGCCCGACGCCCCAGTCAACCTCAGTCCATGGATTGAACACGGGCTTGCGATAAGAGCGACTGAAACCGGTCTTCGGTCAGGTAGCGCTGTGATTCTGGGCGGCCGAAAATATCCTGAGTCATCCGCGGATCGAGCTGCAGCAGCTTGCTCATAAATCCGTAAAACGGATCCGCAGCACCGGCTTGCGCCAGCGCACTGGCACACTGTAAATTGGCGGTTCGGCAGAAGGGGTCGGACTCCAGCACGCGCTGATACGCGGCAATGGCGTGCGCCCGGCGGCCGGCCTGTTGGAGTTGTTGCGCATAGTTCAACCAGGTTTCCGGGCTGGCATCGGGATCGGCAATGGCCACTTCCAGCTGTGCCAAAGCCGGGCTGGTGGTGGACGGATGGGACGCCGTGGTGGTGGTCGCCACGTAGATGCTGCCGGCCACCAAGGTGGCCAGCAAAACTGCCGCGGCTGGTTTGCGTGAACGTTGAATCATTGTCCGAGTCAGCTTATAACACAAATGCCCATGTTACCGCAAGTGCACACTGCCGCTGTTCGCCGCCGGTCGAACCGGTGGTTCTGGTTGGTCCCGGTCTGTTTCGGGTTGGCGTGGCTGCAAATGACGCTGGCCGGCTACGAACTCGGCGTCGGCAACCAGGCCATCCAAGTCCCGTTTTTGCTCCACCTCCATTCGCCGGCGCTGTTCGCGCACGATGCGATGGTGACCACCACGCTGGCCGCCTACCCGAGCCTGTTTTACCGGGTGCTGGCGCCGGTCCTGGCCATCCTCCCATTGCCAACGCTTTACTATGGGTTGCACCTCCTGACCACGGCCGGCGTTTTTCTGGCGGTCATCGCCCTGAGCTGGGTCATGTTCCAGTCGCGCGGGGCCACGATCCTCCTGGTGGGCTGCTGGCTGGCCGGCCAGCACCATGCGCTGGCGGAACAACTGCTCTACTCCACCGGGTTCACCCACACCTGGGCGGTGTTCCCCTTGACGCTGGCGGCGCTGGCCTTGCTGTACGCGGACCGGCCGCTGGCGGCGTTTGCGCTGACCGGAGTGGCGGTTAACTTTCATGCGCTCGAAGCCGGCCAGCTGGCGCTGGTGATGACATTCTGGGCCGGGTTTTCGTTGCGACCGCGCCAGGTGACCGGGTTGCTGGTGGTTTTTCTGGTCCTCGCCGCGCCGACGTTGGTGCCGATGCTGCTGACCCGACAAACGTTCGATGCCGGCTGGCTCCAATTGATGCATCTCCGATCCGGCCACCACAGTTTTCCGTTCACCTGGTGGCGCGCCGGGCAGCCGGATATTCCGCAATTCCTGCTGATCCTTGCCCTGGCTGGCGTGGCGGTGAGTCTTGTGCCGGGGCCCCACCTCCGAAAAACCGGACTCCTGACCGCCGGCGTCGGGCTGTTGTTTGTCGCGGGCATTTTATTTACGGAAATCTGGCCCAACGCGTTTATCATCCGCGCGCAACTCTTCCGCAGTTCCCGGCTGCTGCTGGTCCTTGCGTTGGCCTACATCGCAGCCGGTTGCGCGCGGGCGCGCGGCATGGACCGGATCGGAGCCGTGCTGAGTGTGGCGTGTCTGGCCGTCCCGCCGTGGCTCGGACTTTTGCCGGTCGTGGTGGTGGTGACCACCCTGCTGGCCTTGGTCAAGCGGCGGCTGCTCTGGCAGCCGGCGCTCCTGGTCGGGCTCGCATTATTGGCATCCCTGGTAGCCTGGCGCACCATTGATTTTGTGCCGGTCAGTGGGTCCTGGAACTTTCGCCGGCCCGAGCCCGGCACCGATCCGGCCTGGCGCGCCGCCCAAGACTGGGCGCGGACCCACACCCCACCCGACGCCGTCTTCCTGACGCCGGCCCAACAGAATGGGTTTCGCGTGCATTCCCAGCGGGCCATCGTGGGAGAATGGCGCGATGGCACCCAGCTGTATTTCAGCGCGGCGTTTGGCCGGCCGTGGTGGGAGCGGATGCAGGCCCTCCAGCCCGGATTGCGCGTGGCGCCCGATGGCCAGCGCCTGCTCGTGCAAGGCCGGTCCATCTCGCAAATTCCGGACGCGCAAATCATCGCGCTCGCCCAACAGTTCCAGGCCAGCTATGCGGTGCTGGCGGCCGAGGCGCCCCGTCAGTTGGTGGAAGTTTATCGGAATGCGAAGTGGGCGATTTACCGG
>Ga0316232_1003804_pt1 | contig 13475 bp, 12 predicted proteins | sample TBHtaG_FD_206006 | JGI IMG/M metagenome (GOLD analysis project Ga0316232, IMG submission 206006) | Freshwater microbial communities from Trout Bog Lake, Wisconsin, USA - TBH18025_13 | ecosystem: Environmental > Aquatic > Freshwater > Lake > Hypolimnion/Profundal zone | place: USA: Wisconsin... | reverse complement strand
GAATTCCGGGCTTGGTCCCCATTTGAACCCGCGAAATTTGCACCCCACCCCACCCCCTGGGGGTGGGGTGGGCCGTAAGGCAGTCGGGGATTTTTCCCGGCTTTGCGGGCTTTTATACCATGGCCGCCCTTGCGGCCCCAGCCCGCCGGCGTGGGGGCCGGTTTCGGCAGCAAGCCCTTGGCGAGGCAGCTGGAAATAAAGTCTGCAGGATGGGGATTGGGAACGCCGGGCGCTGTCGCTCCCCAACCCCGGATGTCATGTCCCGCCCAGAGTGGGCCATGACAAGTTTTGGATATGCCTGCTAGCTAGGGCATTCGGGGCAGGGGACATTTCAACGTGCGTGAAGCCGACAGGATTTTCCGGAAGGCCGCCTGGCGGCTGATCCCGGTGATGGGGCTGATGTATATCGTCAGCTATCTCGACCGCACCAATATCGGCTTCGCCGCCCTGACCATGAACCGCGACCTGGGTTTCTCGCCCACGGTGTTCGGTTTCGGCTCCGGCATCTTCTTCTGGGGCTATTTCCTGTTCGAGATCCCTTCCAACCTGGCGCTGGAAAAAGTGGGCGCGCGGGCCTGGATGTGCCGCATCATGGTGACATGGGGGCTGATCGCGATGGCCTGCGCCTTCATCGCGGGCCCCACCTCCTTCTATATCCTGCGCTTCCTGCTGGGCGCGGCGGAGGCCGGGCTCTATCCCGGCATGATCCTTTACATGACCTACTGGTTTCCGCAGGCGACGCGGGGCCGTTTCATCGCGCTCTTCCTGGCGGCGGTGCCGATGGCGAGCGTGATCGGCGGGCCGCTGTCGGGCTGGCTGCTGGATTTCAACGGCCACGGCCTGCGCGGCTGGCAATGGATGCTGCTGCTGGAAGGCCTGCCTTCGGTGCTGCTGGGCGTGGCGCTGCTGTGGCTGTTGCCGGACCGGCCCGCCACCGCCACCTGGCTGACGGCGGAAGAAAGAGAAGTGGTGACGGCGCGCCTGGCGGCCGAACCGCCGGGAGAACTGCACGGCTTCTGGCAGATGCTGGGCGACAAGCGCATCTGGATCCTGATCATTCCCGATTTTTCCATCGTCATCGGGCTCTATGGCCTGGGCTTGTGGATGCCGCAGATCATCAGCGCCATGGGCTTCAGCCATATGGAGACCGGGTTGCTGGTGATGCTGCCCTATACGGTGGCGGTGGCGGCGATGCTGCTGGTGGGCGCTTCCAGCGACCGCCGCGGCGAGCGCGTTTTCCATGTCGCCGGTTCGGCGCTGGCGGCGTCGGTGGGCCTGCTGGGCGCTGCCTTCCTGCACGGCCCCGTGCCGGTGATGCTGGCGCTGTGCGTCGCCTCGGCTGGAATCTATGCCGCGCTGGCGGTGTTCTGGACCCTTCCCACCACCATCCTGCGCGGCATGGCGGCAGCGGGCGGGCTGGCGTTGCTGAACAGTTTCGCCAATCTGGGCGGCTATTTCGGGCCCGACCTGATGGGCTGGGCCCGGCAGGAGACAGGCGACTATACCCTGGGCCTGTGCGTCCTGGCGGGGATGGAAGCGCTGGCGGCCGTGGCCGTCATCCTGGTCGGCCGGGCGTTCTTCAGGCGCCCCGCTTGAGGTTGCCCGCCAAACCGGGGAGTATCGGGCAAAACAATGTTGGGAGCCAAACCATGAAAGCCGTCGTTCTTGCCGCCGTCATCGTCACGCTGAGCGCGGGCGCCGCCTGTGCCGCCGATTCCGCACAGGTCGTGCTCGACCGCCATGTCGCGGCGATGAAGGCCGCCAACCTGGACGGTGTGATGGCCGACTATGCCGACAACACGCTGGTGATCGCGCCGCACGGCATCGCCCCGGGCCAGAAAGGTGTGGCGGGCAACGATGTCTTTTCCGGCAAGGCCGAGGCGCGCAAGCTGTTCGCCGTGCTGACCGACAAGGATCACAATCCCGGCGCCAAGGCGATGACCGTCACTTATGAGCAGCGCGGCAACGATGTGACGCTGATGCATTGGGTGCAGTTCAAGGGCAAGCCGGAACAGGTTTCCGGCACCGACACCTGGATCATTCGCGGCGGCAAGGTGATCGCGCAGATCGTGGCGGTCGATCCGGCCCCGGCCCCGATGGCCATGAAAAAGAAGTAACCGCCCCTTGAAGATGGCCGACATCGAGGACGAGGTGCGCGCGGCGAAGGTGCAGGACCGCTTCCGCCGCGCCGACCTTTTCCTCGCCGCCATCGGGGCGGAGATCGCCAGCCTGTTCATCATTGCCCTGGCGCTGGCGATCCTGTGCGCGCCCTGGGTCTTTGGTTTTGGTGCGGCGTGGGCGGTGATGGAGTGGTCCTATTCCCTCAGCCATCGCGCCGTGCCGGGTTATACCCTGGGCGTCACCGTCTTCGCCTTCTTCTGCCGCTATGTCTGGGGCTCGCGCCTGCAGCGCGCGTCCCGGCGCGCGGCGGAAGCGCTGATTGCGGGGAAGGCGAATTGACGGCGGCTATCGTGTCAAAAGCAAGAGCGGCGAAATAGTGCAGGCAGCCCTCCTCGTAATCTTCGGCTTGATTTACGGGGCGGCTTTGGTGGCCATCAATTGGGTGATTTGGTTTATCCTGTTGCCGATGGTGTTTCGGCAATTGCGGGACCAATTGCGGCAGTTGCGGGATCGGAAAAAATCAACTTGGGACACCACCGAAACTCGCCATCGCTTGACACCTTGAGGTCCTCTTGATTTGTCTCCGCCCATGACTCGCGCATTCCTATTTCCCGGACAGGGTTCCCAGGCCGTCGGCATGGGCAAGGTGCTGGCCGACGCCTTCGCGCCCGCGCGCGAGGTCTTCGCCGAAGTCGATGACGCGCTGTCGCAGAAGCTGTCGAAGATCATGTGGGAAGGCCCGGAGGCCGACCTGACCCTGACCGAGAATGCCCAGCCCGCCATCATGGCGGCCTCGCTGGCGGTGCTGCGGGTGATGGAGAAGGAATTCGGCCTCGACATGGGCCGCCACGCCGCGCTGGTGGCCGGGCACTCACTGGGTGAGTATTCCGCGCTTTGCGCCGCCGGGGCCTTCAGCCTCTCCGACACCGCGCGCCTGCTCAAGATTCGCGGCCAGGCGATGCAGTCGGCCGTGCCGGTGGGCGAGGGCGGCATGACCGTGCTGATCGGGGCCGAGATCGAACAGGCGGAAGACGTCGCCGCCGAAGCCGCTGCAGCCGGTGGCACCTGCGTCGTCGCCAATGACAATGCCCCGGGCCAGGTGGTGCTGTCGGGCAGCAAGGCGGCGATGGACCGCGTGCCCGACATCGCCAAGGCGCGCGGCATAAAGCGTGCCCTGCCGCTGGCCGTTTCCGCGCCCTTCCACTGCCCGCTGATGCAGCCCGCCGCCCAGGCGATGGCCGAGGCGCTGGCCGCCATCACCATCCGCCCGCTGATCGTGCCGGTGCTGGCCAATGTCGTCGCCCAGCCGGTGAACGAGCCCGATTATGTCCGCCAGCTGCTGGTGACGCAGGTGACCAACCGGGTGCGCTGGCGCGAATCCATCCTGTCGCTGCGCGAACTGGGGATCGAGACCACCGTCGAGTTCGGCGGCGGCAAGGTGCTGACCGGCATGGTCAAGCGCATCGACAAGGAATTGCAGACGGTGACGCTCGATGCGCCCGCCGATCTCGAAGCTTTTGGAAAGACACTCTGATGTTCGACCTTACGGGGAAAGTCGCACTCGTCACCGGCGCTTCGGGCGGTATCGGCGGCGCCATCGCCAAGACGCTGCACCGCCAAGGCGCCACCGTGGTGCTGTCGGGCACGCGGCAGGACGCGCTCGATGCCGTGAAGGCGGAGCTCGGTTCGCGCGCCTTCACCGTCATCGCCAATCTTTCCGACCCCGCCAGCGTCGATGCCCTGCCCAAGGCGGCGGAAGACGCGGCGGGCGCGCCGATCGATATCCTGGTGAACAATGCCGGCATCACCAAGGACAACCTCTTCATGCGCATGAAGGACGAGGAGTGGGACGCCGTCATCGCCGTCAACCTGACGGCCGCCTTTCGCCTCTCCCGCGCGGTGCTGCGCGGCATGATGAAGAAGCGCTGGGGCCGCATCATCCAGATCACATCGGTGGTGGGCGAGACCGGCAATCCGGGGCAGGGCAACTATGCCGCCGCCAAGGCCGGCCTGGTCGGCATGAGCAAAAGCCTCGCCGCCGAGGTCGCCAGCCGGAACATCACCGTCAACTGCATCGCCCCCGGTTTCATCCAGACCGCCATGACCGACGTCCTGACCGACGCCCAGAAAGAGATGATCTCGGCGCGAATCCCCGCCGGGCGGATGGGCGCCCCGGGCGAGATTGCCGCCGCGGTGGCGTTCCTCAGTTCCGACGAAGCGGCCTATATCACGGGCGAAACCCTGCAAATCAATGGCGGGATGGCGATGATTTGACAATTATAACAAATACTTAACCCGTAATTTGGCGGCGGCGCGCCGATTGTGTTACCAAGCGCGCCTCGCAAAGACGGTTCTGCCCAAAAAGCACGTTATTGTGAGACGCCTCCCGCTCCGGGACCGGCGTGAAAACCTAGGAAGAGGCCTGCAAGTCCATGAGCGATACCGCTGACCGCGTGAAGAAGATCGTTGTCGAGCATCTGAACGTCGATGCCGAGAAGGTCACCGACACCGCCTCCTTCATCGAAGACCTGGGTGCCGACAGTCTCGATACTGTTGAGCTGGTGATGGCGTTCGAAGAGGAATTCGGCATCGAAATTCCCGATGACGCCGCGGAGTCCATCGTGACCGTCGGCGATGCCGTGAAGTACATCGACAAAGCCAACGCTGCCTGATCCGGCAGCGTTGATGCGCAGGGTCGTTGTCACCGGGCTCGGGCTCGTCACGCCGCTGGCCTGCGGTGTGGAAGAGAGTTGGGCGGCGCTGCTGGCCGGAAGGTCCGGCGCCAGCCCCATCACCCGATTCCGGACCGACGATCTGGTGACCAAGATCGCCTGCCAGGTGCAGCGCGGCGATGGCACCAACGGCACCTTCAATCCCGACCAGTGGGTTGATCCCAAGGAACAGCGGCGCATGGATGATTTCATCATCTATGGGCTGGCTGCCGCCAAGCAGGCGGTGGTCGATTCCGGCTGGCAGCCCGCCAGCGAGGAAGAACGCTGCCGCACCGGCGTGCTGATCGGTTCGGGCATCGGCGGCCTGGCCGGGATCGAGGAAGCCTCTCTGCTGATCGAGAACAAGGGCCCGCGCCGCTTGTCGCCCTTCTTCATTCCGGGAAGGCTGATCAACCTGGTCTCGGGCTATGTCTCGATCGAGCATGGCTACAAGGGCCCCAACCACGCCGTCGTCACTGCCTGCGCCACGGGTGCCCATGCCATCGGCGACGCCGCCCGCATGATCGCCCTGGACGACGCCGATGTGATGGTGGCAGGCGGCACCGAAAGCGCGATCTGCCGCATCGGCATCGCGGGCTTCAACGCCTGCCGCGCCTTGTCCACCGCCTATAACGACACGCCCGAAAAGGCCTCGCGTCCCTATGACAAGGACCGCGACGGTTTCGTCATGGGCGAAGGCGCCGGGATCGTGGTGCTGGAGGAATATGAACACGCCAAGGCGCGCGGCGCGAAAATCTATGGCGAAGTGAAGGGCTATGGCCTGTCGGGCGACGCCTATCACATCACCGCCCCCGCCGAGGATGGCGATGGCGGCTTCCGCGCCATGGTCATGGCGCTGAAAAAGGCGGGCATCACCCCGGACCAGATCGATTATGTGAACGCCCATGGCACCTCGACCATGGCCGACGGCATCGAGCTGGGCGCGGTGGAACGCCTTTTGGGCGATGCCGCGGCCAAGACCGCGATGTCCTCGACCAAATCGTCGATCGGCCACCTGCTCGGCGCGGCGGGCTCGGTCGAGGCGATCTTCTGCCTCCTGGCGATGCGCGACGGCATCGTGCCGCCCACCATCAATCTGGAAAATCCCGACGTCACCACCGCCATCGACCTGGTGCCGCTCAAGGCCCAGACGCGCGCGGTCAATGTCGCCATGTCGAACAGCTTCGGATTCGGCGGCACCAATGCCTGCCTGATCCTCACCAGGCCCTGATGAAAAAATTCCTGCTGATCCTGGTCGCGCTGGTCCTGGTCGGTGCGGGGGCAGTGGAATGGCTGATCGCCGCCTGGACGTCGCCCGGCCCCGCCCAAACCGAAAAAGTGGTGCTGATCGCGCCGCGCACGCCGCTGCACCAGATTGCGCAGCAGCTGGAAACGGCGGGCGCGGTCGGTTTTCCCATCATGTTCGAAGTGGAATTGCGGGTGCGCGGGCTGGCCGGTCAGGTCAAGGCGGGCGAATACGCCATTCCCGCCCATGCCAGCATGGCCGACACCGCCGCGATCCTGGTGGCGGGCAAGTCGATCCAGCACAAGCTCACCGCCGCCGAAGGCCTCACCTCCGAGATGATCTGGAAGCTGGTGCAGGCCGATCCGGTGCTGGTGGGGGATGCCGGTCCGGTGCCGCCCGAAGGCACGCTGCTGCCCGAGACCTACCTCTTCACCCGCGGCATGACGCGGTCCAGACTGCTGAACCAGATGGCCGCGGCGCAGGTCGCATTCCTCGACGCCCACTGGCCGGGCCGCAGCCCCGGCCTGCCGGTCCAGACGCCGCGCCAGGCGGTGATCCTGGCGTCCATCGTGGAAAAGGAAACGGCGCTGCCCGACGAGCGCCGCCACATCGCCCAGGTCTTCGTCAACCGGCTTCGCCAAGGCATGCGGCTGCAATCCGATCCCACCATCATCTATGGCATTACCAAGGGCTATCCGCTGGGCCATGGCATCCGCCAGAGCGAGCTGACCGGCGCCACGCCCTACAACACCTATGTCATTGACGGGCTGCCGCCCGGTCCCATCGCCAATCCGGGCAAGGATGCGCTGCTGGCGGTGCTGAATCCGCCCCCCGGCGGCGACTTGTATTTCGTCGCCGACGGCAAGGGCAAGAGCCTGTTCGCCGCCACCATCGCCGAACATGCGCGCAATGTGATCGCCTTCCGCGCCGCCGAGCGCCTGAAGGGGCCGCAGCCGGTCGAGGTTCCCATTCCCAGCCTGCCAAAAGCCCAGCAACGTCGCCGGTAGCTTCAACGGCGCTTGCCATTCGCATGCTTCGGCAAACTCAGCATGAGGGGTTGGGTTTGGGCCCGCATCCCGAGCTTGTCGAAGGATGAGGGGCAATGCGAACCAGCCCACCCTAGCTTGGGCAACGCCCGCAAGCTAAGTTCCGCCCTCTTCACCGGAGTCGGGTATGGCGCTTTCCAGCATGACGGGTTTCGCCGAAAGCAGCGGCGGCCATGGCGGTGTGGCCTGGCGCTGGGAAGCCAAGAGCGTCAATGGCCGTGGTCTGGACCTGCGGCTGCGCACGCCGCCGGGGCTGGATGGCATCGAGGCGCCGGCCCGCAAGCTGGCCTCCACCCGCTTTACCCGCGGCTCGCTGCAGGTCTCGCTCACGATCGAGCCGCAGGATGGCGCGCGCGGGCTGAAGATCGACGCCGCCGCGCTGGCCGCTGCCGTCAAGCTGGCGCGCGATATTGCCGCCGAAACCGGCCTGGCCCCGGCGCGGGTGGACGGTTTGCTGGCGCTGAAGGGCGTGATCGTGGCCGATGACGCCGCGCCGCTGGACGAGGCGGCACGGGCCCATCGCGATGCCGCCGTGCTGGAAAGCCTGGCGGCGGCCTTCGACGCGCTGGTGAAGGCGCGGCTGAATGAAGGCGCCAAGCTGGCGGCGGTGCTGACGTCGCAGCTGGACGAGATCGCGGCGCTGGTTACGGATGCGAGCGCCCTGGCGGCGGCACAGCCCGCGGCGCTGAAGCAGAAGCTGCAGGCCCAGATGCAGGAATTGCTGGCGGGCGGCCTGCCGGAAGAACGCCTGGCGCAGGAAGCGGCGCTGCTGGCGGCCCGCGCCGATATCCGCGAGGAGCTGGACCGCCTGGCGGCCCATGTCGTCGATGCCCGCGCGCTTCTGAAAAACGGGCAGGGGGTGGGACGCAAGCTGGATTTCCTGGCCCAGGAATTCAACCGCGAGGCCAACACGCTCTGCTCCAAATCCGCCGACATCGCGCTCACCCGTGTTGGGCTGGCGCTGAAGGCGGTGATCGACCAGTTCCGCGAGCAGAGCCAAAATGTCGAATGAAGAGATCAAGCGGCGCGGACTGATGCTGGTGCTGTCCTCGCCTTCGGGCGCGGGCAAGACGACGTTGTCGAAGATGCTGCTGGCCGCGGACGGCAAGATCAAGCTGTCGGTTTCCGCCACCACCCGCCCGATCCGGCCGGGCGAAGAGCATGGCAAGGATTATCACTTCATCAGCCCGGACGAATTTTCCGCCTGGATCGCAGGCGGAAAATTTCTGGAACATGCGCAGGTCTTCGGCAACCGCTATGGCACGCCGTCACATCTTGTCGATGATGCGCTGAAGGCCGGGCGCGACGTGCTGTTCGACATTGACTGGCAGGGCACCCAGCAGTTGAAGGAAAAGATGCGCGACGATCTGGTCAGCATCTTCATCCTGCCGCCCAGTCATGACGAGCTGGAACGGCGGCTGCGCAAACGGGCCTCCGATCCCGAGGATGTGGTGGCCGGGCGCATGGCCAAGGCGGCGGACGAGATCAGCCACTGGCCCGAATATGACTATGTCATCGTCAACAACGACATTGCCAAGGCGCTGGGCGATGTGCAGGCGATCCTCAACGCCGAGCGGCTGAAACGCACCCGTCAGATCGGCATTTCGGATTTCGCGGCGCGGCTGGTCTAGCCCCTGCGCCTCGCCGGTGAGGGGGCCGATTATTCGGCGGGTGATGGCGCGGTTTCGCCGCCGGCATCCTTTGCGGCGTTCGCAGCGGTATCCCGGCCCAGCCATTTGCCGCCGCTGAGACGCTGCCCCAGCCGGTCGAGGCGGATATAGATCACCGGCGTGATGTAAAGCGTCAGCAATTGCGACACCAGCAGGCCGCCCACCACGGCTAGGCCCAGCGGCCGGCGCGCTTCGGATCCGGCGCCAAAGCCGATGGCGACCGGCAGCGTGCCCAGGAACGCGGCCATGGTGGTCATCATGATGGGGCGAAAACGCACGACCGCGGCTTCGTAGATCGCCTTGTCCGGCGGGATATGTTCGCCCCGTTCGCGGGCCAGTGCGAAGTCGATCATCATGATGGCGTTCTTCTTGACGATGCCGACCAGCATGATGATGCCGACAAAGGCATAAAGGCTGAGCGGAATGCCGAACAGCATCAGCGTCGCCAGCGCCCCCACCGCCGCCGAGGGCAGGCCGGACAGGATGGTGAGCGGATGGATGAAGCTCTCATAGAGAATGCCCAGGATGACATAGATCGTCATGATGGCGATGACGAGCAGCAAGGTGACATTGGCCATCGAGCTCTGGAAGGCCTGGGCCTGGCCCTGGAACTGGCCCTGCATCGTGCTGGGCAGTCCCGCCTGGACGCGGGCCTGGCCGATCGCCGTCACCGCGTCGGACAGGGCGAACCCCGGCAGCAGGTTGAAGGAGATCGTCACCGCCGGCAGCTGGCCCAGATGGTTGATCGATAGCGGCATGGTCGAGTTGCGGAGCGACGTCACCGCCGTCAGCGGCACCACGGTTGGCGATGCCGCCGTCGCGCCGGTGGCGGCGCCCGCCTGGCCCGTGCCGCTGTTGGCGGAGACATAGAGCAGGTTGATGGCGTTGGCGTCGTTCTGGTATTGCGGCAGCAATTCCAGCATCACCCAATACTCGGCATCGGCAGCATAAATGGTGGAAATCTGCTGCCCGCCGAAGGAGGCGCCCAGCGCCGTCTCGATGGATTGCACCGAAACCCCCTGGGAGGCGGCCTGGTCGCGGTTGATATCCACGTTCACGGTTGGACTGTTGATATCCAGGTCGGTGGTGACGTCGGCGAAGCCGCGGGCATGGGACAATGTGGCCGCCAGCTTGAGCGCGTCGGTCTGGAGCGCAGTCTGGTCGGTGTCCTGCAGCGTGTACTGGTAGGAGGACTTGGAGGACTGGCCGCCCACCCGGATGGAGGGCGGGTTCTGCATATAGGCATTGATGCCCGGCACGCGCAGCAACTTGGGCCGCAATTCCTGGATGATCTCGTCCGCGGAAAGACTGCGCTGGCCCGCGCTCTTCAGCTTCAGCAGCATGGTGCCGGTGTTGGTGCCGGTGCGGGGGCCGCCGCCGGAGCCGACCGAAGACACCACGGCGCCGACATTGGGATCCCGTTGCGCGATCGTGGCCAGCTGGCTCTGCATCTGCGTCATGACATTGTAGGAGGCGCGGTCGGCGGCTTCGGTGGAGACCTGGATCTGGCCGGTATCGACCGAGGGGATGAAATCCTCCTTGGCGAAATAGAACAGGGCGCCGGACAGCAGCAGGCTGACGAAGAACGTCACCAGGATGAAGCCCTGGTGGCCGATGCTCCATTTCAACGTGCGCTCATAGCCGTCTTGCACCTTCTGGAACATGCGTTCGTTCCATTCATACAGGCGGCTGTGATGGCCCTTGCTTTCCGGCTTGAGGAAGCGGGCGCACAGCATCGGCGTCAAGGTGACGGCGACGAAGCCGGAAATCAGGATGGTCATGATGATGGTGACGGCGAATTCGTGCAGCAGCCGCCCGACAATGCCGCCCATGAAGACGATGGGGATGAAGACCGCCGCCAGGCTGACGGTCATGGACAGGATGGTGAAGCCGATCTCGCTGGATCCCTTCCTGGCGGCGTCCGCCGGGCTTTCGCCATCCTCGATATGGCGGACGATATTCTCCAGCATGACGATGGCGTCATCGACCACGAAGCCGACCGACAGCGTCAGCGCCATCAGCGACAGATTGTCCAGCGAATAACCCATCAGGCTCATGCCGGCGAAGGCGCCCAGGATGGTGATGGGCAGCGCCACCGAGGTAATGATGGTGGCCGACAGCGTGCGCAGGAAAACGAAGATCACGCCCACCACCAGCACGGCGGCGATCAGCAGCGTCGTCTGCACATCGGCCACCGAGGCGCGGATCGACTGGCTGCGATCATAGATGGTGGACAGCTTCACCGAACTGGGCAGGCTCTGGCTGACACGGGGCAGGACGGCGTTGATCTCGTCGATGATCTGGATGGTGTTGGAGCCGGGCTGGCGCTGGATGGACAGCACGATGGCGCGCTGGCCGTTCAGCCAGGTGGCGGTGCGGTTGTTCTCGACACTGTCGATGGCGGTGCCGACATCCTCCAGCCGCACCGGGGCCCCGCTCCGCCAGGCGATGATCTGCCGCTTCCATGAGGCGGCGTCGGCCAGTTGGCCGTTGACATGCACCAGGGTGGACTGGCTGGGGCCGTTGAGCGTGCCGGTGGCGACATTGACGTTGGCGGCCTGGACGGCGGATGCCACCTGGTCGATGCCGATATTGCGCGCCGCCAGTTGGGAGGGATCGACCTGCAGCCGCACGGCGAAGATCTGCGAGCCCTGGACATTGACCTGGGCGACGCCGGATAGGGTGGAAAGCTGGCGCGCCAGCAAATTCTCGGCATATTTGTCCAGTTCGTAGAGCGGCATGGAATCCGACTGCATCGCCAGGAACAGGATCGGCGAGTCGGAGGGATTGACCTTCCGCAGCGTGGGCGGCGAGGGCATGTTGACCGGCAATTGGCGCGAAGCCGCCTGGATCGCCGCCTGCACATCCTCGGCGGCGCCATCGATGTCGCGGTCAAGGTTGAACTGGATGGTGACCGAGGTGCTGCCCGACGAGGATTGCGACGTCATCGAGGAGACGCCGGCGATGGTGGAGAATTGCGATTCCAGCGGCGTCGCCACGGCGGAGGCCATCGTCTGCGGATCGGCGCCGGGCAGGCTGGCCGAAATGCTGATGGTGGGAAAATCCACCGCCGGCAGTTCGCTGACCGGCAGCGCGGAATAGCCGAAAAGGCCGAAGGCCGTCAGCGCCGCCATCAGCAGCACCGTCATCACCGGCCGTTCGATGAAGGGCTGCGAGAGCTTCATGGCCCGGCCGGCGCGGATGCCGCCTTGCCGCCGGTCACGCGCACCGCCTGGCCGGATGTCACCCGCAACTGGCCGTCGGTCACGACCTTGTCGCCGGGATGCACATCGCCCTGGATCGCGTCCAGGGTGCCGTCGTCATTCAGCACCGTGACCGGTTTGGACCAGACTTTGCTGTCCTTGTCTGTCACCAGCACGAAGCTGCTCTCCGGTCCCTGGTTGACCGCGTCGCGCGGCACCACGACGGCGTCCGGAATCTGGCGCAAGGCGGCGGAGACGGTGACGGTCTGGCCCGGCACCAGCCGCATGTCGGCATTGGGAAAATCGGCGCGCAGCTCGATGGTGCCGCTGGCGCCGTTCACGGCATTGCCGATGAAATCCACCTTGGCCCGCTCAAAGCCGCCCGGCGCGCCCGCCATCGCCACCGCCACCTGCAGATGACCCTGGTTGTACTGGTTCTGGATGTCCGCCAGCAGATTCTGCGGCAGCATGAAGGAGACCTTGATCGGCTGCACCTGGGCAATGGTGACCAGCGGCTGCGCCGAGACGCTGCTGCTGGCGGTGATGACGTTGCCGGGCTGGATGAGGATGGCGCCGGTCTTGCCGTCGATGGGCGAGGCGATGCGGGTATAGCCGAGATTGATGCGCGCGGCCTGCACCGCGGCCTGGTCGGAGACGACAACGCCTTGTGCCGACTTCACCGTGGCTGCCTGCGTCACCAGTTGCTGGTTGGAAATGGCACCCTGGTTGCTCAGGGTCTGGTAGCGCTCCAGGTCGGTCTGGTCATTGGCCAGCGTCGCCGCGTCTCTCGCCAATTGACCCTGGGCCTGGGCCAGCGCGGCCTGATAGGGGGCCGGATCGATCTGGAAAAGAAGGTCGCCCTTGTGGACGATGCTGCCTTCGCGGAAATATGCCGCCAGCAGGCGGCCGGCGACCTGGGCCGTGATCTGGATCGTGGCGGGCGACACCACGGTGCCGATAGTGCTGCGCGTGACGGTCACATTCTGCTGGGTGGCGGTGGCGACTTTTACCGGCGGCGGTGACGGCGGTTTCCTTGCCGGTGCGAAAAATCCGGGCAGGATGAACCAGGCGAGCAGCGCCACAATCAACGCGCCGCTGCCATAGAGCCACCAGCGGCCATGCCGGCGTGTCAGGCGGTTGGGGAAAGTTTCGGCGGAATGAATTGCATCATGAACTGCCATTGAACGCGCTCAAATCCGTGTAGCCCCCACGGGCCCCTTGCGGGGTGCGCAAAAAAACATCGCTCCGACGCTCCCACCGGAACTTCTGCTGCCGGGGAACGAATGGACATGCGCCCGGTTCCCTGCCACCGCGAGTGAACAACATCCGGCGGCCATGCGCGATTTAGAAATCAGTCATGTTGCCAGGGGCTTCGCAGTTTCGCCCGGCTTCCGCTTGCCGTCACGCGCCGGCCGGCGTTCCGGGCTTTCATGACAACACTGCCGCGGTGGAAGCCCGGGCCAGAGACGCACTTTGTA
>Ga0316232_1003798_pt1 | contig 13484 bp, 23 predicted proteins | sample TBHtaG_FD_206006 | JGI IMG/M metagenome (GOLD analysis project Ga0316232, IMG submission 206006) | Freshwater microbial communities from Trout Bog Lake, Wisconsin, USA - TBH18025_13 | ecosystem: Environmental > Aquatic > Freshwater > Lake > Hypolimnion/Profundal zone | place: USA: Wisconsin... | reverse complement strand
ATGCTGTGTTAAAAGGACCATTGGGTTCAGTAGGGCAAACAGGTACACCTACCAACACGATGAACTACACTTATATCACACAACCACAATTATTACAAGCTGTTGAAACCAAATATGATTTTGGTACTATTTCAACAGGTGCTAGTTTCCAAGTAGATTGGACACAAGGACATTTCCAAACGATCGCAGTCAGTGGTACAGCTACAATGTCATTTGCCAGCACATGGCCCGCAACTAATTTATATACACGATTAAGATTACAGGTTACTACAGCCAATACCACGGTATTGACACTGCCAAGTTCAATCACTAATGTTAATTCAATCCAAGGTTATACCAGTGGTACATCAGTTTCATTACCAACTGGCACATACGTATTTGAATTTGCTACATACAATGCTGGTAGCACTGTGACTATCAACGATCTATTACGCAACTATAATACAGAAATTTCAGGTAACATTGCCAACTTTATTACAGCTAATATCTCTGGTAATCTAAGCGTTAATGGCAGTATCATCACTTATGCAGGTAGCGGTGCTAATTTAACTCTTGATCCAGATGGTACAGCAGACGTCGTACTAACACCTAATACTAGTTTATGGTTATTAGACTCAACACCAAGTACCAATACAACCTCAGGTGCATTGATCAACTACGGTGGCGCTGGTATCGCTGGCAACGTATATTCTGGTGCATACATCAATGCAGCCAGCGGTATAGTTAACAGTGGCCTACAGATAGAAACAGGATACCAACAGATTAAACCCAGTGCCAATGTTGCTGTTACAGTTAACTCAAACGTAAATCGTGTGTTATTACACCCAGCTAGTACTATCATCAGTTTTGGTGCTAACGTAACACTACCAAACACACAAGTCAATGGTACTATTATCAGCATTTCATCAAATGTAACTATTGCCCAACTAGCAGTAGTAACATCATGGCCTGTAACTACAGTTTCACCATATGGTAACGTAGGTCCTATAACACCTGGAACGGTGTCAAGATTCATGTACATTGCCGCAGATTTTACTTGGTATAAGATAGCATAATATCTACCAAAATCATTGACTCCTTATACTGTATTCAAGTACAATATAGTATAAGGAGTTTTCTTTTATGCATCCATTAAGTCCAGACTTGACAAAACTAACAGATGAAGAATTACACACCAAACGTGCTGAACTACAGACACGTCTGGGCTATGCTTATCGTATTGGTAATGGCGATATGGTGCATCAACTAACCTTGATTATCCAAGATTATGCCTTAGAAGTTGAAGCACGCAACAAGAAAATGCTAGATGATGCCCAAAAATCAGGACGCTTAGGCGGCGATGGACCTAAGGATATTACCTACTGATGAAATACGATCAATATGGACAAGCGTATACAGATAGTAACGAATTGTGCAACTTACTGTATAGAAATCCTCAGTTAGATATCAGTAGATTCCAAGTTGAGGACAGTATAGAATATAATCGTAGTGTAGCAGAACTACATGCTGAGTTAGACTTGTTAGACAGCTATCACAAGATTGACATGTCTGTAGAAGAATTTGATCGTGTGTTACAGAGTAATTGGCGCATGCCCAAAGAATATAAAAATTTGGACATAGCTGAATATATATTGAGTTTATGTCGAGAAGACTATGAATTACAACGTGTTGGCGAAGAATTATTATTGTATCAAGAACGTGACTTGTTTGATTTGTTGCGTTACTTGAAATATTTGGTAGACACTTTAAGAAAGAATAATGTAATATGGGGAGTTGGCAGAGGATCAAGTGTAGCCAGTTATGTGCTGTTTTTGCTAGGTGTACACAAGATTGACAGTCTATACTATAATTTAGACATTGAAGAATTCCTGAAATAAATACGCATATATTAGGAGAAATATAACATGGCAGCAAATCACAGAACAGCTAGAGGACTAGCGATTGACATGGATAGACTACGTTTAGCTAATGAAACAACTATCGCTGTTGGCAATATGAATGTCAATGCCCGCGGAGATCAATTAGGTCCAGGTGGCAAAATTATCAAAACTCGCGCACAGATCATGGCTGATGCAAATAAATTACACAATAGCCCATTAGCAGATGAAATGCCAATAAGTGAATCAATTGACGCAGATCCTGTTGTGCCAGATGTTCCACCACCAGCTGTGCTACAACCTACAGTAGAACACGATACGCCAGTGGCTGAATCAAGTAGTGTTCCTGCTTATGTTAAACCACGCGGTAGTTTTGCTGACAGTGTGGCCAGCCAAACAGAAGTTACACAAGAATTATTAGATCCCAGTGTTATTGGTCTTGGACCAAAAGCTGGACCAAGTGGACCACAAAGACTATAAGGAATAGCAATGAGCGTGTACGATCCAAAGAAAATTACCAAATTTACAGCATTGAAAAATTATGTTGTAGTAACTGATATGAATTTCAAAGAAAAACTCAGCTATGGTGGCATTATCATTCCACACAGTGATGGCAAACTAGAAGGTGTTTATGCTCGTTGGGGTAAGGTATATGCTGTTGGCCCTACACAACAAGATGTTCGTCCTGGACAATATGTACTAGTAAAACATGGTCGTTGGACACGCGGTGTAGAAATTGAAGACACTGAAGGTGAAAAAACTATTCGCCGTATTGATGACGCTGACATTCTCCTAGTCAGTGACGAACCCATGCAAGATGAAACCATAGGTGATGGTCTATAATTGGACGACCTACACTACGTTCCCCACGAAGTTGTAAGCGCAATCAGGAAGCTGGCCCGTATGGCTAGCGATCCTCATTCTGACGGATTTACCCAATGTACTTACAAACACGATCTTTATGTGTTAAAATGTTTTATAGAAGATGAATACAAACGTTGCCCAGAATTTCCACAGCAGGAAGTTGAATGGGAACAAATTCGATTAATGGAGTTACTCAAAAGAAAATGAAGATATTGGCCTTGACTGTATTTGCTATTTTTGTTATAATGGTATTATTAAACATTGGAAAAGATAGAGGTTGCCGCGGTTCATGCGAGCAAGGACGTAAACCCTGTGATTGTAAGGATGAAGAATGAAAGATTTGTGGGTAGAAAAGTATAGACCAAAAACATTAGATGGTTATGTGTTTGTGGACAGCCATCAAAAGGATCAAGTTGCCAGTTGGATCAAAGCTGGTACTATTCCACATTTGATGTTCCATGGTGGTCCAGGTACAGGTAAAACAACTTTAGCCAAGATGTTAATCAATGAACTTGGTATAGATGAACATGATGTATTAACAGCCAACGGATCAAAAGAAGCACGTAAAGTAGAATGGATTGACAAATTGATTAGTTTTTGTCAGACCATGCCATTTGGTGAATTCAAAGTTGTACTAATTGATGAAGCTGACTATATGAATCCAGTGTCAGTGCAACCAGCACTGCGTAACTTGATGGAAGAATACAGCCAAAGTGTTCGCTTTATATTGACTTGTAACTATCCAAATAAGATCCTACCACCAATACATAGCCGTTGTCAAACGCTAAGAATCGCCAAAGCAGATCATACAGAATTCACAGCACGTGTGGCCACAGTATTAGTCACAGAAGGTGTTGAATTTGATTTAGATAATCTAGACAGCTATGTCAAAGCTACATATCCAGACTTGCGTAAATGTCTAAACCTTGTACAACAAAACAGCCAAGGTGGAGTGTTGCGTCAACCCAGCGAAGGTGATGGTGCTGTAGGCGATTGGCGACTAGATGCTGTAGACTTATTCAAAGCAGGCAAGATCAAAGAAGCTAGAACTTTAATTTGCAGCCAAGCAACCGTAGAAGACATGGATGGTATGTATCGTTGGATGTATGACAACCTTGATATCTGGGGTAAAACGGCAGAACAACAAGATGAAGCTATTATCATTATCCGCAAAGGCCTAGTCAATGTTCCAATGGTAGCAGATCAGGAAATCAATCTTTCAGCAACACTAGTAGAGCTTACAAAAATTGGCTAATTTAAATATCTATCTTGTGGCCCAATATGTAGCTCGTCCTAAAGATCCCCGCCAAACAGTACAGCCAGGATACATGACCAATCCTGATAATATTGAATGGGATGAACGTATGTATATCACTCGCGGATTACGTGACAAAGATGCTGAAATGAACGTGGTTTTGAACCTAACTGAACAAAAAATCGTTAAAAATTCATTCAATACTGCCGCAACTTTTGAAGAGATATTCACCCACTTCTATAAGGCTTATGGTGATTACATTGACGACAGCGTGAACACACTAAATGAAGCGTTACAACCTAAAGGATAGTGGTGCACGTGGTTGGTTTATAGGAGACTTTGATGGTGCTGTATTCCGTACCAAAGATTTCGAAATAACCTATCAAAAAAATCCCCGCAGTAAAACTGACAGCCACGTACATAAGATAGTACACGAAATAACTCTAGTTATTAGTGGACGACAATTATGCAATGGTGAGATATTTGGGCCAGGGGAAATCTGTGTATTAGAACCTGGTGACAACAGTCAAATCGAATATCTTGAAGAAACTGAGGTCGTTACTGTTAAAGTCCCCAGTGTTCCGTCTGACAAATACCTACTATAAGTTAAATTTCACCATAGATCGATAGTATCTCCTTTACAGCTGGATGCCGTGCTATATCTCTTGCTGAAAATTCAACACCGGCTACATACTTACTCTGTTGGTATGCGTCAACGAGACCTTTAAAGTCTAGTAATCCGTTGTCCTTATCACAACGATCTGCCTGACGTGTATCACCTGTAACTACAATCTTAGACCCTTCACCTAGTCGCGTTAGGAGCATCTTTATCTGTCCAGGGGTGGCGTTTTGCATTTCATCTGCAACGACCCAACTTCCCTTAAATGTGCGACCTCTCATGAATGCTAGTGGAGCTATCTCAATGGTATTTTCGTCTATCATTCTGGCGATGTCTTTGGTACTATAATACTCTTGCATTACATCAAAGAGTGGTCTAGTCCATGGTTCCATTTTTGCAGTTATATTGCCTGGTAGGAAGCCGTGCCGTTCATCGTCCACTCCTACCGCTGGACGTGTTAGAATAATTTTACTTACTGATCCTTCTTTAAACGCTTTAATACCAGCTAACATGGCCAACATGGTTTTTCCAGTGCCTGCGGGACCTGTGGCAAAAACGATATGTTTGGTTTCATCTGTGAGTAATTCGATATAGGTTTCTTGGTTAAGGCTTTTTGGTATTAGATGTACTGTCTTTCTCTGTTGAACGTATTGGTTAAAACTAAGTGTATTGTTTGTTTCTACTGCTGTTAGGTGTCTACTGCTAGTTCTACGTTTTGACATAATGCTCCCTGTTGATGAGTTTGTAGATTAAAGGCATCTACAAAGATATTTAAGGAGGGGAATTTTATTTTATTAAGTGTAGTTTAATTTTTCTTTTTGGTAACTAAATACTAAGCTGTCCTGGACCATTCTGCATAGATCCTATTATTATCCCAACAGCAGGTCAACAATTTAAATCCAAACAGTTCTGATAGTTTTATGTGTTCATCTACAGTCCACGGATAAAAATTTATATTCTTACACTCTTCGTTGCCATGATCAGCATGTCCTGGATTACATCGCCAATAGATACGTGCAGTGGGTTTTAGGCAATTAACCACGCAGGCGATTTGATTCATTATAGTTAATTTGTCACCAAAGTTGATACTGCCTAGGCAAAAAGCCACATCAAATCTTTGTTCTGTTTGAAAATTTTCTATAGTTGTCTGATAATCAGCTTGACTAAACGCAGGATCAACACCTATCAGATTAGAAATGCGTTCACGGAATTCATTATGCCCGCATCCAACATCAATGACTGTTTCACCTGGACGTACTTTATCTACCAACGTCCATCCAGAATACTTGTATTGATTTAAATTTGATTGCCATGTTTCGGCAAAATATTCGTTGAGTTCAGTTTGTTTCATAAGTAATAATATACGCAGATAATACTATTTATGAACTTACCCAATCACATATTTTTTACTGGTGCTCCAGGTTCACGCTGGAGTGGTATAGCACAGACTATTGAAACTATTCCAGGTTTTAACACCAGCGATCGCCGTCCTGATAGAGAATATGTACACAATACCTACAGTGGGCACAAGGGTGCTTACTTTGGGCATGGCATGGAATGTATACTGATCACCAATGGCAATTATATAGATCGCCAATGGTCAGAGCCTGGCGGTACTAAATTGATTAAAAGCCATGAGTGGGCTTTTTGTCTACCACAAATCAAGAAGAAAAAACAGTGGCGAGATTCGTGGGTCATGATGGTCTACCGCCCTGATATGGCCTGCTACAGTTGGTGGCACGAAGCGGGTGGATTTAATATCAAGTATCCCAACTATAGTGCTTATAAAGACAGCAATACCATGTTGACAGAAATCGTCAAGCAAAATGCCGCAATTTTAGAATACGGAAAGATAAATAACTGTAAGTGGGAGTATTTCACATCCGGGTGGATTAAGGAAAACTTCAACGCAGATATTAGTGTAACTAACGTCTGGCCAGATATATTAGTTACATTGATAAAATAACGTTATTAAAGGAAAATAAAATGGACTCAAAACAATTTGTTGCTAAACTAGCACAAGACAACGAAGCACTATTTCAAGCCAGTGAGTTGAACGTTGAAGCTTATTTTGCCAGCAACCCAACACAAGATCAACTAGTTGAACACTTCACAGGCCGTATGGTTAATGAACGTATGAACATGGTTGAGATTGCTAATAAAGTTGCTAGTGCTCCAGCTTCAACTTCAACAGAAGAACTAGCACTATTAACAAAACAAGCACTAGACGAAGCTAATCACTTCCGTATGGTTAAAGAAGTTATCGAACACATCACAGGCAAAACACTAGATGTAGAATCAGCTATCGCTGACGAAGCAGCTAAACCTACAGCTAAAGGTGCGGCATTATTAGCAAAATATGAAGCAGAAAGCGATCCAATAGCACTAGCTGCATATCAATTTATTGCTGAAGGTCGTGCAGAACGTGTATGGAACAAAATGGCTGAATGTATTCAAGACGAATTCATCTCAACAACCTACGCTAAAATTGCTAAAGACGAAGGTTTCCACAGCAACATCGGTCGTCGCGCTTTAGAATTATTAGCTACAGATGCTGAAACACAAGCACGTGTTGAACAAATCGCTAGAACAATGCGTATGGACTTGTTTACGATTTCATGCATGAACACAACTGCTACACCAGAAGCTGTAAAATTAATGGATGCTGCTATCTAAGCATAATTAGTTGTATAAGTTTCAAGAAAAAGGGACTTTAAGTCCCTTTTTTATTGTCTGGAGTTTCGATGCGAGATTATACAAAGATAGTCAAATGGTTTTCAGCTACGATGATCCTATGTGCCATGCCATTACATATTCTAGGCATCACTCCGTGGAACAGCATACTACAGATCATTGGTGCTTGTGGTTGGGTCTATGTAGGCTACAAGTGGAATGAAAAAAGTTTAATCACTAACTTCCTTCCGCAAATCTTTATGATCATTGCTGGATTAATTTACTTTGCATGTTTTAAATGAAAATAGCCACATTATTTACTCCCGGAGCATACGGAACTTTTATTAGTTGGTGTATATACTCATTTTCTGAATTAAATCTCAGCGATCAAATTTTTTCACCTATAGATGTAGGTGGAAGTGCTCACAAATTTAGATATGCAGAAGGTAAACATATAGTATCGCCGACACATAAACCATTAGATTCAACATATAAAAATTACATACTAGTCAAATGTGATAAAGATAAAATAATAAATTATATAGATAATCAATTACAAAAGCAGTCTCTAAATGATGTAACTAGCTTTATAGAATCTTTTTTCCCTGACTATAATAATAAGTTGTCTAACTCATGGAATGGCATAAGTAATTGGGAATTAAGAGAATTATTAAGTTTTTTCCTAGAGGATATGATAACAAGTACAAAAAATCAAATTGATTCATTTCACACAGAAGTTAATGTTAATAAATGTTATACTCTCTACCCTGAACAATTTATATTAGATGCTGCTGTCGAATTAGAAAAAATATTAATATTCTTCAATCTGAAAAAACATAGTAGATTTGATTTATTAGAATCTCATGTGTTGGGATATTTAAATAGACAACAAAATTTTCACAAATCAGATCAACTTGATAAATTTATAGAATTTACTATTAATAATTTAGACTATCAATTAAATAACTTAACCTTGTTTGATGAGTCTTATATCCAAGGAAAATTAAGAAATCAAGGATATGAAATAAAATGTTATAATTTAAATCAATTTCCAACATCATCAACTGAATTATTTAAATTATTAGTATGAAAATAGCCATTACACAACGACAAACTGTAATCAATGGTATAACCTATGATTGTCTAGAGCAAGGTTGGTATCGCTTGTTCCGAAAACATGAACTCATAATCGTGCCTAATCTGATCCACTTAGATCTAGACATTGACATGTTAGTTCTGAGTGGCGGTGATACTACAGAGGCTCGTTTTCAAACAGAACTTATGTGTTATAATCATGCCGACGATCACAATATTCCGGTGCTGGGAGTCTGTCACGGAGCATTTTTAATTAACTACCTACATGGTGGACTTAATAAAGAAATTAATGGCCATAGAAATGTAATGCACAGCATCGAGATGGAAGGTCAGTCACAAATGATTAATAGTTATCATAATATAGGTATCTACAGTTTAGGTGACGATTTAGAAAGTATTGCTACGCATGAAGACGGCATCGAAGGATTTAAACACGCAACTAAACCCATATGGGGATTAGTATGGCATCCGGAACGTATGGATGATCCTGTATTACCTAGTGATCTCAAGGAGTTACTCAATGGCTAAAATGTTGATACTTACTGGACCACAAGGTGCTGGTAATCACTTATGGAGCAAGATATTCAGCTTACACCCAGAAGTCTATGGTTGGAAAACTCTATTAGACAACTACTGGGAGGCACACAGATTCGCAGAACCATTTGCAGCCCATTGGCGAGATCCTGCTTTGTTAGATGATTTCAATTGGGCACAAAGTGAATACTATTTTACCAGTATCAGTTTACCTCTAGGTATCATTGGTCATGATATTAATCCTATATGGATGCCAGATATCGCTAAATTTACTGAACGTGTAGAAAGACTAGGTGTAGAAACACAGACTGTAATATGTGGACGTGATCAAACTATCTTATATAATCAACAAACACGTATACGCACACAATCAACACTACCGATGTTTATAGAACAACTGCCTAAGATATCTAATCCAACATTTCTAAGTTATGAATTACTGTATCTTTACAAACAAGATTATCTAAAGAGTCTACAATTAAATATTCCCATTGCTTGGAATGATCTTAAGATCAATGATATACTTGTAGATGATGCCAATATTAAATATATACACAATGTAGAATATAATGAATTAGACAATGGAAATAAGTTAGGTATAACGTTTAAAGAGAAACCCTAGGGCATGTCAACCAATATAGCTTACTTAACAGGCGAAGTGTCCTGTGGACTAACATTTTTGGATTGGAGTTTATATTATTTTTCGGGGGCAGAGAAATTCTTTAACCCATTATCATCAACTTGGGAAACAGTTATTGACAATCCCTTAGACAAATTTAATGCCCACAAACATAATAAAATACATCCAGCATCACTCAAAGAACTGAAATATTGTATAGATGAAATTGAATTTCTTCCCAAAGACTATCTCCATAGTGTCTATGTATTTCCAGGAATAACTGAATTTGGATTTAACATCAATGAATTTATTAGGGATGATATATATGATGAAAAAAACTTTTGGGATCAACAAGGTCCTAAGTTAATAAATGAAACTATCTCAGGTATCAGTGATTTCCTAATGCAACGTAATTCTAAACTATTAGTGCTTAGAACTAATAAAGAGGATATCTTGTATGATGTCTTTAATAGCGGAAGACCTTTCAACTCAACAGCAGACAATGAACTAATGAAACATTATAACAAGTTTTTCAGTAAAAATTCTAAAAAATGGGGAGATCAAGTTAAAATATGGGACCACCGAGAAAACCTAGCACTGTCATTGAGACCTTTTAATCATATCCGTTACCAAATTAATATTAGCTCAACAAATCATTATGAAATTACCGTAGGTAATATGTTAGATAGTTTAGACAAAGAAATATACAATATACTAGACTTTTTTAACATAATTCCAATTGGTGATTATACCTTTTGGAAATCTTTGTATCAGCTGTGGCAACAAAAACATGACCTTAGATTTTATCGATCATGGCCAAAAATAATCGACAACATCAAACAAGGAGTAGATTTTGATTTAACAGACTATCATATGGATTTTTTAAAAGATGTGTTCATACAACATATTTTAATTTACCAACATAACTTAAACATCAAAGGATACGGGTTAGAAGAATTACCAAAAAATACAAAGCTAATCCATGCTCTAATAGAACCAAATATACATCAAATTGATCGGATATATACCTAAACATGAAGAAATTATTAATCATCACAGGACCCCAAGGGTCAGGAAATCACCTGTTTAGTCGTGTGTTCAGCACACATCCTAAGGTAGGTGGGTGGAAACAGTTACTAGATGAATATTGGGTTCCCAGTGATCTAGAACCTTTCGCTGAATATTGGGTATACCCTGAGCGTATGACTGCTGAAGCATTTGCGGGCTATGATTATTGGTTAGCTAATGTCAGTGTGCCTTTTGTCTATGATGGTGTGCGCCAAACTCCTAAGATCTTAGAAATGGCTAATCGTGCTAAAGAATTTGGCATTGATGTTACTATTGCCGTTATTGTTCGTGATCAAAATATACAAGCAGAACAACAGTTAAGAGTGCGTAAAGAAGTAACACTGCCTATAGCACAAGAATACTACTACGATCATATCCTAACCAGCGATTTTCCTGTACATTTCTTAGATAATGAAGCATTTTTCCTACATAAACAGCACTATTTAAAGTGGGCTAGTAAGTTATTAGATTTCCCCATTGATTATGACAATCCCAACATACTTAAATTCATCACAGAAGACCCTAACCGTAAGTATGTTCAACATGTCAATGAGTATTGGTTAGACGAACAGGTATGGCAGGGTATACAGCCCAAGAGTGCCCGTGGATTAGATAAATAATACAAAAGAGTACTAAAACCTATGAGCAAAGCAATTAAAGACGTTATAGAAAATACCAAAGAAATCTTCATGACAGACAGCAGTCTTGACACACTCTGCGACTTTGAGCGTGTGCTAGATGAACTTGATACTTATGTATTTGCACACTGGAAAGAAGGTGAACTAGTAGAAGGTCCTATCTATGAAAAGTACTTTGTAACCTGTACTTTTATGTGGCCTTATAAACTCATGCCAGACCCAAGAGGTGGTGAACGTTTATTAGACTATGACTGTGAGATCTACTACAGCAAGGACATGTTAGAATACCCTATCAAAGTAGAAAAACCAGAGGATTTCGTTCCTGGAACTAAAATGCCTAAGATGAAGAAAACTCCTGTATGGTTAGTTAAGATCGTCATGCCTAAGAAACTTATGCAAGAAATCCAACAAGGTAGCTTGGAATTAGAAGGTGAAACACTGGACTTAGAAGACGTTAACCAAGCCTACGAGGAAGGTGACGACCAAGCACAATTTAATCAAGATGAACAAGAACAAAATGCACAAGCACAATTCTAAACTATTAAGAGAAAATCTTGAAGCTGGTGATTTAAAACGCCTGGTCCATAACGAACTGCACATCGACGAATATAAAAGCAAAATGGGCACAGATGCAGACGTTTGTGTAGTTAGTTTTAAAGTTGCCGGTAAAGAACCTTCAGCAGACTTGGTCAGCTTTGTAGAAAAAGGCTATGAATATGTCTTAGATGCTGATGTCAGTTCAGGTGAAAAAGAAGGTGGTGATTACCTAGTATTCATTGAAATAGAACGTAGCCCAGAACTTCCAGAACAACTAGTACAGATGATGGAAGACTTGATGAACCTAACAGAACAAAAAATTGAAGATTGGCGTGTTAGATATCAGAAATCAAACAAGGAACATGCTATGACCGTAGACACTATAAAAGATATCGTACCACCAACACCAGAAGCTTATGAAAAGAAATACGGTGACATCCATGCAGAACTTGACAGCATGAAAGCCATCGCAGGTGTACCAGTGACTACTACTGCACCTAAGAATGAATACACGGAGAGTTTGAGAATCGCAGCAGGACTTAAATAGTAATATAATTGAAAGGAATCAATGATGGAAATCACAGCAGACTTAATCAAACAACTTTATCCGCAATACAAACACCCAGATGATTTAGCAGAATGTCTAAATGAAAGTTTTGACAAATATGAAATCAACACAGTGAATCGTGCAGCAGGATTCCTAGCACAGTGTGGTCACGAAAGCAACGGCTTTACTGTACTAAAAGAAAACCTAAACTATTCAGCAGAAGGACTTAACAAGATATTCCACAAGTACTTCCCAACTGTAGAATCAGCTCAGGCCTATGCTCGCCAACCTGAAAAGATTGCTAACAAGGTTTATGCTAACCGCATGGGCAATGGTGATGAAGCGTCAGGTGATGGTTACAAATTCCGTGGACGTGGTGCTATCCAATTGACAGGTCACGACAACTACAGTAAATTTGCAGCCGCAGTAGGTATGGATATCGATGACGCAGTAGAAGATTTAGAAACACTAGATGGTGCTATCGAATCAGCTTGCTGGTTCTGGGAAACCAACGGTTTAAATGCTATCTGTGATCGAGATGATATTGTCGCGATGACTAAACGTATCAATGGTGGTACTATTGGTCTTGATGATCGCAAAGCGCACTACGAAAAAGCCAAGGCACTGTTATCATAATGTGGCTACTACACTTTATACCTGATGCACTAATAGTTTATGTGATCAACATGACAGTGTTGTCGGGTATCGCTATCACCATCGCTGGCACATTCTTAGGATTTATTCCATTTGTCAACAAGTATAAAGCGATATTACATTTGATCGGTGTAGCACTATTGGTATTGGGCGTTTATTGTAAAGGTGTATTCAGCACAGATGCAGCCATGCGTGAAGAAGTTAGAGAACTACAGGCTAAAATAGATGTCGCTGAAAAGAAAGCACAAGAAGCCAATACACAAGTACAGACTAAGATAGTTACTAAAATCGTTAAAATACAAGATAAATCTAATACAGCCAAAGAAACATTGCGTAGGAAAAAAGACACTATCAACGCAGAATGCAACTTATCTGATGATGCTATCAATGCTTACAATTTCAGTATTACCAAAACCCCAACAGCGGAGACTAAATGATGCGTCAACTATTATTAATCTCTGTATTGCTATTAACAGGTTGTGCTACAGCCATACCAGTCAAGAT
>Ga0316232_1003797_pt1 | contig 13484 bp, 9 predicted proteins | sample TBHtaG_FD_206006 | JGI IMG/M metagenome (GOLD analysis project Ga0316232, IMG submission 206006) | Freshwater microbial communities from Trout Bog Lake, Wisconsin, USA - TBH18025_13 | ecosystem: Environmental > Aquatic > Freshwater > Lake > Hypolimnion/Profundal zone | place: USA: Wisconsin... | reverse complement strand
GCGCCCCGGTTACCAATTACGAAATTGCCATCGTTGATCCCGGCGGGTCCGGCCCGCTGATCGCCGAGTGCAACCACCTTCGTTTTGAGTGGCCGCGCGCCAATCTGAAGGATCTCGAAGCCAATTTTGTGCCCAAGCCGCACGCCCCGCCGCCTCCTCCGCCATCCATGGGTGGCGGCCCGGGCGGACCCGGACGCTTTGGCGGCGGCATGGATGGAGAGTGATACCGAGCCGCGTATGAAACCCCTGACCCATCTCGGGCACAAATCGGTTCTCACCGCGGCGCAGATCGCCCAATCACGCTCCATCCTCGAAGCTTTCCCCAATCCCTGTTCTCGGCGTGATTACGAGATTCAACTCGTCTTTCCCGAATTCACCAGCCTCTGCCCGGTCACCGGCCAACCCGATTTTGCCACCATTACCCTCACCTACGTTCCTGATCGACTATGCGTCGAGATGAAGAGCCTTAAACTTTACTTCTTGTCCTACCGCGACAAGGGAGTCTTTTACGAGGCTGTCATCAACACCATGCTTGACGATCTCGTGGCTTTACTGAAACCGCGCTCGATGACAGTCCGTGGCCAGTTCGCGCCTCGTGGGGGCACTACGGGTATTGTCACCGCCACCCATCAGCAGTAACCTGACGCTCAGATAGTCTTCCGCATCCGAGCTTTTATCGAGGTCAACATGACACCAGAACCCCCTCCCGGTCAAGGTCCCATCGACCCTCGCGGCGCCTTTTCGCCCCCGCCGCCGCCCACGGGTGTGCCTCTAACCAATCCAGCTAACCCGCCCATGGTGCCCCCGACGCCTCCGGCCATGATACCACCGCAAATGCGCATGCTTCCCGGCCAGTTCAATCCCTTCCCGCCCTCGGCCCCCAAACGCCCGCGCCGCTCCGCCTGGTTTATCGTGCTGCTGATCTTCCTGATTGTGGCCTTGGCGGTTTCGGTCGTGGCCAACCTGGGCCTTCTTCTTGCCAGAGGAGGGTTCGCCGTAGCTAAGTCGGCGCGTCAGGTTCCCTTGGTGGATGGTGACACGCATCAGACCATTGCCGTTATTCCCGTCGAAGGAGTGATCGGCAATGCCTCTGCTGAAAAACTGGACCACTTTCTCAAACAGGCCGAACAGGACTCGGAGGTCAAGGCCATCGTCCTCCGCGTAGATACACCCGGCGGCAGCGTCGCCCCATCCGACGAAATGTATCATCGTATTAAGGACTTCCACGCCAAAACCAACAAGCCGGTGGTGATTTCCATGGGCGGTCTGGCCACCAGTGGCGGATATTACATTTCCTGCGCTGCCCAGTTCATTGTTGCCGAGCCCACTACTTGGACCGGCAATATCGGCGTGCTCATGCCGCATTTCGACCTCAGCGACCTGGTCCAGAAGTGGGGCATCAAGGAAGACACCACCACCGCCCCCGAACACGGCTTCAAGGATGCTGGCTCCATGTTCCGCCCCGCGCTTCCCGAAGAAAAAGCCTACTTCCAGGATCTGGTCGATCATGCCTACAAAAACTTCACCGACGCCGTCCAGGATGGCCGCAAAGACCTGCTCACCAGGCCCATCGCCCAAATCGCCAATGGCAAAGCCTACGCCGCCGATGAGGCCCTGAGCCTCGGTCTGGTTGACAAGATAGGCTATCTCGAGGATGCCTGGAATCTAGCCGCCGCCCTGGCCAAACTCCAGAAACCTCGCATCGTCAAATACCAGGAACAGGTCAATATCTTCGACATGCTGTTCGATGGCGACAACTCCAACTTCCTCCCCGGCCACTCCCAGTCCCGCGGCGGAACGATGACCGTCAACGGCGTCAATATCAACCTTGATGCCCACACCATTCAGGATCTGCGCACTCCCCGCCCGATGTATTTGTGGCAGGACTGATTAAAAAATTGACGGCCGGTGGTATTCCTTAGACCACCGGCCGTCATTCGGCGACTCCTTTCGCACCTTCCATGTATCACGTCGCGCCCGTTCCGGCGCCTGAGTTTTCAATCGCCTTGCGGGGCGGGGAGCACCTTGTGTTCCGCCACCAATTCCTCCAGAAATATCGCCAATCCATCTTCGCTGTTGGTCCCGATAATCCGCTTGGCCGCCGCCTTGACCTCGGCCCTGGCATTGCCCATGGCCACACCCATGCCCGCATTGCGGATCATCGTCAGGTCGTTGATGTCATCGCCGATGGCAATGATCTCCTCCGCCCTGACGCCGTGGTGAGCCGCTACGTGCAGAATGCCCTGCCATTTGTTCACCGCTGGATCGAACACTTCCATCACATGCACGCCGTAACCGATCGCCATCAACATCTGGCAAAGGATGCGTTTGCCGAATGTCTCTTCAAGCTTGGCCTTGATGCCTGCGGATAAATCCGGCGACGCCACAATACCCACGCGAATGGTGTGGTCGTGCTCGTACCTCGACAACCGGCCTACGCGCTTGACCGTGCTCTCGGTAACCGCCATCCATTTGACAGTGGACTCATCCAACTCGATATCACCGCTCACCAGGTACTCGCAGCCGCCATTGTTGGTGTCCTGAAGGACCAGAACCGCATGCCCCATTGATTCCAGCGCCGCACACACATCGCGAGCCAGTTGCGGCGCCATAAGCGTGCGATGCAGCGTAACTTCTTTGTTGGTATCGACGACCATGGCCCCGCCGACGAATACCGCCTTGTCATAATGCTCCACGGTATCGAGAATCGCCCGGCTCTCCGTCCAATTGCGTCCCGTGGCAAAACAAACCAGCAGACCGGCGTCCAACGCCTGATGGACGGCGGCTTTGGTCCTTTGTGAGACCGTGCTTTGCGGTGAAAGCAGCGTGCCGTCTAAATCTATAGCGATCATGCGATAAATCTGCTGAACCATGGGAACCAAACTTACTGTGACCGCACCATACAAAATCAGGGCGGGCAATTCAACTTTATGTAGCGTATTCAACCACTTATCCACACAACTGGTTGTGGATTGAGTCTAATAAGGGAAAAGTTAGCTACAAATGACGCTCTTACCCCCCCCCATAAATCCCACTCCAGCTCATCACGCGGACAATTTCATCTGTAAACCCAGCACCAGCGCCCCGTACGCCAACACGACCGGCCCTTCGCTGATAGCCCACCATCGCGGCAATCCCCATGCCCGATCCATCACCATAAACAAAAGTCCGACGGCAACCGCCGCCACGCCATTGGCCCACACCAGCACGCGATACCGGGACAGATCCCCTGCCATCAGCCACAGCAACGCCCCCAGCAGCGCATAAAAACCCGACAGAGAGCGGGCCATGTATTCAACAACAGGGTCGCCAGGAAGCCGCCCCAATCCCAAGGCCTGATGGCACCAATCGTGCCAAGACGTCGGCATGAACACGGCGATAGTCGCCAGCATGCAAATCGACCCCATAACCCGTAACACCATTTTCAATAACCGATGCCAGATTATTCCGTTCATAATGCATGACTCCGGTTAAGGAATCTCACGCCCTCGTGTCTCGCATATTATTACAGAAGGTTGCATCAATAGTTATGCGCCCACCGTGGACCTATCGTCCAGCGATCTCCCGGCGTCAATAGAGCCCCAAAAGGGATTTCCCACAGAGCCTAGTACCACACATTCAGAATCAGCGCCGGCTCCTTGATCTTCCCTTCGTAGAGCCCGATGTTGGAGGTCACGAACTTGATCTCCATATCCGGGTGCTCATCGCACCATTGATTGATGCGTTCGTCCATAAATGCCAGCCCTTCATCGCTCAAGCGGGCGTGAAACGTGCGCACGCGGGTTGCGCCCGAGCCATTGGCATTGAGCTTGCGCTTGTATTTGTCAGTCGCCACCTGCGCCGCATGACCGCCCCCAAACGACGTGATCTTCACTGCCGCCGTGCTGTCGCTTTCCTCCACCAGACTCAGTGACGAAGTGTCATGCTGCGGGCCCCGGCCGCCGGCCTTGGGTGGCGCCACCGGTGTCACCGGCACAACCGGCCGCGCTTGCCCCAGGCCGGGAATTTGCCCCGGACGCGCCGGTGGATTGATCGGACTTGTTGGTGGACGTAATTCAGCCATGATTCCTCCTGCCAATTGGCTCTGGACAACAGACTCTGCCGTACAGCACAACCATTGCATTACGCCTCATGGCAGAGCCTAACCGATTCCAAATAATTATACAGCCACTAAACGCTTTTGATTAACGATTGCCGCAGAATCTTTGGCCGCTTTCGGCCATCCGTCATCATCCACTGCTGGCCTCGCTGGCAACACTCCTGCCACGGACCAAGTGCCTGCCATCGCCAACTTTGTCCGTTGTCGGCTTCGCCAACTCCGCCGTATGTTGAGTGCTGTGGGTTGCGGCCTCTTATTGCCGCAAACACGTTGCCTTATCGCCTCAAAGGGCCAATGCGTGACGACATTCAACCACCGTCGCTATTCTATTTCCTGGAAGGCTCGTATGTTACGCACGCGTAAACCTTGCTTACGTACGCGGACTCCACTGTGCCTGCTAGAACCACTGGAAACGCGAACTCTGCTCTCGGCATCGCCACTTCTCACGCCGGCTCACATCGTCATCGTCCTTGAAGAAGATCGTTTCTGCAATGTTATTGGCGACCCTTCGCTTACCTATATCAACGGAACTCTGGCCAACGGGGCCCTCATCTACACCAACTCCCATGGCGTCACCCACCCCGGCGAGCCTGATTACTACGCCCTCTATTCCGGATCAACCCAGGGCGTAACCGACGAAGGCACTGACTATTCCTTCAGCGGACCCAATCTCGCCCAGAGTTTGGACTCCGCTTCCACCGGAGCCGGTCAATACCTCAGTTTCGCCAGCTATGCCGAAGGTCTGCCCGCGGATGGCGACACGACGACCATCATAGCCCCCGGTCCGGTGCCGCCGGCTACTCCGTCGCCGGGGGTGGTGCCGGATATATACATGCGTGCCTTCAATCCGGCGGCGCAGTTTACCAATGCCGGCACTCATGGAAGCATGCCGATCGCCAATGCCCAGATCAACAAGACTTTTGCCGATTTTCCCAATGACTACAATCTGCTCCCCACTGTTTCCTTTGTTATTCCCGACAACCTTGACAACACCCATGGGTCCAACGAAACCAGCCCATTCGCCACCAATCCGGCGGAATACGGATTTCTCCGCTCCAATGCCGACACGTGGCTGAAGAATAACCTCAACGGTTATCTTCAGTGGGCAAAGAGCAATGATAGCCTGTTGATTATCACCACCGATGAAGAGGAGACTGATACCCATCCCAGTTCTACGCTCACTACCATCATTAACGGCGACCCCCGTCTTTTCGTCCCCGGAAATGATGCCACATCGATCAATCAGTACAATATCCTCAGGACTATCGAGAATATGTACGGGCTTCCCTTCCTGGGAAATACCGCTGCGGCGGTGCCACTGAACACTAATGCCGCAGGGCACTTGGCTCCTCCGCACGCCCTGGCCGCCACGTCCACAACATTGGTCTCCAGTATCAGTCCTGCGATCTTCGGCCAGGCCGTGACCCTGACCGCAACCGTCACGCCCACCGAAGCCGGCACGCCAACAGGCGCCGTCACCTTCACCGATGGAACCGCTTCTATAGGCGTTGGCCTTCTCGATGCCTCCGGTCAGGCTTCCTGCACCGTTTCCTCCCTGGCGGCTGGATCGCATGCTATTGTGGCCACCTATGGTGGCGACGCCACTTTCGCCGCCAGCGCATCCGCCAGCCTGCCCCAGACCGTGAATCAGGCGGCGACAGTTACCGTCCTCGCCGTGCCAATCTCGGCCGACATCGGTCAATCCATCGCCTTCACTGCGACAGTGTCCCCGGTGGCTGGCGACGACACTGTCATTTCCGGCACCATCCAGTTCCAGATCGATGGCATGGATTTTGGAGCCCCCGTGCCATTGACCGTCGACCTGGCCCAGAGCGCCCTCACTACATCGCTGGCAACCGGTCTGCACGCCATCACCGCAATCTATTCCGGTGACGCGAATTTCATCGCCAGTACCGGCAGTGCGCTGACCCATGTGCTGATTACGCCGGTAAATAACGATTTTGCCGACAGCATCCTCCTCAGCGGCAACTCTGCCACGGCAACCATAGCCACGGCAGGCGCTACCAAACAGCACTCAGAACCAGATCACGCCGGCAATCCCGGCGGGCATTCAGTGTGGTGGACCTGGATCCCCACCGCTTCGGGAAAGGTACAGATTGATACCGCCGGGAGCAACTTCGCCACCCTCTTAGCGGTCTACACCGGCGGTACACTAAAGGCACTGAAACCGGTTCCTGGAGGTTCCGACGGCAATGATCCGACTGGCGGCGCATTTACCAGAAAAGTTGTCTTCGACGTTAAAGGCGGGGTGGCATATCGCATCGCCGTCGACGGGTACAATGGTGCCACCGGCACGGCAATTCTGCGCGTCAACTACTCCACAACCCCGCCGCCACCGCCTACGGCTGTTGCCGCCAGTAAAGGCGCTTTCTCAACCAAAATACGGCTTACCTGGAATGCCGGCGCTGCCGCCACCGGCTATCAAGTCTGGCGATCCCAATCCAGGAACATGCGAAGAGCGGCACAGATAAACACCTTTGATGTCATCGGAACATATTTTGCCGACACCACGGCCGTGTCAGGAGTCACCTACTGGTATTGGATCAAGGCCATCAACGCCAGTGGCGTCAGTTCGTTCAGTGACGGTGCATACGGTTACAAGGCAGGCGGTATTCCCACGAGTCGCATGGCGCATCCTTGATTCAAACGGTGAAATCCCCACCAGATAGGAATGCCGCACCTCCGATTTGCCTTAGGGGGCCTGGAATATCCTTTATTATCTCTTTTTGCGGAAGCCTCCTTTAACACCTCCTTTAACACCGCCTTGACTGCCTCTCCACATCCTGTAGATTGGCTTATGGAGATCCGCCGATGGAACCAGGTTTTACGGTCACGCACGACATAAACAGATATTCCATCGTCGAATTCACCACCATCTCGCTGATGGACCCTATTCAACTCGATCACATTGCCAAAAGCCTGTATAGACTTGTCGACGAAGAGGATCGCCGTCGCCTGATACTTGATTTTGGGCGTGTTCAGTACGTGGCCAGCCAAGCTATCGGTATAATCATGGCCCTGCGCAAGAAACTCGATGCCCTCCAATTTAGCACCTTGGTCCTTTGCGGTGCCGGCCCCAAACTCCGTGAGGTCCTCAAGATCACGTGCCTGGACAAGACCCTCACCATCAAGCCCTCCCAAAAGGAGGCGGTTAGAGTGCTCGAAAGCTGAATTCCCGCCCTCCACACAGCCTTAATAAGCTACTGCTCCGCTGTTTGACCGGTCAGCCTCCGGACTAGCACCAGCGTACGGTCGTCGCCTGGGAGCGGCCGCGGCTTACACTCGGCATCCAAGGATGCCACAGCGGCATCAAGTTGCTCGCGGAGAGACCCACGGGACGATATGTGCCTGCCGAGAACTTCCAGCACCCTTGGCGAACCAAGTTCTTCGCCGGCTGGATTGCAGATCATCTCCGGCCAACCATCGGTATACATGACAAGCGTTGCCGCCGCGTCAAATTCCACGGTCTGGGATAAGAAGCGACCGGTATGCACCGCGAGCATGCCGTTGCCGCCACCGTCAAGTTCAACTGGCAGCCGGTCCTTGCGTAAAAGGACCGGAGGCGGATGTCCGGCGCGGACACATTCAATACACTTGGCCTTGGGGTCGATGATGACTGCGGCCATGGTTATGAAACGGCCGACCGACAGCATCTCGGCAAGGTACTGGTTGGCGAGGGCCATCATGTCCACCAGCGACACCCCGCCGCGCAGGGCCGTGCGCACCAGTGTATGCAGGGCCGAACTGATCAGGGCTGCGGGCATTCCCTTGCCGCAGACATCGGCGACGCCGACATAGGTGGCCCCGTTGGCCAGCGGGACAATGTCGGCGTAGTCACCGGCCACCCATTGGCAGGGAAGAAAACTCACTGCCACCTGCAGCGAATCGCTCAGCAGATCGCGAGGAACGATGCTTGCCTGGGTCTTCTGGGCTAGAAGCAAATCGCGTTCCACGGCGTCATAATGCTCGGTGCGCAACCTGGCCGACCAGGCATCCTGTGCTTGCTGATACTGCCGGGCTGCGGTGGTCGCCAGAGCCAACCACTCGTCCGAGGCATAATTGGCCGGGAAAAACACGTAAAGCAGGTCGAGTTGTTGTCCATAGCCCGCAAGAGGACATGCGACTGCGGATGTAGGCGCATCGTCACCGCCGACTGTCATTTCGATCTGGTTGTCGGAGCCGGGATGCCTGGTGCCGAGGGTGGGCTGCCTGGTGCGAATAACGTAGTTCAACAGTGTGCGTGAAATGCGAACGGCGGCCGTGGCGGGAAATCTCTGCAGCGGTGGCAGGATATAGCGCGGCGGCGTCTCGGGATCGGTGCAATCCACGCGCAAAACCATGGCGGCAGTGCCGTCAAATGGAGGAGCAATCAAGAGATGGCCAAGCAACCGCAACCGCTCCGCCGTATCACGCTGGATGCTGAGCGCGGAGGCAAACTCCAGCAGGCGGGAGAGGTGCGCTGCGGATACCGGCGGCGCCGCCAAATGATCCGTCGTGCTAAACTTAAGCAGGTCGGTCTCGCACGGCACCAATGTCCGACCGTCATCGATTTGAGAATCCGCGGTTGCTGGGGCACCAGAACCGACGGAGAACCGTAGCGTAAAGTTTCCCAGGCGAATGGTTTCGCTGCCATCCAGCAGCCGCTGGTCGCATCTGGCCCCATTCACTCTCATGCCATTGCGGCTTCCCAGGTCACGAATCCACCAGCGCCCGAAGGGATCGCGCAGCAGTTCGGCGTGATGCCGGGAAACCGTATCATTGTCCAGTCTAATCCCCGCATCCGCCGCCCGTCCGATCAACATCCGATCCTTCTCCAACTTCACGGTGCGCCGGCCCCCGCCCTCGACCTGGATATCCATGATGGCATGGTCCGGGGCCACACTGGCATCATCGCCTGTCTGCAATTTAGTCATGAAACCACCTTTCGCCGCCTGCATTCACCTCCGCTTTGTGCGGTCATCCAAGTGCTGGCTTCCTTTCATCGTAACCCTTCGCAGTCTCTAAACCAATCAACCGCGCCGGGAACCAGACGCAAATTACAATATGCCCGCACGCAAAACTCAATCCGCCATTCAGAGACAAACGTTCCGCCCAAGTTATGAATTTGCGTGATGATGGCTGGCCTTGAGTTTCCCGCAACGCAAGGTGATACTATGCCCGGCATCAAACTTAACTCGATCCTGGTATGTCGCAGGGCTGTCAACGGCTACTGTTCCTGGAGTTAATCCTATGCGCAGGAAGGAAGATAACCGACGGGTCTCTGTGGCGGCTGATCCGGACGCGACGGTATCGAGCGATTCGTCAGTGGCGCCAAACGTATTCGCGTCTGTGTTCGGCGATACTGCAACGACAGCGGCAGACGCATCGCTGGCCGCACCTGTTGGCAATATCCCCGCCCATCGTGACTTCCAGATCAAAGGCGAACTGGGACGCGGCGGCATGGGGTTGGTCTACCTGGCCCGCGAGGCATGCCCGACACGGGATGTGGCCTTGAAGTCGGTCAACCAGCATGCCGCCGCCCAGCCCGAGAGCCTCCAACGCTTCCTGCGCGAAGCCTACATCACTGCCCAGTTACAGCATCCAGGCATCGTGCCGGTGTATCGTGTCGACCGGGGTACGGCGGGGCTTCCTTACTACACCATGCGCCCCATCGAAGGCCGTCCCCTTAATTCAATCATCGAGGCTCTCCGCAAGGAAGATGCCGCGACCCTGGAACAATTTCCCCTGCGCCGTCTGGTGCGTATTTTCCATTCCGTCTGCCAGACCATCCGTTTCGCCCACGACCGGGGCGTGATCCACCGCGACCTCAAGCCCGCTAATATCGTTGTCGGCGAATACGGAGAAGTGGTGGTGCTGGACTGGGGTCTGGCCAAAACCATCAAGGGCGGGGATACGCCGACGCCAATGCCTGCCAATTCTCCGCTGTCTCCCAAAGAAGATGTCTGGTCACAGTACCAGCGCCGGGTGGACCCGGCGGACCTGGCCAGCGACTCGGATTTACTGGTGACCCTTGAGGGTAAATCCATGGGCACGCCGGCGTACATGTCCCCCGAACAGGCCTTGGGGCGCGTGGATCAGGTGGGTATGCAGTCCGATGTCTGGGCGCTGGGTGTGATCCTGTACGAACTCTGTGCTCTGCGGCGGCCATTCGAGGCCAGGGAAACGCGGGAGATGGTGCGCTTGATCACCAGCACCGATCCAATGCCGCCAGGCAAGGTCGCTCCGAAACGCAAGATCCCTCCGGAATTGGCGGAGATCGCCATGCGCTGTCTTCGCCGCGACCAGGCCCAGCGCTACGCCACGACTGGCATCTTGGCTGATGCCATTGACAAGTGGCTGGAAGGCGTGGCCCCCTGGCGACTGGTGGCCGATGTGGACTTCTCAAAACTGCCCGATGGACCGCCACCGGGATGGACCAACATTCAGACCAAGAACACTTCCATGTGGGAGGTTCGGTCGGGCCTCCTAGGGGTGGCGAAAAATGACGAATCCGTATTGCTCCTTGACGCTCCGGCCGGCGGGGATGTGCGGGTTGAGATGGAGGCTATGGTAATTGCCGGGCAGGAGGGGGACATCAGCCCGATTCTGTCCGCTCCCCCGCCGGGAACTGGCAAGTACTACGATGGCTATTTCCTCCAGTTTGGCGCCGATGCGGCCACTCGCAGTAAGCTGTCCAAGAATAGCATGGACGTTGCATCTATCGAGGAGACCCGCCAGCCGGATCGGTGGTATAACGTGACGGCCGAGCGTGTGGGCGATGTCCTCAGGCTGACTGTCGACGGCAACGAACTCTTGAGTTGGCGGGACCAAGTGCCCCTGTCAGGCGACCGCGTTGGGCTGTACACTTGGGGATGCGGATTGCGTGTACGTCGCTTTCGAGCGTTCGCCAGAGGGGTATCAGTAACGGTCTCTTGCCTGGACATCCCAAACGCTTTTTACAACGAAGGCCTGATTGACAAGGCCAAGGCTCAATACCTGCGTGTAGCGGAGAGCCACCCGGCCCGTGACGAGGGTATGGAGGCGTTGTTCCTGGCCGGCAAATGCTGTGTCGATTTGGCCGGCAAGAAGGGCGTGACTGGGGAACGGGTTTCCGCTTTACTGGAAGAGGCATCCGGCTACTTCGACCGCCTGGAGCGAACTGCCCTGGCCCCCATGGGTTGCCTGGGCAAGTCTATGGTGCATAAATTCCGTGGCCAAAGCGAAGAGGAGGCCGGGGAACTGTGCCGGGCCTATGGCGATTACCCCGGGCATGATGCCTTGCCGATCATAGGTCAGCGGCTTTGGGAACGAGCGTTTGAATTGAAAAGGGAATCTTACGATCGGGAGATGAAGTTGTTTGCCTTGCCGGCGGCGCGATTTCATCCGCAAGGACTACTTTCAACCACCAGCATCCCACTCCTGTCGGAGATACGCGGCGTACCCGAAGTCGGCGACTTATTGCTCGGCATTCTCCAGCGTGTTCCCCTGAATCGTTGGCTCTGTGCGTGTGCCTTGGAGTACAGAGCCGTATGGTTGGGGCAGAACGACCTCCACCTGGTAATGCGACAGTGCGAGGAACTCCTGCGCTCATATCCCGATCAGCGAGGGCCGTGTGCAAAATCGCTGGAGTGGATGGCTCTTATGCACGCTGATCTACGCGACTTTGACACCGCCGAGGTTTTCTGTCAGCGGGTATTGACCGAATATCCCGAACAAAGGCAATTCTGCAGCCTGGCTCTGATGGCATGGAGTCTGGTCGCGGCCGATCGAGGGGAAATGAGCCGCGGGCTGGATCTTCTGGACAGACTCCTGAATGAGTATTCCGAATATCGCACAACATGCGCCAGCGCTCTCGGTAATTGGGCATGGCTCCATGCCGGGCGCGACGACTATGACAGAGCCGACACCCTTTTCGACAGAATATGTACTGAATTTTCCGATATTCCAGAGCCGGCGTCGGACGGATTGCTCGGCAAGGCGTACATGCAAATCCAACGGGGCAAGGATACTGAGGCACTGGGCATCCTTCAACACATCGTGAATGCATACCCTAAACTATGGCGCCACAGATCCGAAGCCTTGACCGGTGCCGCGTATATCTGGTGCCGGCGCGGGCAACGGGACGAAACTCTGTCGACATGCCACAGTGCCTTCGCTATTTGCCGTCGTAGCCTGGGAAGTTTCTCGTACAAAAGCTTATTCGGTAAGCCTGGCCCATACTCTCTGGCGCTTCTGTATGCAACCTGTGAGTGCCGCGATGGCCTGTTGCGCCTGCTAAGTGAATGGGCGGAGGCTCGGCCCGACATGCATCTGAGGGCGTTCCTGGCGTCAGAGGACCCCATCGCAGCGGTCTCCAGCGCCGATGATACGTCGTTGATACGCCTGGCTGACGCACTGTTGCTGTCGTTGGTTCTCTTTGCCCGCGGCGACGACCGTGGGGCCGCTACGAACCTCAAGAGGTATCTGGCTCTGGCGCCTGACGCCTATCCGCTTTGGGCCCCTCGCCAGGACCGCCAACTGGCCCAGCGCCTCCTGGAGGTGCTGAACTATAAGCCTGCCGATGGCGGGTAGCCGTAGCCGGCATATTCCCCATGCCGCTTTGTCACAGAACCATTGATTCCGGCATCCTACTTGGAATCAGGCTGCGACGTCGGCGGCGCCAGTGGCATGAGTTTTTTGCCCATGGTCAGTTCCAGAAGAGTTATTTTCGCCCCTGGATTGGGCTCCCCTGATTTGTTTTGCACAAAACGCAGTTGGACTGGCGCATCGCTGGCCTGGGTCATTTGCTCCGTGGTGAGCTCTACATCGAGAAGCATCGTCGTGTCCACCCATGCCGTCACCTTGTTCCCCACTTTTTCAAAGCACAACTCGTAGTTTCCATCCTTCCGAAATGCGCTCTCCTGAACCGAATGTGGTGCCATGGTAAAATTGTACCCGGCATTTTTTAACGTGCCCTCACCTGCGAACCATACATACTTAAATGCCGCAAAATCTTCAATTGCTGGCGACCCAGGGCCCGCCTTCGGCATTAGCGGCCAGCAATTTATATATGCAGCGCCCCGCACGGTTGCATCGCCCGGCACTTCGAGCCGCCAACGGATTCGGCTGTCTTCGGCAAATGTCAACTTGCCGAGAACAACTGTCACCAATAGGCCCGGCCACTTTCCATCGGCGTCAGGCTTGGAGGCTGGGCTGGGTAGCACCAGGAGATGGTCCTTGAATCGCTTGACAACCGTATCCGACTTGGCCTTGATCTCCACCGCCTTGGAAGTCAGGTCCATCTTGTCCGCCATGTTCGCTGTCGTCGTTCCACCGGAAACCTCCTTGGGCTTGCTCTTGACCTCTGTCGCCGGTTCCGCCAGGCACTTGTCCACCCGCAGCTTTT
>Ga0316232_1003794_pt1 | contig 13496 bp, 9 predicted proteins | sample TBHtaG_FD_206006 | JGI IMG/M metagenome (GOLD analysis project Ga0316232, IMG submission 206006) | Freshwater microbial communities from Trout Bog Lake, Wisconsin, USA - TBH18025_13 | ecosystem: Environmental > Aquatic > Freshwater > Lake > Hypolimnion/Profundal zone | place: USA: Wisconsin... | reverse complement strand
CTCAATCCCATTGAACATCTCTGGGCTGCCTTCAAAACGCGTCTGCGCAAAAACCTCGCCACTGCGGTCAATCCTCTCCTTTTTATCGCCAATATGTCCCAATGTTATTGTTAAGTGCTATAACATCGCTGTGCTACGTATATCCAAATCTGGAGAAAGATTCATCCGCGTTCATCCGCGGCTTACTGCCATTTGCAATAGTATCTGTGTAACGTTATCCATAGGAACTTGTTACGATAAACAATAAATTGGTTGTGACAACAAAAGAGGGTAGGGGGCTGCAGAAACCGTCACTGGGTTTCTGCAAATCGGCTTATAACGGGTTGCTGAGGATGAGCGTGCCGGTATCGTCGCCGGCGAGGATGGACGTGAGCACGCCGGATTTGCGACCATTGGCGATGACCACGGAACACCCGGACTTGGTGGCAATCTGCGCGGCGCGCAGTTTGGAGTCCATACCGCCCTTGGACAGGGCATTTTTAGCGGGATTGACGAGCTTGAAAATATCAGGACCCAGTTTTTCGATGCAGGTGACGCGACGCATGCGTCCGTTGGGCGCAGGAGCGAGCAGTCCGTCCACCGTGCTGAGGATGATCAGCAGATCGGCCCGGACAAGTTTCACGACCAGCGCCGCCAGGTAATCGTTGTCGCCCAGTGAAAGATCGGCTTTCAACTCCTCATCAGCCACAACATCGTTCTCGTTGATGACCGGCACGACGCCGGCGCGCAGCAGGTGCTCCATGGTGCGCCGCGCATTGGCGAAACGCACGCGATGAAGGAAGTCGGCATGCGTGAGCAGCACCTGGCCGACATGCATCTTTTCGCGGCCAAACAACGCCGCGTAATTGCCCATCAACCTCGGCTGGCCCACAGCGGCGCACATCTGCAGATCCGGCACCAGCTTGGGGCGGTCGTGAATGCCGAGCGTCTCCATCCCGGCCGCAACCGCGCCGGAAGAAACAAATAACACTTCGTAGCCCTTGCGCCGCAGCGCCGCCACCTGCGTGACCAGGCTGCGAAGCTGGCGGATTTCGGGTCGCCCGGTCTGCTGCGCGATCACGCGTGTGCCGATCTTGATGACAATGCGGCGGGATTCGGGCAGGACTTCGCGGTAACGGGTTTCTAGTTTCATAAATTGTGCGTTATATACAACAACCATCACGGATCCGGCAGTTTTCTTCGCTGATACAGAACCCATATCATGTGCCGTCGGGTTGTGTATGGCAACTTCATTTTCAGTTGGCAACGTCGCGGCTCTGCTGCAGCGGCGCATTGAACACGGCTTCTACTGTCCACGTCTCAAGCAGCGGCTGCATCCGTTTGTTCGATTTAGTCGTTCTTTTCAGGTTTTCGGTGTCTGGCTATGGATCTGGCCACGAAATCTGTCTCCGCCTGTTTCCTCCAGAACACATCATCCGGGCGGATGTCTTCCGTCTTCAATTCCAGCTTGTCTGCCAAGGCTCGGACACTGTCCCGAAGTATGTCCTGGATGCCTTCCGGAATATGCCGCCGGTGTTCCAAGTGGTTCTGGACGCACAGCACGCAGTTCCCGCGGATCGGGCAGAACTTCTGCGTGCATGGGCAATTTCGGTTCAGCGATAATCCATGATCATCCATTAATATTCTCCAAATCGGACGTCACGGCTCAGCCGCAGCGATGCATTGTCCAAGGGCTCTACTGTCCACGGCTAGCAGCGGCTGCAGCCGTCGGTTCGCCCTTTTTGATGTCGATTGCTTTTTGTTTGGGTATGACCAGCAACATTAGCGTGATGATCAGGCCCAGAATGATACACACGTTGGCGATGCGATGAAATTTTGCGGGTGGGTCTTTCGGCCTGGCTGAAAGATGCTGCCCTTGGCGATCGAGTAAACTTCGGGCGATGAATCGAAATATGATCCCCGCCACAATCAGAGCCAAAGCAATAAGAAAAAGGGTCTGTGAGACCTGTAGGGCGTGAGACACAGCAGGGAACAAATAAGCGGAAATTGTCGCGATTGCCGGGACCGTTAGAAGGATTATCCAGTCTCGTGGAAACAGCCATTCGGATCGGTCTGTTTTCATCTTATCGTCTTTGGCGAACGTTATATATGACCCCGCAAATCGCTAATGCCCTTGTTTGCCGGGGTTATACGCTGTCGGCATAATGGACGAATTCATGAAGCATCATTTGCAACCGGCTGGCTTGCGGGAGGTTGGCGGCGGCGAAAAAGGTGTTTGGCGGTTGAGAAATGTCCGCGTGGCGGAACGCGCGGGCCATCGTGGCCCGCATTCAAACGGCGTAATCTGCGGACAGCTCTGCGCGCCTATTCCTCCACGTCCGCTTTCCGGTGCTTGGCGGCCTCGGCGATGATTTTTTGCGCCACGTTGGCCGGCACGACTTCGTAATGGGCGAAGAACATGTCGAAGGCGCCCTGTCCGCCAGTCATGGAGCGCAGTTCCGCGGCGTACTTGAACATTTCCGCCAGCGGCACTTCCGCGGTGATGGTCTGCATGCCGCTTTCGACTTCCAGGCCATGCACGCGCCCGCGCCGGTGGGTGAGGTCGCCGTTGATGGAGCCCATGAAATGTTCGGGGATGGTGACCTTGACGGTCATGATCGGCTCGAGCAGCACGGGATGGGCCTTGGACATGGCGTCGCGGAAAGCCCGCAAGGCCGCAATTTTAAAGGCGATTTCAGACGAATCCACATCGTGGTACGAACCGTCGTACATGTGGACCTTGACGTTCTGCACGGGGAAGCCGGCCACGCTTCCGGCGAGCATGCCTTCCACCACGCCTTTTTGAACGGCAGGCTTGAAGTTGTTGGGGATGGTGCCGCCGACGACCTCGTCGAGAAACCATTCTTCTTCGCCCGGGCGCTTGGGATCCACGCGCAAATAAACCTCGCCGTACTGGCCGCGGCCGCCGGTCTGCTTCTTGTGCTTGTAATGGCCGTCGCCCAGGGCGGTGACGGTTTCGCGGTAGGGTACCTTGGGCGTGCTGAGATCCACGTTGACGTTGCTCTGGGATTTCATCAGCTTGGCAGCCACGTCGATATGGACATCGCCGAGGCCCTTCAGCACGACTTCCTTGGTTTCCGCATTCTTTTCCACCAGCAGCGTGGGGTCCTGGTCGCAAAGGCGGTGGATGGCGGTTCCCATTTTATCCTCGTCCGCCTGTGTCTTGGCGGTCAGGGCCATGTACACCACCGGATTCGGAAAGGGAATCGGCGCGATTTGCGTGGTCTGGCCGGGCGCGGTCAGGGTGTGGTTGGTGTGGGTGGCCTTCAGTTTGGGAATAGCGACGATTTCACCCGGTCCGGCGGCTTCGACGGGATTCTGCTTCTTGCCGATGGTGTGGATGAGGGCGCCCACGGATTCCTTGCCGTTGACGCTGGCGTTATGCAATTCGCCCTTGTGCAATGTGCCGGCGATCACGCGCACAAAACTGAGCTGGCCGACAAAGGTGTCAATGGCAGTGCGCCAGACCTGGCCGATGAACGGCGCGGCCGGATCGGGCTTGATCGTATTGCCATGGGTGTCCTTGAATGCGCGTGAACCGGGGCAGGGGAGCAGGCGGCAGAAACCTTCCATCAATTCCTTCAGGCCGGCGGCATCCTTGAGCGGCATCACGGCAAACACGGGGTAGCATTTGCCGCTGGCCACGGCTTGGACGAGGCCCTTGCCGATTTCATCCGCCGAAAGTTTTTCGCCCCCCAGGTATTTTTCGAGCATGGTATCGTCGGTTTCGGCGGCGGATTCAACCAGCAGGCCCTTGATTTCCTGCAGCGACACCGGAAGATCGTGGGTGGAGAGGATGTCCACCATCTTGCCGTTCACGGGCATCACCACCGGCACGCAATTGTTGCCGAAGGCGTGGCGGATCGACTCCAGCGCCTTGTCAAAACTGGCGTTTTCCTTGTCGAGTCCGGTGACGACGAAGGCGCGCGACACCAGGCCGTCGGTTTCGCAGGCGCGCCAGGCGCGGCGTGTGCCGACCTGCACGCCGCCGCCGGCGTCCACGACAATCAGGGCCGCATCACTGGCGCGGACGGCGCCGAGGATCTGGCCATAAAAATCCATGTACCCGGGCGTGTCGGTAAACACGAACCGGAAGGTCGAACCGGAATCGGCCTTGTAGTCGGCGGTGAACGGGCAGGCGAAGAGCGAGATTTTGCGGGCTTTTTCTTCGTCGGTATAGTCTGAGACGCTGGAGCCGTTTTCCGAGGATCCCTGCCGGTCGTTCAGACCCAGCTTAAACAACAGGGCGTCGGTCAGGGTGGTTTTACCGCTTCCGCTATGGCCAAGAATGGCAAAGTTGCGGATGTTGGAGACGGGCATCTCTTTCATATCGACGCATCCTCTTAATCAGGCTCCATTTGGCGGCGGGAGGCCCTGCTTCGAGGGACCGTGCATCCCGCTTGGCGTAACGGTCTTCAATATGTCAGACTGAATAAAACAACGCAAGGTTCATGATTTGCAAAGTTGATCAGGCTGAAGGCTGTTAGCCTGTTAGTATCGTTCCGACGTCACAGGCGACGCAAATGGGGCGCATCTTTACAGGGGACTTTAAGTTGGTGGGTTGCGGGCTGGCGTCCGCCGTGGGCAGAAAGATGAATGCGCTATAGATACAAAGGCCTACTCCCAAAGGTGGCAGATCCCAACCGTAACAGCCAAACTAACAGCCTTCAGCCTGCAGCCTAACCACCTTTCCAGGATGATTTGCGCACCGGCATTGACCGTGCTTTGTGCAGGGGATATGATACCACCCTCACCGTCCATGTCGGTCAGCGAATCCGGTTTCTCTATGAGCGAAAAAAAACAGCAGAACGAGCATCGTCCGCCGCCACCGCCGCCGCGTCCGCCCCGCATGCCGGGACGCGGGATTGAAGGCGAGGAGCTTGCCGCCATGGCACCCCGCAACGGGCTGGCCTGGCTGCTGGTGCTGTCCATGGTCGCCTTCATGCTGTTCATGCTGTATTCCGGAAATTTTCCGGGGAACGTGCAGGAGATCGATCCGGCTGAATTCCGCGCGAGCGTGACCAACCAGACCATTACGAAGTGCGAGGTGGTTCGCGATTCCGGCACCGGCGTGGCCCACATCACCGGCAAACGGCGTCTGGATGGCAAGGAAGTGCCGTTCCGGTTGAATCTGTTTTACGACGACGCGCTCAATGCCTTGTTGATGGAGAACAAGATTCCGGCCAAGTACCCGGAGGTGCCGCTCTGGAAACCGATCCTGGTTGAGGTGCTGCCCATCGTCCTTTTTGTGGGGCTGCTTTACTTCCTTTTCATGCGTTCGGCGCGCAGCGCCGGCATGGGGGCGATGAACTTCGGCAAGAGCCGCGCCAAGATGCTGAGCCAGGACAAGCAGAAGGTGACGTTCACCAACGTGGCCGGCATCAAGGAGGCCAAGGAGGAGGTCGAGGAGATCATCGCCTTTCTCAAGGCCCCGCAGAAATTCCAGAAGCTCGGCGGCCGCATTCCCAAGGGCGTGCTGCTGCTGGGGCCGCCCGGCACCGGCAAGACGCTGCTGGCCAAGGCCATCGCCGGCGAGGCGGGCGTGCCGTTCTTCAGCATCAGCGGCTCCGACTTCATCGAAATGTTCGTGGGCGTCGGCGCCTCGCGCGTTCGCGACATGTTCGAGCAGGGCAAGAAGCATGCGCCGTGCATCATCTTCATCGACGAGATTGACGCGGTGGGCCGCAGCCGTTTCACCGGCATTGGCGGCGGGCACGACGAACGCGAGCAGACGCTCAATGCGCTGCTGGTGGAGATGGACGGCTTTGAAACCTCCGAGGGCGTGATCATCATTGCCGCCACCAACCGTCCGGACGTGCTCGATCCCGCGCTGCTGCGTCCTGGCCGTTTTGACCGCACGATCGTGATCGATCTGCCGACGCTCGACGGCCGCGAGGAAATCCTGCGCCTGCACGCCAGGAAACTCACGCTGGGGCCGAACGCGGATTTGCGCCGCATCGCGCGCGGCACGCCCGGGTTTTCCGGCGCGGACCTTGCCAATCTGCTCAACGAGGCGGCCTTGCTGGCGGCCCGCCAGGACAAGGCCGTGGTTGAGATGACCGATTTGGAAGAGGCCCGCGACAAGGTGCTCTGGGGCCGCGAACGCCGCAGCCGTGCCATGGATGACAAGGAACGCCGCATCACGGCCTGGCACGAAAGCGGACATGCGCTCATGCAGGTGCTGCTCGAACATACGGAGCCGGTTCACAAGGTCACCATCATTCCGCGCGGCATGGCGCTGGGCGCCACGATGTCGCTTCCGGAAAAGGACGTGCTCAACAAGACGCGCAATCAACTGCTCGACGAGCTGGCCGTGCTCATGGGCGGGCGCATCGCTGAAAAGATCCACACCGGAGACATCTCGACCGGCGCGCGCATGGATATTCGCATGGCCAGCCGCATTGCCCGCCACATGGTGTGCGAATATGGCATGAGCGACGATCTGGGCGCGCAGGCGTTCGGCGAAAACCAGGAATTGATGTTCCTCGGGCGCGAAGTTTCCCGCACGCAAAACTACAGCGAGGACACCGCCCGCCAGATCGACGCCGATGTCAGCCGTCTGGTCCACGAAGCCTATGCCCGGGCCGAAAAAACGATCGAGGATCACCGAAAACAGCTCGAAATGGTGGTGGAGCGCCTGCTGGAAGTCGAAACCATGGATGGCCGCGATGTCGAGGAACTGGTGGAGTTTGGACGTGTTTTGACCGAAGAGGAACGCGCGGCACGGGAGCAGACGAAGGACGACAGCCGGAAGGCGGAAAAGAGCGTGATGAACGCGGAAGGCGGAATGCGGCCCGAAGATGTCGCGCCGCCGCCCGCGCCGTAAATCGCGGGTTATCGAATCGCATGCGGGTCGGGTTGGGCGGGTGAAGGACTTTCGCCATGTTTCGTACGATTTCTTCCTCGGGCGACTGGGTGTGCGGACGGCATGCCATATCGCTGGATCGTCCGGCGATCATGGGCATTGTGAATGTCACGCCGGATTCGTTTTCGGATGCCGGGTTGTGCGCCGCGTCGGAGGCGGCCGTGCGGCACGGGTTGAAATTGATTGCGGAAGGCGCGGACATCCTCGACATTGGCGGCGAATCCACGCGCCCCGGCGCGTCGGCGGTTCCGGCGGACGAAGAAATGCAACGCGTGGTGCCGGTGATTGAGGCGCTGGCGCAGCAGGTGACGGCGCCGATTTCGGTGGATACGCACCGGAGTGTGGTGGCGCGTGCGGCGCTGGCGGCAGGCGCGACGATTGTGAACGATGTGTCGGCTCTGGGCGATCCGGACATGGCGGAGATCGTGTGCGAGGCGGGCGCAGGCGTGGTGCTGATGCACAGCCGCGGGCTGCCGGCGAACCTGCAGCGCGAACCGCAGTACGAGGATGTGGTGGCGGAAGTGCGCGCATTCCTGGCGGCGCGGATCGATGCGGCGCTGGCGGCGGGCATCGGTCGCAGGCAGATCGTGATCGATCCCGGCCTTGGATTTGGCAAGACCACGGCGCACAATCTGGCGTTGCTCGGGGCGCTGGGGAAACTGGCGGAAATCGCGCCCGTGCTGGTCGGCGCTTCGCGCAAACGGTTCATTGGCGAGATCACCGGCGCGCCGGTGGAGCAGCGGTTGCCGGGAAGCCTGACCGTGGCGCTGTGGAGCGTGATGCGCGGCACCGCGGTGTTGCGCGTGCATGATGTGGCTGCGACGCGTGCGGCCGTGACGATGGCAGGCGCGCTGATGGGCGGATCGTGAGCAACGAAGTGTTCGGTGGTCAGGGGTTCGGTGTTCAGTCGGGCCACGGACGCAAGAACGGCAGATGGAGTTTCTTCCCTGAACACTGAACACACTGAAATCTGAACGCCACCCTGCAGAAACAGGATCGCAACCCGTGTTTGGCAACCTGCAAATCAACATTCTGGAACTGGTGCTGGATGTCGCCCAGATTCTGATTCTGACGATCGGGGTGTACTATGCCTTCCGGCTGGTGCGCGGCACGCGCAGCGCGCAGATGCTGCTGGGGCTGGTGTTGGTGCTGGTGGCGGTCATTGGCCTGACCATTGCCCTCAACCTGGAAGTGCTGGCCTGGCTGTTGAGCACGCTGTCGGTCTATCTGGCCGTCAGCCTCGTGGTTATTTTTCAACCGGAGATCCGGCGTGCGCTGGCCATGCTGGGCGGCGGCGCGCTGGTGGGCGGCGGCACGCCGCAACGGGCGCCGGTGGCGGATCAACTGGTGTCCGTGGTCACGCGACTGGCGGCCCGACGGCACGGGGCGCTGCTGGCAATCGAGCGCGACATCGCGCTTAAAAGTTTTCTGGAATCGGGAGTGGCGATCGATGCGCCGGTGGAGCCCGAACTGCTGCTGACGATTTTCTATCCCCGCACGCAGTTGCATGACGGCGGCGTGATCCTGCGCGGCGACCGGATTCTCGCGGCGCGCTGCATGTTTCCGCTGACGCAGCGGTCGGACCTGGATGGCGAACTGGGAACGCGCCACCGTGCGGCAATCGGATTGAGCGAGGAAACGGACGCCGTGGTGGTGGTGGTTTCCGAGGAGACGGGGACGATCAGTCTCGCGCACGACGGACGCCTGTTTCGCCATTTGAGTCCCGAAAAGTTGCGGCGGTATCTGGCGGCGCTCCTGCCCGAGCGCAGCGTGCGTGACCTGGCCTGGCGACGCGTGGTGGAGGATTTTGTCATGGGCGACAACCAGCGCAATCGTGATGAGCCGGAAGGAGAAGGCCATGCGGATTGAAGCGGGCGCTTTTTTGCGCGGGCTGGCGTCGGATTTACCCTGGAAGCTGGCGGCGCTGGTCGTGGCGATCATCGTCTTTTATACGGTGCGCAGCCGCATCAGCGCCACCGGCACATTTTCCGTGCATGTGGAGGCCGAACAGGTGCCGGGGCTGGCCGTGTTGAAGGCCGAGCCGTTTGAGGTGCGCGTGACGTTTCGCGGCGCGTATGCGGAATTGCAGCAGCTCAACACGCGCGATCTGTGCGTGCTGTTGCGTCCCAAGGCCATTGGTTCCGGAGGCTCGGAACAGGTGCGCGTGCATGCCGGTGATGTGCGCGGACAGTCCGGCAATCTGCGCGTAGTGGGGATTGATCCTAAATCCGTCCTGCTGACTTTTGACCGGCAGGCGCAGATGATGTTTCCGGTGGCGCCGCCGCCGGTGGAGGGCAAGCCGCTGCGCGGACGCGTGGAATTGGACTATGCGCCCCACATGGTGCAGGTGACGGGCGCGCGCCGCCAGTTGCAGGAATGGAAGGCGGCGGACTTTCATTTGCAGACCCAGCCGGTTGACGTGGACGGCTGCGTGCAGAGTTTCACCAAGAATGTGGATATCGCGACCCCCGGCGCGGCCTGGCAGATGGACGTGACGCCGCGCGAAGTGTCGGTAAAGGTCAACATCAGCACCGAGCAGAGCACGCGGGAAATGCGGGAGTTTCCGGTCTTGATTGCCGCAGCCCCCGGCCGCAAGGGCGCGTGGCAGGTGCTGCCCCCCACGGTGCAACTCCGGTTGACCGGGCGGGCCGAGATGGTGGATGCCATCACGCCGGACTCGTTGGTGGTCATGGTGGATGCGCGCCGGGCTTCCGCGGATCAGCCGACCGTGTTGCCGGTTTTGGTGCATCTGCCGCCGGGGGTGACCTTGGACGATGTGCAATGTGTTCCGGATTCGGTGGCGCTCCTGCGGAACGAGGAATGAGAAGGAAAGGGGTTTAGGCTGAAGACTGCCATTGCCAAAACCTTCAGCCTTTAGCCTGCGCGCCTTTTAGGGTTTGCTGGACATGAGCGAAATGACAAAGAGAGACTCCAGTATCGGCCTGCATCGCCTGATCGGGCTGGCCTTCGTGCCGCTGCTGATCTTTACGCTGCTGGGATTGCTGACGTATGACTGGCGGGATATTTCCTGGCTGCAGGCGCCGCCGAATCACCCGCCCTCGAACCTGATCGGTCTGGCCGGTGCGTGGAGCGTGTTCTTTGGCTACAATCTGATCGGGCTGGGCGTCTGGATCGTGCCGGTCTGGATGATTGCGGCGTCCGTGCTGCTGATCCTCAACCGCACAGATGAACTCTGGATCCGGACCGGGTGGAGCGTGCTGTTTCTCCTGTCCTGCTGTGCCTTGCTGCAACTGGCCGGCAACACGCTGGAGGGAACGCTGGAGGATCTCAACATCACGCCCAACGCCGGCGGCGCCATGGGTAATTGGCTGATGACCTGCTCGCTCGAGCGGTGGCTGAGCCCGGTGGGCGGCGGATTGCTGGCGCTGGCCGTGTTGTTGTTTACCGGCATCATGGCGGTTGGACCGGCGCACCTCTCGGCGTTGGCGCGCGGCGCGGTGGAAGTCGGACGCATCTGGCGCAAACAATGGACCGAATCGGCCGAGCGGCGGTCGACGGTGCGCGAGGAACGGGAGCGCATGCTGGCGGAGCAGGAGGAACACAAGGCCGCAGAACGCGGATTTACCGGCAGTGTCGTGCGCAAGACAGAAGACCGAAAACGAAAGACGGAAGACAGCGCGCGGAAAGCGGATCCGGAAGGCGCGCCGGCTGCCGCGAGGAACAAGGAGGAGGATCGCCGCGCCGAACTGCGGCGCCGGGCGGAGGAAGCGCGTGCCGCAGCACGGCAGGCGGCAGATGAGGCACCGGCGGTTGTGCGGACCGGCGGACCGGCGGTCAAACGGGCCGACAACGCTTCGGTCCAACCGTCCAACCGTCCAACCGTCCAACCGGTGGCAACTTCTGCCACCACGCCACCGCCCGCCTATGCCAACTACCGCCTGCCGGAGATTGCACTGCTCGATCCGATACCTTCCGGCGAAGCCGTGCATGGCGACACCGGCCTGATGGCCAAATTGCTGGTGGATACGCTGGCGCAGTTCAGCCTGATGGTGGAAGTGACGCATGTGGAGCCGGGCCCGGTTGTGACGCGCTACGAACTGCTGCCGGCTGCCGGCATCCGGGTCGAACGCATTGCGCAACTTGCCCACACGCTCCAGATGGTGCTCAAGGCCACCAGCCTGCGCATCCAGGCCCCGGTGCCGGGAAAAAATGTCGTTGGGATCGAAGTGCCGAATCCCAAAGCCCGCATGGTGACCCTGCGGGAAATCCTGCAAGGCAGCGCCTGGGGCACGAACAAAATGGAGATTCCGCTGGCCCTGGGCAAGGATGTGGGCGGCGCCGACATGATTTTCGATCTGGCCAGCGCGCCGCATCTGCTGGTGGCGGGCGCGACCGGATCCGGCAAGAGCGTCTGCCTCAATGCCATTCTGGCAGGCTTGCTGATGTCGCGGCGGCCGGATGAATTGAAACTGCTGCTGGTGGATCCGAAGCGGGTTGAATTCCCGGCCTACAACAACCTGCCGCACCTGCTCGTGCCGGTGGTCACCGATGCCAAGAAGGTGGCCTTTGCGCTGCGCTGGGCCATTGTCGAGATGGACCGCCGCTACAAAATGCTCCAGGCCGCCAAGGTCCGCAACATCGTGGGCTACAATACGCGGGAGCTCGGCCAGCAGTCCGAACTGGCGCTCGACGGCGTGCCGGGCGCCGGCAGCGAGACGACGCTGCCGCCGAAACTTCCCTATATTGTGGTGGTGATTGACGAAGTGGCGGATTTGATGATCACGGTCGGACAGGAGATCGAGCAGAGCATCACGCGGCTGGCGCAGCTTTCACGCGCGGTCGGCATTCACATGGTGCTCGCCACGCAGCGGCCCTCCGTGAATGTGATCACCGGCACGATCAAGGCCAACTTCCCCGGCCGCATTGCGTTTCAGGTGGCGCAGAAAACCGACAGCCGCACGATCCTCGACCAGCAGGGCGCTGAAACGCTCATTGGCCGCGGCGACATGCTGTTTCTGAATCCCAAGAACGGTCGGTTGATCCGCTCCCAGGGCGCCTTGGTGAACGATGGCGAGATCGTGCGCATCACCGACTTCATCCGCGGGCAGGGCGGACCTTCGTTCGACATGACGCTGGCCACCAAGCTGGACAAGGTGCAGGAAAGTTCGGCGGACGAGGACGAAGGCGGCGCCACGGCGGGCAGCGGCGCGGCCGGCGGCGAAGGCGACGATTCGGCGGACGAGGAATTGATCCAGCAGTCGATCCAGGTGATCCGCGACACGCGGCGCGCGTCCACCTCCTCGCTGCAACGGCGGTTGCGCATTGGCTACACCCGCGCCGCGCGGGTGATGGACATCCTTGAGGAACGCGGCGTGGTGGGGCCGCCGCGCGGCGCCGACCCGCGCGAAATTCTCATTGATCTGGATGCCGAGATGCCGAACAATAACACGCCCGATGCAGAAGACAAGGTCGGGCAATAGTTTTCTGGTTCTTCGTTCCTGATTCTTCGTTCCCGGCCTTCGAACGGGCTGTTGTGGGTTGAATCTACTCCGTAACAAGGCGACGGCAACCAAGAACGAAGAACCAGGAACACGGAACAAAGAACCAAGAACGGAGCAGAATTATGCTACTCGGAAAAACTTTGCGGCAGGCGCGTGAGGCGAAAGGGCAGACCGTCTCACAGGTGGCTGAAGCCACGCGCATGATGGTTCAGATCGTCGAGGATCTGGAACGCGAGGATTTCCGGCGGATTGCCGCGCCGATCTACGGTCGCGGTTTTATCAAACTTTATGCGGAATATCTGGATTTGGACCCTGAACCATTGATCCAGGAATTTATCGAAATCTACACCGGCTCGCGACCGCCGCAGATTGAACGGCGGATGGAAGCCGCATCCGACAGTCGACCCGTTGGACCGTCGGACAAGGGCGCAGGCGCTCCGGCCGAACGGCCGGCTGTTCCACTTTCCGCCGGTTCCGTCGGCGAAGCCGATCTCTTCACGCTGGCGGCAGGACGCTCCGAAGCCGTGATTGCCGTGGCAGACCCGGCGCAAACGGAAGAGAGTGCGCCGCCGCGCGCACGCGCAACCGCCACCCGGTCCACGTTGAAACAGCCTGCAACCGGCGAGGGCGCACTGCGGCGTGAACCTGTTAAAAGCAGGGAGAACGGTGATGCAAATGCGACCACGCCCTCCGGCCGCGAAGAGTTGAGCGGCGGATTGCCTGTACAGCGGAAGACAGTCCTCCTGACGGCGGTTGCGGGGGCGATGATCCTGCTGCTGCTGTTATTGGTGATCGCGGCACGGCATCACAAGACCAGACCCGGCAGTATCGTCAAATCAACGCCCATCAAAGTCGAGCGTGTTTTGCCGCCGGCCGCGCCTTTTTTTGAATAAACCGCAATCGAAATCGAAAATCGACTTCGATCCCGAGAACCCCCTGTCTCTTTCCTGTGTTCTATCCGGCCACCGGCCGGCGGCGTGACTGAACACTTAACCCTATGCGGAGCAGTTGACGGCAGCATCGGCGCGGTGCGTTCACACCACTCGCCACGACGCCCCATTCGCAAGTCCAATCGCCTATAAATTCCCAAACCAAAAGGAGCGCCCGCGGCGCGCATTTCGCTACCGCACGCACCCCGCACGATTCCTGCGCGATCCGCGACACCCGCA
>Ga0316232_1003783_pt1 | contig 13521 bp, 11 predicted proteins | sample TBHtaG_FD_206006 | JGI IMG/M metagenome (GOLD analysis project Ga0316232, IMG submission 206006) | Freshwater microbial communities from Trout Bog Lake, Wisconsin, USA - TBH18025_13 | ecosystem: Environmental > Aquatic > Freshwater > Lake > Hypolimnion/Profundal zone | place: USA: Wisconsin... | reverse complement strand
GACCGGCCTGAACCTCCTCGAACGGCCCCCCAATCCTAGCTGGGCCGCTCGTTGAGGACGCGGTCGATGATGCCGTATTCCTTGGCCTCGTCGGCGCTCATGAAGTAGTCGCGGTCCATGTCCTTCATGACCTTCTTGAGGGGCTGCTCGGTGTGCTTGGCGAGGGAGGCGGCGAGGCTCTCCTTCAGGCGCTGGATCTCCTTGTAGGTGATCTCGATGTCCGAGGCCATGCCCTGGGCGCCGCCGGAGGGCTGGTGGATCATGATGCGGGCGCTGGGCAGGGCGAAGCGCTTGCCCTTGGTGCCGGCGGCCAGCAGCTGGGCGCCCATGCTCGCGGCCTGGCCGATGCAGTAGGTGACGATGTCGTTCTTCACGAACTGCATGGTGTCGTAGATGGCCAGGCCGGCGGTGACGCTGCCGCCGGGGCTGTTGATGTAGATCTGGATGTCCTTGTCGGGGTCCTCGCTCTCCAGGAAGAGCATCTGGGCCACCAGGGCGTTGGCCACGGAATCGTCGATGGCGGTGCCAAGGAAGATGATGTTGTCCTTGAGCAGGCGGGAGTAGATGTCGTAGCTCCGCTCGCCCCGGGGGGTCTCTTCGATGACGATGGGGGGGTAGTAACCGTAGGCCATTGCGTGCTCCTTGCTTGGGATTAAGAATAGCGGATCTGGAGCCGCTATCCGTCCAGGGATCGGGCCTGGGCCCGGATTTCCTCCAGCCAGCGGCCCCAGGCGCCGGGCCGGAAGGGCCCGGCTGGCCCCGGCAGGCGCCGGCGCAGCGCCTCGAAGCGTGCCGCGGCGGGCCTCCGGAGGTCGTCAGGCAGGGCCCGCGCGGCCGCGGCGCAGGCGGCGACCCCATCCGGGGTCTGGCAGACCAGGAGGGCCAGATGGCCGGCCTCGAGGCAGCGCCGGACGCGCGTGTCCCAGTCCCAGTCCCCGCAGCCTCCCATCTCCAGATCGTCGGGCAGCCATCGGGCCTTGAGGCCCCAGGGATTTCCGGCCACGGCCGCGGGGCAGAGGCTGGCGGGCCAGCCCCCGGTGTCCGGCGTGCGCAGGTGGGCCACCATCACCAGCCGGTCCGGCTGGCCCAGGGCGAGGAAGGGCTCCCGGTTGCGGGCGAGGCGGGCGGGGTCGAGCTGCTCGGGCAGGCCCACGTGGCTGTCCAGGCGCGTCCCGCCCAGCCCGGGCCAGTGCTTGAGGCAGCCCCGCACGCCGGCCCCCTCGAGCCCGTGCAGGAAGGCGCCCGCGGCCCGGGCGGCGTCCAGGGGCTCCGAGCCGGCGCACCGGTCGCCCAGGGCGGAATCCGCCTGCCACAGGTCGGCCACCGGGGCGAAGTCGACGTTGAAGCCCAGGAGGGCGAGGCCTCGGGCCCAGAGGGCGCCCCACGCGCGGCAGGCCTGGGCGCCCCCGGCCGTCCAGATCCGGCGCAGGGCCGGCGTGGGACCCACCCAGGTCCGGAGCCTCGAGACCGCGCCGCCCTCCTGGTCCAGGGCCACGGCCAGGGGCATCCCGGCGCCCCAGCGGGCCTGGAGGTCCGCGATGAGGGCGGCGCAGCGGGCGGGACCGGCCTCGGGATCCGGGTCCAGGTTGCGCCCGAACAGCACCACGCCCCCGGGGGCCGGGCCGGACACGTCCGCACCGTCCAGGCCGAAGATGCCCTGCCAGAGCAGCGCTCCGGGATCCGTAGGCTCCGGGCGGTGCAGGGAGGACGGGGCGGCCAGGCTCTGCCCCTGGGGGCGTTCGGGGGGAGCCGGAGCGCGGGCGTCGCGAGCGCGCGGGCCTCCCTCGTTCATGGAAGGGGCGTGCGGCCGAGGTTCCGCACGTGGGCGCGCACCCGCGCCAGCCCGTACAGGGCGGCCTCCGCCTGGCGGCGCCAGAACACGAAGGCCCGGTCATCGGGCTGGAAGGAGGTCCGCCAGGGGAAGGCGACGTGGACGGCCGCCAGGAGCGTGGCGCCCCTGCGCAGGGGGACGAGGTAGCCTTCGGCTTCGCCCTCCACGGAGCCCCAGTCCATCGGCTCCTTGAGCGCGGCGGGCTTCGGCAGGGCGGGGAGGTCCAGGCCGTCCCCGAGGAGGGGGGTCCATCCGTCCACCGCCGTGGGCAGGAGCACCGCGTGCCGGAGGGGGTTGAAACGCCCGGCCAGGTGGGCCATGAAGGGCTCCATCAGCGGGCCCTCGTCCAGCTCGTCCTGGGAGGCGAGCAGGAGATCGTTGAGCTTCAGGACCTCCTCCTGGTATTCCCGGAAGGCCTCGACCTTGGCCAGCACCCGGGCCTCCAGGTCCTTCTGGTAGCCTTCGAGCTGGCTGAGCAGGGCGGCGTGATCCATGGCGCGGCCGACCACGGCCTCGATCTCCGCGAGCTTGAACGGCTTCTGCACGAAGTCGTAGGCGCCGAACTTCACGGACTGGATGGCGGTCTCCATGGATGCGTAGCCCGTGATCACCACGCACAGCGTGAGCGGATCGAGGGCCTTCACGGCCTGGATGAGGTCGAAGCCGGTGGGCCCGCCGGGCATGTTGAGGTCGGTGATCACCACCGGGTAGTGCTTCGTGGCCATGAGCGCGAGCGCGGTGTTGGCGTCCGGGGCGTCCTCCACCTGGAAGCCGTCCTGCCGGAGGGAATCCCTGAGCAGGAGCCGCAGCTCCTCCTCGTCATCCACCAGCAGGATGGGATCCATGGTCATGCGGGCTCCGCGTCGCCCTTCAGGCGGTTCATGGTCAGTTCGAAGATCCGCCCCTCGATGAAGAGCCTGAGCACCTCGGCGTCCAGGAGGCCCGCCTTGACCTCGGCCTCGAGGATCTCCAGGCTGCGCGGGATCGTGACCGCGGCCTTGTACGGGCGGTCCGCGGCCACCAGGGCGTCGTAGACGTCGGAGATGGCCATCAGCTTGCTCTGGGGCGGGATCGCCTCGGCCTTGAGGCCCCGGGGGTAGCCCATGCCGTTGAGGCGCTCGTGGTGGGCGTAGGCGATCTCGGGCAGGGCCTTGAAGGGGCCGGTCCAGGGGATCTGGCTGAGGAACCGGTAGGTGTGGCTGACGTGGCTGTTGATCTCGTCCCGCTCCTCCTTGGAGAGGCTGCCCCTCGGGATGCGCAGGGCGGAGATGTCCTCGGGCTCCAGGATCCGGGCCATGTCGCCGTTCCAGTGGTAGAAGCCCAGCTCGTGCAGCTCGTCCATGGCCTCGACCACTTCCTGGGTGAGGACCTTGGGCTCGTTGCAGCGGTTCACGAGCTCCTGGATGCGCCCCGATTCGGCGCGGCGCGCGGCCAGCACCATCTGGGCGTACTCGGGATCGAAGGGCCGCCCCTCCCGCCAGGCCTCCTGGACCTGCTTGGCCACGGTCTCCAGGTCGCGCTGGTAGAGGCGCTGCATGATGCGCTCCAGGCGCTCGGGCTCCAGCTTGCGGGCCTTGGTGAGGACCTGCTCGCGCACGCCGACCTTGCCGAAATCATGGAGCAGGCTGGCGTAGCGCAGCTCGCGGATCTGCTGCTCGCTGAAGAAGATGTCCCCGTAGGGCCCGTTGGGCGTGCGGTTCACCGCCTCGGCCAGGCCCACGGTCAGTTCCGCCACCCGGGCGGAGTGGCCGGAGGTGGACGGGTCCCGGGCTTCAATGGCGACCACGGAGGCCTGGACGAAGCCTTCGAAGAGCTTCTCGATGTCCTCCTTGAGGCCGAGGATCTCCTGGGTGCGCTCCAGCACCATCTCCTCCAGGCGGGACTGGTAGGCCTCGTTGTCGCGCAGGGACCGGTAGTGGTTGAGGGCGCGCACCAGGCTCGCGTCGAGCTCGGCGAGCTTGAAGGGCTTCTGGATGAAATCGTAGGCGCCGTTCTTCAGGGCCTGGATGGCCGACTCGGTGGTGGCGTAGCCGGTCATGAGGATGCAGAAGGTGCGGGGGTCGATCCGCTGGATGGCATGGAGGAGATCGAGGCCGGACAACCCCCCGGGCATGTTCAGATCGGTGAAGATGATGGCGTAGTGCGTGACCTTGGCCATCTCGATGGCGGCTTCCGCGGTCTCGGCGCCTTCGGGGGAATAGCCCATGCTGCCCAGGGCCTCCACCAGCAGGGTGCGGAAATCGGACTCGTCATCCACGATCAGGATTTTGTGGGTATCCATATGGGTTCCAGGATAACCATCATGCCCGGATCAATTGACCCACTTTTTTAATTGTTTTCCTCACTTGCCCTTGGGAGGGGGAAACCGGGCCAGGAGGGCCTTCACGGCCTTGCCGACCTGTTCCTCGGCCTCCTGGGGATCCTCGAGGCCGGTGAGGGCCCCCTCGGCCGCGGCCTGCCAAATCAGCTGGTTGGTCTTGTTGTCCACGAGTTCCAGGACGATCGAGCCCTCCTGGTAGGGGCGCACCTCGGTGACGCGGGTGCCCATGCCGAGCCCGAAGGGCCGGTAGCCCCAGCCGCTGTCGAAGCCGGTGGACGTGACCAGGGCCCGGTGGCTGTAGACCGGGTAGTAGGTCACCAGGAGGTCCGGCTCTCCCGCCTGCTCCTGCTTGAGGCCCCTGGCGGCCAGTTCCCGGGCCACCGCGTTGCGGACCCGGCGGTCCATGATGGGGTTGGCGACGCCTTCGGCCTTGCCCTTGGCCTTGGGGCTGGCGGCGTACCAGTCGTAGGTCCGGAACTGCTCGAAATGGGCCTGGGCGTCGTAGTCGTACTTCACCGTGAAGGGCGCGCAGCCCGTCAGGACCGCGAGGGCGACGACGCAAGGGATCGGCTTGAGGGTGGGCACGGGTGACCTCCGGGTCCTGCAGTACCCTACGGATGCCCCGAAGGGTCGAGAGGTTTAACCTGGCGGTCCCGCCACACCATGAACGCGCCCTCGTGGGCCCAGGGCAGGGCGATGCCGTTGCCCTCCACTTCGTGGGTGTGGAAGTGCCCCGTAATGAAGGTTTCCGATGGATGCTCCGCCGCCGCCCGCCGGAAGGCCTCCCGGGGGAAGGTCAACTTGTAGGCCCGGTTGGTGGTGTGGAGGGCGCGGTGCAGCCAGTCGGCCAGGCCCCGGGCCGCCGGCTTGGGCAGGCTCAGGGCGAACAGCCACATGGGGCCGCTCCGGGAGATCAGGTTCCAGAGGCGGTAGCGCCAGTCCGCGGCATTCACGAGATCCCCGTGTTCCCAGGCGAGCCCCTCCCCGGGCAGGGCCCCTCCCGTGCCTTCGCCCATCAGGTCGAAGTGCCCCGCCAGACCGTCCAGGAAGAACTCGCGGTTGCCCAGCCAGAGCCCCACCCAGCGTCCCGCCCGCCGGCGGTCGTCCACCCAGGCCAGGAACTGCGCCTGGAGGGGCGAGCCCATGCCCTCGATGCCCACCCAGGCGTCGAACACGTCGCCCAGGAACAGCCAGTCGGCCTCCGGGTGCCCCGCCTGGGCCTGCGCCAGTCCCGTCAGCTCCGCGCTCCAGTGCGGGTCCGCCACCAGGATCAGGGGCGCCGCCGGCTCCGGCCGGAGCGCCCGACCCCGCACCCAGCCCAGGCAGCCCAGGCGCCGGGTGTTCAGGGCCGGCACGCAGGTCACCGACAGCCCCGCCCCCGCGCCCAGGGTCCCCGCGACCCAGGCCGCCAGCCAGGGCTGCGCCCCCGCCGCCAGCCAGGGCTGCGCCCCAGCCGCCAGCCAGGGCTGCGTCCCCGCCGCCAGCCAGGGCTGCGCCCCCGCCGCCAGCCGGGCCGTGATCCCAGCGGCCAGCACCAGCCCCAGGAACAGCCCCAGGTGCCGCCGGTACAGCGGCAGTCCCGGCCACGTGCCCCGCACCGCCCCATCCAGGCTCCACCCGAGGGCCGCGAAGCCCGCCCCCCGTCCCAGTTCACGCCACCCCGGCGGCAGGCTCACCGCCGCCCCCGCCCACCCCAGGGCGCCGAGCAAGGCAAAGACCACGATCCAATCCCGACCCACACGCATCCCACCATCTCACCACATCCACCCAGCCGCCGCCAACCTCGCCCCTACGGCAGTTCGTCGGGCACGAACTGGTCGGGGTGGAGCAGCTGGATCTGGCGGAAGGCCTCGTAGTTGGCGAAGAAGACCGCCACCAGCTCCGGGTCGAACAGCCTGCCGCTGTGTTCCTTCAGGTAGGCGGTGGCCTCCGGCTCCCCCCAGGGGCGCTTGTAGATCCGGCGGTTGATGAGCGCGTCGTAGACATCCACCAGGCACGTGATCCGGGCCTCGACGGGGATCGCCTCGCCGGCCAGGCCCATGGGGTAGCCGGTGCCGTCCCACTTCTCGTGGTGGCTGGCGGCGATGCGGGCCCCCATCTGGATGAAGGGGACGTTGGAGTCGCGCAGGATGTTGGCCCCCATGGTGGTGTGGGTCTTCATGATGATCCACTCCTCCTCGGTGAGGGGGCCGCCCTTCTGGAGGACGCGGTCGGGGACGCCCACCTTGCCGATGTCGTGCATGGGGGCGGCGGACCGGATGCAGTCCACCCGCGCCTCGTCCCAGCCCAGCATCTGCCCCATGGCGGCGGCGTAGAGGCCGATGCGCCGGACATGGGCGCCGGTCTCGTTGTCCCGGTGCTCGGAGGCCGAGATCAGCCGCAGGGCGATCTCCTCGCGGGAGGCGCGGATCTCGAGGGTCTGGCTCAGCACCCGCCGGGCCAGGGTGGCTTCCCGGTCCTGGTAGTCCAGCTCCAGCATGCGCCGCCGCAGCGCGTTGGCGACGGCGATGAGGATGTCATTGTTCTTGAAGGGCTTGAGCACGTAGCCGTAGGCCCCCTCGCGCAGGCACGCCATGGCCATCTCGGCGTCGTCCATGGAGCTGACCATCACGAAGGCGATCTCGGGGATCCGGTGCGCCACCGTCCTGACCAGGGAGATGCCGTCCATGCCCGGCATCTTGATGTCGCACAGCACCAGGTCGATGGTCTCGCGGTCCAGGAGCTCCAGGGTCCTGAACGCGTTGGGCGCCTCCAGGCACTGGAAGCCGTGCTTCCTGAGCAGGCGCAGCAGGGCCACCCGGGCGAGCTCCTGATCGTCCACCACGAGGATCCGGATGTCCTCCGGCGCGCGGTTCGGCAGGGGCCAATCGATCGGAAGCGCTCGGGGCTGGGAAAGGGGCTCCATGGTCAGGGATTCTACCCCGGGAAGGCCGCGCGTCCCGCGTTATTTCACTCCGAGGCCCGAGAAGGCCTGGAGGGCCACGCCGACCATGATGAAGGCCAGGGCCCCCCAGCGCATGGGCGGGATGGTCTCCCCCAGGAAGGCCTGGGTCATCAGGGCGTTGGCCAGGAAGCCCAGGGCCAGGAAGGGGTAGGCGTAGTTCACCTCCACCATGTTCAGGGCCGCGGCCCAGACCACGATGCTCACGCCGTAGCAGGCGAAGCACGCCACCATCCACGGATTCAGGCCGAGACGGAGCAGGGCGGGCAGGTTGAAGCTGAGGCCGCCGGCCGCGACCAGGCCCTTCTTCATGGCGATCTGGGCGAAGGCGTTCAGGATGACGCCGGCGAGGATCAGGGGCAGGGCTTTGAGGTAGGGGCTCACGAAGGGTCCTTTCGGCGGAGCAGGAGGGCGGTGTCGCCGCCCACGGGCACCTGCAGGATAACCTCGAACCGGTTCCGGAGGCCCGGCTCCATGCCCCAGGCGTCCTGGCGCCATTCGTCGGCCATGGCCACGAGGAGGTCCCCGGGGCCCAGCACCCGGACCAGTTCCCCGGCCTGGCGCAGCTCGGGCATGGTCTGGGAGGTGTAGACCATGACGCCGCTGCGGAGGGTCTGCCAGTAGTAGACCCGGTGGCCGAGCATCAGGGGCTCGGCCCGCCGGGTCCAGGCGTGGTAGCTCTTCAGGGGGTCGAGGCGGTGGAAGCCCCACGTGCCGAGCACCAGGAAGACGAGTCCCAGCGTCACGGCCGTCTCGCGCACCAGGAACCGGCCTTCCCCGGCCAGGGTCCGGGCCGCCACGGAGAGGGCGCCCAGCAGGAACAGCGCGCAGGCCGCCCGCAGCGGGCCCTGGAAGGCCGCCAGCTGGGCCTGGAGCCGGGGGCCGCCGGCGTGCCCGAAGCAGACCGCCGCCAGGGCCAGGCCGGGCAGGGCCAGGCCCGCGGCCAGGAGGCCCCCCAGCCGCCGCAGCCGGACGGGGCCCACGGCCTCCACCGCCACCGGCTGCAGCATCGAGGCCAGCAGCAGGGCCAGGGACGGGTAGATCATGAGGATGTACTTGCCCTGCTTGCTCTGGGAGAGGCTGAGCAGGAGGAAGGGCGCCACCACCGACAGGATCAGGAAGCGGGCCGCGGGGGACCGCTGCGCGCCGCTGCGGGCCAGGAACCACGCCAGGGCGGGCAGGAGCAGGGTCCAGGGGAAGCAGTCCCCGGCGAGATACTCCACGTACTTCCAGGGCGGCTGGAGGTGGTCCCAGGCGTGCAGGGCGCGGTCCAGGTTCTGGTGGACGACCATCTGGAACGCGTAGGCGGCCCCGCCCTTCACCCCGGCGACGACGTACCAGGGCAGGATGATCAGGGCCATCAGCAGCAGGCCCCGCCCCGGCAGGGCGGCCTTCAGGACCCTGAAGTCCCCCTGCCAGAGCAGGAACCCGCCCAGCACCCCGCCGGTGAGCACCAGCGCCAGGGGCCCCTTGGCCAGGCAGGCCAGGGCCAGCGCGGCGTACGCCGCGAGGAACCAGGACCGCTCCTCATAGGGCCGCGCCGGCCGCGCGTGGTCGCGCACCAGCAGGTAGCCCCCCAGCCAGGACAGCCAGCTCCAGGCCAGCAGGGCCGCGAAGACCAGGTCGATCTGGATGAACTGGGACTGCCAGAACCAGATGGGAATGGTCGCCAGGATCATCGCGGCCAGGTCGGCCAGGTCGGCCTGGAGGAACCGCGCGACCCAGCGCCGGAAGCCGAACATGAACAGGATGGCGCCCAGGGCCGAGGGCAGCCGCAGGGCATAGGCCGCCACGCCGTGGAGGAAACCATGCCCCCCGGTGAGGGCGTCCAGGAGGATGGCGGAGCCCTTCATGAGCCAGTAGAACAGGATGGGCTTCTCGTTGTAGGGCACGCCGTTGAGATAGGGCAGCAGCCAGCTGCCCCGCTCCCGCATCTCCCGCACGCACTGGGCGAAGTCCGGCTCGTCCGGCGACCACAGGTCACGCATGGGGACCACCGCCAGCAGCAGCAGGGCGAAGAGCAGGGGGACCCGGTGATTCCACAGCCAGCGCCTGACGGCGGCGGCGCGTCCCGTTGGACCGTTGCCGACGGCGCAGGCGGACCCCGTATTTTCCAAACCGTCCATGACCCATCCCCTCCCACAAGGTTAACCTGGGTTGCCGGAGTCCTCTGCCATCCATGAAACAACACATCCCCCTCGCCGAACGCATGCGCCCCCAGACCATGGAGGAGGTGGTGGGCCAGCCCCACCTGCTGGGCCCCAAGGGGGCCCTGCGGCGCCTCACCTCCGGGGGGCGGCTGCCCTCCATGGTGCTGTGGGGCCCCCCGGGCACCGGCAAGACCACCCTGGCCCGGCTGCTGACCCAGGCCACCGGCCATGAGTTCCTCGAATTCTCCGGCGCCTCGGGCTCCGCCGCCGAGCTCAAGAAGTTCCTCCAGGAACACCGCGAGCAGCCGCTGTTCGCCAGCGTGCCGCCGGTGGTCTTCCTGGACGAGATCCACCGGTTCAACCGGGCCCAGCAGGACATCCTGCTGCCCGCCCTGGAGCGGGGCGAGGCCATCCTGGTCGGGGCCACCACGGAGAACCCCGCCTTCTACCTGAACCCCGCCCTGCGCAGCCGGTGCCAGCTGCTGGCGCTACGGCCCCTGGCTCCGGAGGCCATCCTGCAGGTCCTGCGGCGGGCCTGGGCCCGGGAGCGGCCCGGGGAGCCGGAGCCGGCCGAGGTGCTGGCCTGGCTCGCCCCGTGGGCCGGCGGCGACCTGCGCTCGGCCCTGGCGGGCCTGGAGGCCTGGCTGAACCTGGCCCACGCCGAACTGGATCTGGCGGGCTTCAAGGAAGCCCTGGGCGGCCGCATGATGTTCGACCGCGCCGACGGCCACTACGACCTGGCCAGCGCCTTCCAGAAGAGCCTGCGGGGCTCGGACGCCGACGCCGCCCTCTACTACCTCTCCCGCATGATCCGGGGCGGGGAGGACCCGCGCTTCATCGCCCGGCGGCTGCTGGTGTGCGCCGCCGAGGACGTGGGCCTGGCCGACCCCCAGGCCTTCCTGCTGGCCGAGGCCGCCAGCCGCGCCGCGGAGCAGATCGGCTGGCCCGAGGCCCGCATCCCCCTGGCCCAGGCCGTCCTCTACATCGCCAACGCCCCGAAGAGCAACGCCGTGATCACCGCCATCGACGCGGCCCTCGCGGCCCCGGACGCGCCCATCCCGGACAGCCTCCAGGACGCCCACACCGCCACCAGCCGCTCGGCGGGCAAGGGCGAGGGCTACTTCTACTCCCACATGGACTACCAGCGTCCCCAGGCCTTCCTGCCGGTCCCGCTGCGCGGCCAGGCCTTCTTCCAGGCCCAGCGTCCCCAGGAGCGCAACTGGCTGGACGCGGCGGAGCCGGACGGCGAGGCCCTGGGGGCGAGCTTCGACGCCTGGCGGGCCGCGCATCCCGGCGGGGGCGAACTGCCCCTGGAGGCCTGGGCCACGGCCCTGGGCTGCAGCCGCGAGGCCCTGGCCCGCGCGCTGGCGCGCCGTGTGCCGGCCGGCTGGAAGCTGACCCGCAGACTCTTCGCGGAACCGGAGGGCGAAGGATAGGTGATAAGCTGGCCCTCTTGGCCCAGGTGCCAGGAGAGTTCATCCCTGTGGATTAAGAGGACGCCATGCCCTTGAAGACCGCCGCCGCCGGCACCCCCCATCGTCAAGCCATCCGGGTCGCCCCCCTGGTGGTGCTGGCAGGCTGCCTGGGCTGCGCCCCGGCCTCCAACACGGACGCGGTGGTGCCGTATTTCACCACCCAGCCGGTCACCGCGACCGTGGCCGTGGGCGCCGGCGCCACCTTCAACGCCCTTGCCCAGGGGCCGCCCCCGCCGACCTACCAGTGGTACCGCACCGACGACGCGGGCTACACCTGGACGCTCCTCGCCGGCGCCACCGGGGCCAGCTACACCCTGCCCGCGGCCGCCATCGACGACCACAACGCCTGGTTCGAGGTGGTCGCCACCAACCTGCTGGGCTTCATCTCCAGCCAGTCCGCGCGGCTGGCCGTCACCACCACCGTGGGCCAGACCGCCCAGGTCGCCCTGGCCGCCCCCGCCGTGCCCACCCAGCTCGCCCCGGGCCCCGACGGCCGGCTCTGGTTCACCTGCGCCGCCACGGGCCAGGTCGGCATGCTCGCCCCGGTCACCCACGCCCCCACCCTGGTGGCCCTGCCCACCGCGACCGGCGCGCCCCAGGCCCTCGCGGCGGGGCCCGACGGCCGGATGTGGTTCACGGAATACGCCGGCGGCAAGCTCGGCGCCATGAGCCTGGACGGCTCGGCCGTCACGGAATACGCCGCCGGCGGGCAGGGGCCCGCGGGCCTCACCCTGGGGCCCAACGGCGCCGTCTGGTACGCGCTGCAGACCGCCAACGCCATCGGGACCATGACCCCGACCGGCACCGTGACCACCTATCCCGTGCCCACCGCCGCCGCCGCGCCCCAGGGCATCACCCTGGGCACCCAGGACGGCAACCTCTGGTTCACGGAAAGCGGCGCGGGCCAGCTGGCCCGGATCACCCCCGCCGGCACCGTGACCGAATGGGCCATCCCCACCCCCGCGGGCGGCGTGCAGCCCGTGCCCGGCGCCATCGTCTCCACCCCGGACGGCGCCGTGTGGTGCACGGACACCGCCAACAGCCAGCTCGTCCGGTTCACGCCCACCGCCCTCTTCAGCGCCGTGGCGCTGCCCGCGGGCGCCGCGCTCCAGGGCCTCACCCTCGACCCCGCCGGCAACCTCTGGGTCGTCGAGCAGGGCCTGGGCCAGGTGGCGCAGGTCACCGCCGCGGGCGCGGTCACCAGCTACCCCCTGCCGGGCGGCAGCGCCGGCGGGGCCGGCGCCGTGGCCCTCGGGCCCGACGGCAGCCTGTTCATCGGACAGGCCGGCGGCAGCATCACCCAGGTGGTCCTCACCGTCCCCACGGACCAGGTGGCCGTCACCGCCACCTCCGGGACGGCCCAGGTCGCCGCCGGCATGCCGCTCCCCTGCTTCGCGCAGGTCACGGGGAGCCCGGATCCTTCCGTCGTCTGGTCCATCGAGGAAGGGGCCTCCGGGGGGACCGTCTCCGCCACGGGGCTCTACACCGCCCCGGCCAAGGCCGGCACCTACCACGTGGTCGCCGCCAGCCATGCCGACCCCATGCAGACGGCCACGACCAAGGTCACCGTCACCCAGGTCAACGCCCCCCTGATCACCGTCCCGACCTATGTCACCGCCGGCACCGCCAACCTGACCGCCACCGTGGCGGCCCAGGCGGATGCCACCTACGTCTGGACCCTTACCGGCGGCACGATCACCGCCGGCGCCGGCACCCCCCAGATCACGTTCACGGCCGGGGCCTCGGGCTACGTCGAAACCGCCTGCACCGTGACCAACGCCACCCTCACGGCGAGCGCCACGGGGACGGCCGTGAGCACCATCGTCGCGGCCCCGGTCATCGCCTCCCTCACGGCCAACCCCACCACGATCAGTTCCGGGGCCCGCGTGGCCCTGACGGCGACCTTCACCGGCGGCGGGGGCGTCATCGACCAGGGCATCGGGACCGTCGTGAGCGGCGTGCCCGTGACGACCGGGGCCCTGACCGCCACCACGACCTTCAGCCTGACCGTGACCAACGCGGCCGGCCTCCAGAGCAAACCCGCCACCGTGCAGGTGGTCGTGCATTAACCTGTGTTATGTTTAATTAATATATCCTTGGATTAAAGTAAATCCTTCCATTCATTCACCTTCCAGGTGCACCCATGGCGAGATCGACTTCATCCACAGCCGGGCAACCCGCGGGACAGACCCCCGGAGAGGCCCTTCCCCAGGCCCGGGACCGCATCCGCCTCGACCAGATCGTCCGGGGCACCCTGCGGACCCGGGATCTGAACGCGAAACATGTCATCGCCCTGGCCGAGTCCATCGCCGCCCTCGGCCTGATCCACCCCCCCGTCGTGGACCGCCAGAACCGCCTCCTGGCCGGGGCCCACCGCCTGGCCGCCCTGGGCTGGCTCGAGGCCAACGCCCACCTGCGCTTCCAGGAACTGTTCCCGGACGGGGTGCCGGTCTGGCGCATGGACCTCAACGCCGACTCCGATGTGGACCTCGCCCTGGCCGTCGAGATCTCGGAAAACGAGCAGCGGCGCGACTACCTTCCCGCCGAGATCCTGAAGCTGGCGGAACGGCTCCAGACCGCCGGGTTCCGCTATGCGGCGGAAGGCGGACGGCCCAAGGGCGACGACCGCCCGCTGATGCCCGCCCTGGAAGTCATCGTCGGCAAATCCGTGCGCCAGTTGCGGCGGATCCTGCACCCGGCGGCCCCGAAAAAAACTAGGACATATGACCTGGTTAGCGAGCTGAAGGCGTTCCTGGAACAGTCCGAGCGGCTCGGTGCGCGCCTGGTCGAGGCCGGGGAACTGG
>Ga0316232_1003778_pt1 | contig 13539 bp, 11 predicted proteins | sample TBHtaG_FD_206006 | JGI IMG/M metagenome (GOLD analysis project Ga0316232, IMG submission 206006) | Freshwater microbial communities from Trout Bog Lake, Wisconsin, USA - TBH18025_13 | ecosystem: Environmental > Aquatic > Freshwater > Lake > Hypolimnion/Profundal zone | place: USA: Wisconsin... | reverse complement strand
AGCCGCTGGCTCTGCGCTTGCAATGAGTCAGCGCATAATGTAACTTCTGGAAGTGTCTAAGTGAGTTATATACGCTAATTATCTATTGTTGAAGAATCTGTTGATCTTCTTGCTGATATGGAATTCAAAACATCTAATTTACATCGGGATTCCGCGCCAACTTGGCCCGGTTGTCCAGAATCGTCCTGATCATGGGCGCCAGATCCTCTGGAGCATTGTCCTTGTTCACATAGGCGCTTGCGCCCGCTAGTAGGCAGCGCGATGCGTATTGGTTCGCTGGCTGCACGCTAACCATGATTACTGGGAGCAGGGGATATTCCAGCCGTACATCCTTCAGAATATCAAGCCCACTGCGGCCTGGCATATTAATGTCGAGCAACAGCACGTCCTGCGGGAAGCCGGCCAACTCGACCAGTACCTCACTCCCGTTGGAGGCCTCGGAAAAGTGAACGCCTGAAAATGCGTCCGCCAAAAGTTCTCTCAGTCCGCGTCGCACGTTCGCATGATCATCTGCTATCAGAATATTCATTATCTTCGACCTGGAGCTAAGATACCGGAGGTGAAAGGCAATCGGCATCAGCAAATGCCGTGTTTTTCGTAGGGTTGTTACCGCTTACGCTGTAAGGGTTTTCCTACAGCGGCGTCAGGCTAGTTGATAAGGCTATTCGTCATGGCGTAGCGTGTAAGGTCGGCGTTGCTCTTCATTTGCATTTTTTCCATAATCCGGGCCCGATAGCTGCTGATTGTCTTTACACTCACATGAAGCCGTTCGCCAATCTCTGTCAGGGGAACCCCGTTGGCGATCATTCTCATTACTTCGTACTCCCGGTCTGAGAGCGATTCATGCAGGGGCTTGTCTGCGGACTCATCCAGATTCGAGATCAGCTTGTCTGCAAGGCTCGCACTCACGTAGCGGCCTCCGCTCAAAATCTTCTTTGTCGCCATCGCCAGTTCTTCGGCGGCGCTATCCTTATTGATATAGGCGGCTGCGCCAGCCCGCAAACAGCGCACTGCATACTGGTCCTCAGGCTGGCAACTCAGTATGATCACCGGCAACCGCGGATATGTGTGCTTGACATCCCGCAGCACGTCCATTCCACTGCGCCCCGGCATGCTTATGTCCAGCACCAGCATGGAGATTTGAGTCTTTCCCAGTTGGCTTAGCACTTCATCCCCATTGCCTGCTTCACAAAAATCCACGCCGGGCAGGGCATCCGTCAGGATCTCCTTCAGGCCTCGGCGCACAACGGCATGGTCATCAGCAATCAGGATGTGCATGACTCGTTCCTCTCGTCGCGGGGCGTGTCCACAGGCACGCGAACAGTAACCCTAGTTCCATTGCCTGGGGAACTCGCAATATGAACATTTCCACCGCAGAACTGTGCTCGTTCTTTCATGCCAAGCAGCCCCAGAGACCCAAGTCCATTTGATAAGCCCGATTCAATAAAGCCAATTCCATCGTCCTGCACAACCAGCAGGATATTTTCATCTTCTTGAACCAGGTCAACATGCACGGACTTTGCCTGCGCGTGCCGAATCACGTTGGTCATACACTCCTGGAAGATGCGGAATGTTGCCGTCGCTCGGTCACCGTCCAAGTGTAAATCAACCGGCGGTACAGTGACCTCGCACTGGATACCATTGCGAGACGCAAACTCGCCAGCCTGCCATTCAATAGCCGCAGCCAGCCCGAGATCGTCCAATACTCCAGGGCGCAGCCCACTGCAAATGGTGCGTACCGTCTTCACACCATCATTCAGCAACTGGATCGATTCCGCCAGCCGTGCGAGCGCTGCCGTCTCCGTCTGCGGCAGATGGCGGGTTATCCATGTCATATCCATCTTGATTGCCGTTAGAATCTGTCCAATCTGGTCGTGCAGCTCGCGAGCTACCTTCTTGCGGTCTTCCTCGCGCACCCACTGCAAACGTTCAGCCAGTGCCCGCAGTTGTTCTCTCTGCAAGATGAGCGCTGCTTCTCCTCGCGTGCGCTCTGTAATGTCGCTATTGATTACCAATATGCGGGGGGCCTGATCGCGTTTGCCCCATTGCAATGCCCAGCGGCTGGCCATCACTATACGCTTGCCGTCCTGAGCGGTCGTCACAATGTCTCCCTCCCAGTGTCCGGCTTGCATAAGGTCAGCCCTTATATCGGCCATAGGCCGCGGAAACTCGGTGCTTAGCAGGTCGTGCGAGATCTTGCCGCTTGCCTGGGCTTTGGAGTAGCCCAGCATTGCCTCTGCTCCGCGACTCCAAAACAGGATCGTCCCTTCCATATCAATCACAAAAACGGAGTCCTGTGTGAGTTCAAGTAGGGCAGCCTGCTCTGCGGTCGCTATCTGCTCCTGCCGTCGCTCTGCAACGTCGCGGAACACCAGCACTACGCCAATCACTTCTCCCTTGGCGGCGAAGATGGGTGCGGCAGAGTGCTCGACAGGAATTTCGCGACCATACCTTGTGATCAGCGCAACGTGGTTAGTCACTGTCAAAGCCAGTTTTTTATCCAGCACTCGGAGCACTTCGTCGTCCGCGCTCATCCCGGACTTCTCGTTGATGATCTTGAATACATCTCCGACTGGCTTGCCTTGAGCTTCCAGCGGCAGCCAGCCCGTGAGTGCAATGGCAACCGGGTTGAGAAATGTAATGCGGGATTTGTTGTCAGTCGCTATTACTGCCTCGCCTATGCTGCCTAGCGTAGCCGTCCATCGCTCCTCGCTCTGCATTAGCTTGGTGCCAAGTCTTTCCACGTGGTGCCGGGCGAAGAAGGCGAGAAATATGCCAAAAGCCAAGCCCAGGCCAAGGCAGCTTGCCACCATCAAGGTCCATCGCAGGTGGGCGGCCTTGAGCCGTGTGGCGCGCAGGCCCACTTCCACTCCTTGAAAGGCCGAGATCTGCGCTCGAAGCACATCCATCTTACGCTTTCCCTGTTGGTTCTCGTAGAGGGTGGGGTCGGCCTTTCCTGCACGGCGAAGGGCGATAATCTCGTTGGCGTATCCCTGCCACTGCTCATAGCCTGCATGGATATCCCTCAGCAGTAGTCGCTGTGGGAAATTTTCGCCCAGTAGCTGATCCAGAGCCTGAAATTCTGCGCGGGAGGTCTTTGCTCCCTCCAGATACGAGTGAAGGAATGACTCATCGCCAGTTGCAATGTACCCTCGTGTGCCGGATTCCATATCCACCAGCAACATGAGCAGGTGCCCCGATTGGTCAAGAATTAGATCGGTGTGATCAACCCACTGCATGGATCTGTTTAGGTCGAAGGTCTCCCACAAAAGCAGTAAGGTAAGAATCGTCGTGACCACCACCGGAACCATGATCACTCGCCGAAGCAATGATTTGAAATATGCGTATTCCATCTTTTCCAATCGCGCCCAACCGGGGGGACGAACGAACCAGGTTACTTGTGCCGTATGCCCGCAATGCGCTCACTTTTGCGGTGTATGAATGCCTGAAGTTGGAAAAGGAAGGGATTAAAAGACTGCAAATGGAAACTTGGAGGGTACGGCGGAGCACACCTGCAGAGGCATTTACTTAAGCATCGCACGAATATGCGCGAAGATTGCGTGCAATATTGCTCACAGGATGGAGCAGGTTCTATGGGATAATCATTACCCCTGTCATTCGCAGTGGGTAGATCCGTGTCATTCTATAGTTTGAGCAGTCTAATCGCCCTTTGGGTTGGCCTTGCTCAGCTTAGGGCTTACCTTATTGATACACCGGCCCCTGGCTGATCCCAGTCGAGGCCGGCATACCGCGGATTGCAGCCTTAATCCATCTTGTGCATTTGCGCTGCGCAACAGATCGGTTTCTTCTTCAACATCAAACTGATCACGGCCCCGGCGGCAATTCCTGCTGCCAGCGTGGCCACTACGGTTTCAATCGGATGCCGCTGCACGCGCCTCTTTGCGTCGTCGAAAAACTCAACAGCCGCATAGCCACCCTGCTTTGCTGCGCGCCGCGCTGCTCCTACGCTATCCTCAAGTGCTTCCACGGCGGCGGATGCCGCACGGGAAGCCTTATGCATGGTATCGGCGATCTGCTCGCTAGTCTGCTCATATACTGTTTGCGTTGTCATTACTTGACCTCTCTGATTGTCTTGTTCCATGTTGAGATGTTTGTTCTTCAAGAGCGCGTTCAGGCAGCTCTTGTGCTTCGTCTCTTCTGTCGTGATCCATGTTGAGAGTGGCCCAATCATCAGACCCTGACTGCTCAATGTTGCACACGCGGTCCAGGGGCATATTCCTGTCGCCGTCATACAGTTAAGCATCGAAGGGTGTGAGTGAGCCGGATGACACATCCACTCAGTCAGCGCTGGACTAGAGTCAGTCCACGATGAACCAAATTATGCGAATTACATGCAATCTCTGCTATTTCGCGTGGGACCTGCTGGCATCCGTGACTGGCGGCTTTATCTTTGTGCACGGCTTCAGCGTCGTATTCAGGAGAATGACGTGGTCCGACAGGGATACGGCGCTGCTCAGCTCTTGTGTCCCTGCGGAGCAGTAGCTGCGAATCAAGAGAACCGCGTCCGCCTCCACAGCAGTGTTCCGCATATTCCCAGGGGCAGCACTGTGCCAATCACGAGGACAATCATCCAGGGCATGCTGACGGCAAGATGCTGACTTTTTGTGCCGAGGGCGAGCCACACAAATACTCCCACCGCGGTGCACATAATCAGTACTTCCCACCAGCGCCGCTGGTGCGGTTGACCGGCCTGTGGGTCATCGCCTGCCACCACCGCGCTCACCTGGTCTTTATTGAGTGAGTAGCGGTCGCACTCCCGGTCCATGGCGCATTTCCAGTTTACGAGTTCAGACGTGCCAGGATCGGCCATGCTGATTGCGATGGCCCCTGCGATCATGATTCCCGAGCCCGTAAGTATCAGCACCTTTCCTGTAGTGGTGAGTCCAGTGAACTCCGCGAAGACCAGCGCTCCCCATGCCAATCCCCAAAGCTGGTTTGTATTGGAGAGAGGGATGCCGCGACCGATACCAATATATTTTGCCGCAAAGTTTTGGAACAGGTCGCCAATGACCCAACAGAATCCACCGAGAAACGGCCAGAAGAGCATCGGCCTGGCCCTAAGTAACTCCGCAAACAAATTACTGGTCCCGCCAACATTGATTGCGGTCAGAAGAAACACTGTTCCGAGTTCGCCAAAAGTAAAGATAGTGACAAACGATAGCGGGTTCATGCCGGAGATGTAGGCTTTGCGATAGGGGATATACATCGTGCCCAGCAGAACACCCGCACCAAGCGCGGCTATGATGCCGATGGCGGCCTTCCCCGGTGTATCAGACTGGCGCGCGGTGGCCACGGCAAGAATCGCCGCGCCGCCGACGATGGCAAAAGCGCCTCCCAGCACCTTTGCCCACCCCTTTACGCCTGAGCCTCGCAGTTCCTTGAACAGTAGCCAGCCCCAGAATAAGCCCACCAGACTATTGGTGTTCCATAGAGGAAAAGCGATGGCGAGCCCCACGTTGCGCACCGCAAAGATGGTCAACGTGTTGGCTACCGCCCACAGCATCCCCGCCAACAGTGCCCACACAATCAGGTGGGGTTTATTGTGAAGATCCTGGAACAGGAAACCCGTACCCTTCAAGAGCGTGGGAACAGTCCATCGCGCAACAAACGCGCCCATGACCATGCCCATCGAGATGATGAAGGGCGAGAAACCGGAGTTCACCAGCTTGGTGGGCGCTTCAGCGGTGCCAAGCCAGACGGCTGCTGCAAGTCCGCAGAAGACACCGAGTTTGTGCAGGGAGAGGGTGGAGTGCAAATATGCGGGTGCCGGACTGTCGCTCATGAATTCACCTCAAAGTCATCAGCAGCATTGTTCCCAGAATCAACACAGCCACAGGCACCCAAAGGTGCACATCGGTAAGAATGGCAATCACGTTGAATCGCTTCATGCGGTAACCTCTTCCAGGCGAACAGGCCGATGCTCGTCGTAGGACTTTCTCGCCGCCAGCGCCATCACGACTGGGATACGCCCGTCGATGCCAGTTACGGGAGTAGACCTCTTCTCCAGCACAGCGCGCGTAAAGGCCCGCAGTTCTGCCGCGAAGCTCTCTGTATAGCGCTCCATGAAGAAGTTGAGCGGCAGATCCTGATAGACGGATCTCTCGCCACTCACAACAGCCTGGTTCGGGTAGCAGTTGCCGGTCTCAATCTTGCCCTTGCTGCCGAGGATTTCGACGCGCTGGTCGTACCCGTAGACAGCTTTCCGGCTGTTGTCGATGGTGGCGATGACGCCATTGCGAAACCGCATCACGATCAGTGCTGTATCCAGGTCACCGGCCTTACCAATCTCGGGATCAATCATGACGCCGCCCGATGTGTAGATCTCTTCCACCTCGTCTCCAATCAGGAAGCGGGCCATATCGAAGTCATGAATGGTCATGTCGAGAAAGATTCCGCCAGAGGCGCGGACATAGCTGAGCGGTGGTGGCGCGGGGTCGCGGCTGATAATGTGCATCAGGCTCGGCGTGCCGATTTCGCCATTCACTACAGCCTGCCGGACTCGTGCGAAGTTGGCATCGAAGCGGCGGTTGAATCCAATTTGCAACTGGACTCCCGCAGCTCTGACGGCCGCTAGGCCCGCGTCAATTTTGGCCAGGCTGAAAGCGATGGGTTTCTCGCAGAAGATGTGCTTCCCGGCCTCGGCAGCGGCGACAATTAGGTCGGCATGCGTGTCGGTCGGGGAGCAGATCAGTACCGCATCCACTCGTGGGTCAGCAATGATCTCTGCGCTCGAGCCGGCAATTGTTGCAATGCCACAGCGGGCGGCTAGCGATTGCGCGGCTTCGCGGTTGACATCAGTGATTGCCACGATCTGAGATTCCGGCATGCGAAAGGCCAGCGTCTCAGCATGTACCTTGCCGATGCGCCCGGCGCCGATGATTCCGAAATGAAGCTTGTTCGTGCTCATTGTCTCCTCGTTCGCTGTAAACCAAGCAAAGTTCAATGCGTAATGCCAGAAGATCTCAGGCAAAATTGGATTCAATGGAACGCAGATATTCCCGGCTGCGCCGTGCGCTCTCCTTGGGTGTGCCCATGCCGGGCAGTATGTCCTGCTCGACCAATGCATAGCCCTTGTAGTCTTGCGCGCTCAACCAGCGCAGCAGGGCAGGGAAGTCAACGCACCCCTTGCCCAGTTCGCAGTAGACACCGTGCCGCATGCACGTAAAGTAGTCCCACTGCTCGGTGCGCGAGCGGCGCGCAACTTCAGGGTTGATGTCTTTCAGGTGGATGTACCAGATGCGGTCTTTGAAGCGATTAAGAGCGGCAACAATGTCACACTCCTCGCTGCCGGTGCCGTGGTAGTAGTGGCCGGTGTCGAAGACCAGTCCCATGTAGCGCGGATCAGTCAACCCAAGAAAAGTAGCGATCTCGTCGGGCGTCTCCACATAGCCCGCGCAGTGGTGATGTAACACTGTCTGCAAGCCGGTCTCGTCAAAGACAGCGCGTGCTATCTGGTTCGCGCCGTCGGCAAAGGTCTTCCACTCCGCAGCGTTCAATCCCAGCTCCGGCGTGATGCGCCCGGCCATTCTAGTGCGCACAGGGTCTGTGCCGTTGTTGTCTGACAGCACCAGGAAAGGCGCGGGCGTTGAGGCCACTGAGGCAAGCAGGCGCGCTGTCTTTACTGCCGTGGCGACGCCCCGGGCATGTGCGTCTTCAAACTTCATAGCCACCGGCACAAACGCTCCCAGCATTACCAGGTTGCGCTTCACAATCTCCGCGCGCAATTTGTCCGGCTCAGTGGGCATGTAGCCCCAGTCGCCCAGCTCCGTTCCGGTGTAACCGGTTTCCACAAGTTCGTCCAGCATGCGGTCAAATGGAACCACTTGGCTCTGATCCTGATTTTCCAGCGTCCCCCATGAACAAGGGGCATTGCCAACCATCAGCACTCTCATAAACTCTCCTTCAAAACTTCCGGCTCCAGTCCCTGGGCCAGCGTTCAACAACTACCTTTGTCTGCGTGTAGAACTCCACGGCATGATGTGCCTGCGCGTGCAGGTCGCCGAAGAAGCTTTCTCCCCAACCGCTGAAAGGGAATGTGGCCATGGGCGCGGCTACACCCACATTAATGCCCACATTTCCGGCGTCCACTTCATAGCGGAAGCGGCGTGCGTTGGCGCCGTCACGGGTAAAAATACATGCCATGTTCCCATAGCTGCGGGCATTTACCAGGGCAATGGCTTGATCGATTGTCTCGGCGTGCATCAGGCTGAGCACCGGCCCGAATATCTCTGTTCGTGCAATCTCCGCGTCCGGCGAAACCTGATCCAAAACAGTAGGCAGCACAAAATAGCCACCATCGAATCCCTCTACCTTGCGCCCACGTCCATCTACAAGGATGCGCGCGCCATCGTGCTCGCCCTTTGCGATCAAGCCTTCAATGCGCGTCTTGCTTTCAGCAGAGATTACCGGCCCCATCTCAACGCCCGCCGTTGCTCCGTAGCCTGTTTTACGATTCGCGGCTGTTGCAACTATCTGCTCAGTGAAACTGGGGCGCGCATCGCCTACTGTTATCGCTACTGAGGCAGCCAGGCAGCGCTGTCCGGCGCAGCCGAAAGCGGAGTCGCCAAGAATCCTCGTCGTCATTTCCATGTCGGCGTCTGGCATTACCACTACGGGGTTCTTTGCGCCTCCCTGACACTGGGCGCGTTTGCCATTGGCGGCGGCACGGCTGTAGATGTAGCGTGCGGTTGCTGTGGAACCAACAAAACTCACTGCGCGAATCGAAGGGTGATCGAGGATCGCATTCACAGTGTCGCGACCGCCATTTACTAGCTGCAACACGCCAGGCGGAAAGCCCGCAGCTTCAATCAGGCGAAAGAGCTTCTGCGAGGTGATAGGCACCCGCTCTGAAGGCTTCAGAATGAAGCAATTGCCGGCTGCCACGGCATAGGGCAGAAACCAGAAGGGAATCATCCCCGGAAAATTGAATGGAGTAATAGCGGCCACCACACCGAGCGGCTGCCGGATCATGTGCTCGTCAATGCCGGGTGCGATATCTTCGCAGTTGGTGCCCTGTATCATCGTCGGCATTCCGCACGCGGTCTCGATGTTTTCAATGGCGCGTTGCAACTCGCCCTTGCTCTCTCCAAGTGTCTTACCACACTCATCTGTAATGGCAAGCGACAGCTCAGCGAGATTTGCTTCAAGCAAACCCTTGAGCCTGAATAGAGGTTGCACGCGGTCCCCAACCGGCGTGCGTCGCCAACCGCCAAACGCGCGAGCAGCTGCTTTCGCGGCCTCATCTACATCGGATGCAGGCGAGAGTGGAACCTGGGCCAGCACCTGCACTGACGCTGGGTTGATCACGTTCAGAATTTGTTCGGCGGTGGAAGAATGCCATGCGCCATCGATAAAATTTTGCAAGCGTTCCGTCATGTTCGTGTACCCCCACAAATCTCAGAGATGATGCCGTTCGCGTTTTCTCGCCAATTCATAGCGTGCTCGCGCGTCGCGCACGCTTTCCATTTCAGAAACCTCAGCAACCGCCACATCCCACCAGGACTCGTAGCCGGGTACGCCGATCGCTGGGTCTGTTTCCGTGACGATAACCGTTGTCCGGTCAGTCGATTTGGCCTCTTCAAGCGCCTTCTTCAACTCGTACAGAGTGCTGGCCTTGATCGTGTATGCGCCCAGACTGCGTGCATTGGCCACATAGTCAACCTTCAGGACCTCGCCGTCTAACTGTCCTGACTTCGAGGAGCGCGTGCGATAACTTGTGCCGAATCCGCCCTGGCCCAACGAGCGGCTGAGACCGCCGATGCTGGCGAAGCCGTAATTATCCACCAGCACGATGATGATTTTGATGCCTTCCTGAACTGATGTTGTAATTTCGGTCGGCATCATCAAATAGGTGCCATCCCCCAGAAATACATACACCTCGCGACTTGGGTCGGCCAGCTTCGCACCCATGGCTCCTGGAATCTCATAGCCCATGCACGAGTAGCCGTACTCCATGTGATAGCCGTTAGGCGTGCGCGTGCGCCATAGCTTGTGCAGGTCGCCCGGATGGCTGCCGGCGGCGGAGAGAAGCACGTCGCGCGGCCCGGATGCCTCCCACATGGCTCCAATCACTTCACTCTGTGCAGGGCGTCCGGGATTGTTCAGGTGGATGAGTCGATCTACCTCCGCTTCCCATTTAGCCTTGAGGCTTGCCACCTCATTGGAGTACTCTGCGCTAACTTTCTTTTCGGGCAGCGCCGCTGCCAGTTGCTCCAGCGCAACACGCGCATCGGCTACAACGGGAACGGCCCCCACTTTGTAGGCGTCAAACTCCGCCGTGTTGATGTTGACAAAGCGTACATACGGATTCTGAAAGGCGGTCATGGATGCAGACGTGAAATCGGCATAGCGTGTGCCGATTCCAATCACAAGATCGGCCGAGTTCGCAAGGCGATTGGCGGCGAGCGTGCCCGTCGCTCCAATCGCTCCCATTGACTGCGGATGATCCCATGCCAGCGAGCCCTTGCCCGCCTGCGTTTCCGCAACTGGGATGCCGGTTTGTCTCACGAACTTATCAAGCGCTTGTGATGCCTCACTCATCAGCACGCCGCCGCCCGCAACAATCAATGGCCTTTTGCTGGCGCGGATAGCCTCGACTGCGCGCCACAGGGAGATGTGATCAGGTTGTCCGCGGCGAATCAGCCAAACACGCTTGCGGAATAGCTCCTCGGGATAGTCGTACGCTTCAGTCTGCACATCCTGCGGCAGCGCCAGTGTAACCGCGCCGCAGTCTGACGGCGAAGTGAGCACGCGCATCACTTCAGGCAGTGCCGTGATTAACTGCTCAGGGCGATAGATGCGGTCCCAATAACGAGACACTGGTTTGAAGCAGTCGTTTACGCCAATATCCTGGGTGCCAAACGACTCCACCTGTTGCAGAACGGGAGCGACGTTGCGCCGTGCGAAGATGTCGCCTGGCAGCAGCAGCACCGGCAAGCGGTTGATCGTTGCCAGCGCGGCGCCGGTAATCATGTTGGTTGCGCCGGGACCAATCGACGAGGTGCAGGCGAAGGCTCGCAAACGGTTGCTTGCCTTGGCAAACGCCGCCGCCAGGTGTACTCCCGACTGCTCGTTGCGTACGGGAATAAAAGGGAAGTCAGGATTCTGCTGTAGAGCTTGGCCAATGCCCGCTACGTTGCCGTGGCCAAAGATACCCAGCATTCCAGCGAAGAATGCATGTTGCTCGCCATCGCGCTCCACGTGTTGATTCTTCAGGAATTGAATCAGCGCCTGTGCCATGGTCATCCGACGTGTTCCCATGCTCTGTCTCCTCAATTCGGTCAGCGGTTCGCGATCAGCCTTGGACTCATGGCTCGTCATCAGCCAGAGAGCTTCTCGGGCTTTACCGCTTTACAAGTGGTACCCGCGGGTCCGTTTCGCTCCATGTCCCTCTCACCCATGCATAGTCAGGGTCGTCTGAGGCTGCCAGGGATCGCGCGGAACCCGCCAGTGCATTCAGGTAATACACGTTGTACCCGTGCGCGGCGACTACCGGATGGTACCCCTCAGGCACCAGCACTAACTCGCCGTCACGCACCGTCAGCGTCTCGTCGATGCGGCGGTCGGCCGTATACACCTTCTGCACGGCAAAGCCTTCTGGACGCTGGATGCGGTAGTAGTAAATCTCTTCCAGATCAACTTCTTCCGGCGGACGATGCACGTCGTGCTTGTGCGGTGGAAAGCTGGACCAGTTGCCCGCAGGCGTGTAGACCTCCACCACGATCAGGCGGTGCGCGGGGAACGTGGGCGGAATCATGCTGTTGATCTGGCGTGTCGCGTTGCCGCCGCCGCGAATCTCGATGCCCACCTGTTCTGGCGTTACCAGGCAAGCTGGATGCTCCTCTTCTGCACGGCTATAACAGAGGGCGAGATCACAATCGGTAACAGCGGTAATGGTGAAGGTGGTATGCACCGGAAGATACAGCGTGTATGGAAGGCCGTCGAAGACCGTGGCTCTCCCGCCGATGCTCTTCCATTCGCCGCGTGAACACTTCACCGAGCAGATGCCGCCAAGCACTACTACTGCCAACTCAGTGCCTGCAGTCTCCCCAGAGCATTGGGTGCCCGGCGTCATCTTTCGCGTTCCAAAGGACAAGTACTCATAGCCGAAATTCTCGGTTCTATTCCGGAAGGCTTCCGGACGGACCAGCAAGGTACTCATGGTCTCTCCTTAAGTTGGATAGTCGAGGCGCGACCGGCAAACTTCGTGTGGCGCTGCCCGGCATTCAACTGGCTAACAAGAGCTTGAGGAACTTGAGCCCGCTCGCAGGGGCTGGAACAGCCGTGCGGTTCGCGCAAACGCTTGAGGCTGTGGGGCGGGGAGCTGCCGGCACACGCGAAGGTGGTGGTCGAAGTCAGCATTACAGAATGAGGCAAGGCTGTTATCAAGCTGTCACACTGGGCAAATGCACACGTGTTCAAACGCGAGAAAATAATGGACTCTAACTGTTGCGACTGTCAACATAAAATCGAAAAATTCAGTCCCTTTTGCAAGCATCGTCAACTTCCGGGATTCTGCTGGAAAGCCGTTTCTGTCTGAAAGTCGGGCTTACGCCTTCCGTCTGATTTGAGTGGATTCGCTCGAAGCAGATATCTTGACCGGAATAATCGCCAGTGGTAGGGTTTCTCTGCACACGTTTGCACCTTCTGGAGGAATCATGTCCCAGACCCAATACAAGAGTCCGCTTTTTCAAATGACTCAGACCACACCCACCTGTCTGTGGAACGACTCGGCCTGCCTTGAGGAACTGACTTACTCGATTGAACATGGAGCCGTGGGAGCCACCTGCAACCCCTCCATCGCCGTCTCCGTCCTCAAGCAGGAAATGCCATTTTGGAAGGCCCGCATCCAGGAACTAGCAGTCAGCATGCCGGAGGCGACTGAAGATCAGATCGCCTGGAGAATAGTCGAAGAGATGTCCGCCAATGCTGCCCGGCTGCTGAAGCCGGTATTCGATCGCGAGGCCGGCCGCAATGGCCGCCTCTCTATCCAGACTGACCCAAGAACGTATCGCAACACCGGCGCAATTGTGGCTCAGGCGGTAAGGTTCAGCCAGCTTGCGCCTAACATGATCGTCAAGATAGCGGCTACGCGCGCGGGCATTGTCGCCATTGAAGAAGCCACTTATCGCGGAATCAGCATCAATGCCACAGTGAGTTTTACCTTGCCGCAGGCCATCGCCGTTGCAGAAGCCGTCGAGCGGGGCCTGAAGCGCAGAGAAGCTGAAGGACTTGAGATCGCCACCATGGGGCCGGTGTGCACCATCATGGTTGGGCGTCTGGATGACTGGCTCAAAGTGCTATTGGATAAAGAGGATCTCTCTGTAGACCCCGGCTACTTGGAGTGGGCTGGCGTTGCCGTCTTTAAAAAGGCATATAGGATTTATCGTGAGCGCGGCTATAGGCTGCGTCTTCTCTCCGCGGCGTTTCGCAACCATATGCACTGGAGCGAGTTCATTGGTGGCGATGTGGTTATCTCTCCGCCTTGCGCCTGGCAGCGCCGCTACAACGCCAGCGATA
>Ga0316232_1003777_pt1 | contig 13539 bp, 10 predicted proteins | sample TBHtaG_FD_206006 | JGI IMG/M metagenome (GOLD analysis project Ga0316232, IMG submission 206006) | Freshwater microbial communities from Trout Bog Lake, Wisconsin, USA - TBH18025_13 | ecosystem: Environmental > Aquatic > Freshwater > Lake > Hypolimnion/Profundal zone | place: USA: Wisconsin... | reverse complement strand
TGTTCATATCAGAACGGAGCTTGTTATCGAGAAACCGGGCAATTTGAGCGTCCGAAAGGCCAAGCTTCCGGAACAACGGCCCGTAGAGGATGGCGAAGCGCACTCGACTATATGCTGCATACTTTAGCTGATAGGCTGGATCATCAGACGAATTTACAAAGCGATCAGCGTTCTTTGCGCGTAGATTGGAAGTCCCTGCCGCTTCGGCATCGGACGGTTTACGCCTTCCACTTTCACGCTCCTGGCGCAGGATTCTCCAGTCACGCTGCAAGTCGGCCTGCTTGCGAGACAGGCGGTTGATCTCCGCGATATTCGTACTTCGCTCCGTCTTGAAATGCCAGGCGACGCCGAGGGCGGCCAAGGCGACAAAACTGATGCCGACAGTAACTTTCCTCATGGCTTTTCTGTACGCACGGTTTGCAGCCACGATTCACGCAGCGCTCGCAGGTTTTGAAGTTCGGTCAACTGGGAGCCGGAAAGGATTCTCTGAGCTTGAGTGAAAACCGATGCCCAATCGTATGATTGGGCGTCAGAGCTTTTGGCCGATGTGAAGATGGCGACCATTTGCTGAGCTTGGACACTTGTGAGAGGCGAGTCCGTCTCCGACAGGATGCTAGCCAAGCCGGAGGCCAGTTGTCGCCCCTGTACTGTCGAGTTGTAAGCCAGGTAAGCCTCGTACCCGGCATCGCCTAGAAGCGCCCGAAGTTGCGCCTGAGCAGTGTTGGAGGGATCGTTTGCAGGGTTGGTCAGGACGATCGTTCCCAAGCTTGTGCCGTTCTCGCCGAAAGCCATCCCGCGTCGTTTTAGTTTGAGAAACTGACGGATCTGGTCCGCGGACAGTCCCAGTTGGCGGAACAGATCTCCGTACGTACCTTTGGCCTGCGCGTCCGCCCAGGTTTCAAACGCCTGCTTTACCTCGGGGTGGCGTTCCATGAAGGCCCACCCAGCGGCTTTTATATTTCCGAGGCTCGAACTGGACGGCTTTTTGAGGCTCGTTTGGGCGGTCGCTGCGGTCGTTTTGGCGTTCGTTGCTGCGGTGTCCAAACGGTTTTGATCAGCGGCGAACGCTTTCTGGGCGGCCTGTAGGGATGATAGTTGGAAGGCAAGTTGGGTTTCTGCATCGGCTGCTTGCGTGCCCTCATACATTGCTGTGCCAATCGCCGCGACTGCCACCATCATTAGTGCACCCAGCGGCGAGAGAAGTATGCCAGTGAGCGCAGCCAGTAATCCGCCGACAGTCGTCCAAGTGGATCCGGAGACGCTGACTGCTACCGCTGCGGCCAGACCTTGGGGAGCTGCTCCCGCGGCGTTCTCGGTCAAGGCCGTGGCTAGCGCGGCAGACGTCGAGGCGATTCCGCGCCGTTGCAGGAGGGGACGCAGGCGCTCGAGTGCGCGGGACACCCGCATCCGGGCGGCATCCTCCGTCGTGCTCAGTTTCTCGGCCATCTGGGAGAAACTGAGTTTGTCCATGAACCGCAGAAGCACGGCTTGACGACCCTCTTCATCCAATTCGTCGATTGCCGCATCAAGTACACCAGACAGCCGATCCCAGTCAGGCTCGCCGGGTGAAGCGGAGTCGGCTTCCAAGAGGACAGCGGCATGTTCCTCCCGCAGCCGTCGACGATGTTCGGTGCGGACAACGTGGGTGGCCTCGTTTCTGACGGCGGTATAAAGCCAGGCGACAAGGAGAGGGTGGTCCGCGGCGGTCGCCGCCTTCCGCGCCAAGGCGATGAAGACCGCTTGGGTCACATCCTTCGCGAGCGCGGCGTCTCCTCCGACCCGGCGAAGCGCGGCCGAATAGACCGAACCGATATGGCGCTGGACGATCTGCGTGAAGGCGCTTTGCGCGCCGGTCCGGGCATAGGTGCGAAGCAGCTCATCATCAGCCATCATTTTCTCACTAGCACCCGCGCGGGACAAAACCGAACAGGAAATATTCCTGAGTAGGTCGTCCAAGCCGCCGCGCGTATTCGTGATTGCGGCCGGTGGGCGATCTCCTTTTGTTTCGGCGCGTAGGTTTGCGGGCGTAGTATATCGGTAATATGTGTGCTTCCCAAGCATGAGAGGCGGGTTCGACTCCCGCCGCCCGCACCAGCCTTCGCTTTTCCGCTGTACGTAATAGCTACGGTTGGCAGGCCAGCTTGGCGATAAACAGGCGATAGAGTAGGCGGGGCGAAGGTGGGCTCTCAAATAAATCATACCTTCGTCCTATGAGCGCTTGTACCCTGCGCGTAAGTGGCTTCGGCCATGCTCTGTATGGAATTTCGCTGGCCGGCCTAGGCGGACTCAGTTTGGTCTACGGCAACTTTGCGCCGATCATAGAGCCGTTCCCGACTTTGTTACCGTGGCGGGAAGTATGGAGCGATGGATTGGGAGCAATCCTACTGGCGGCCAGCGCCGGCTTGTTTTTTTCGCGTACCGCTTTGGCCGGCGCGATCATGATCGGAGTGTACGAAGTGATCTGGGCCATGACACAGGTGAAGCCGATTTTGTCCAAGCCGCTGACCATCGGCTCCTGGTACGGTTTGAGCGAAGCCCTCGGAGCATTGGTCGGCATATGGATTCTCTATACCATGCTGCGCGGCCGAGTAGCCGCGCCGCTTGTGCCTGGGATGACCGGCGACCGCGCGCTTCACGTGGCGCGCGTGCTTTTCGGTGCGGTGTGCGTGGTGTATGGCGCTGCGCATTTCGCCTATGCCACGTATACGGCGTCCATGGTGCCGGCGTGGCTGCCCGATCGGATGGTGTTCGTGTATCTTACGGGAGCCGGCCACATTGCCGCGGGCCTCGGCCTTGTCGTTGGGGTTCAACCTCGTCTGGCGGCGACCCTGGAAGCCATCATGATCAGTCTTTTCGGTAGCTTGGTCTGGTTGCCGAGTTATTTCGCTCACCCCGTGCCTGAATGGGCGGCTTCAACGCAGACTCAGTGGTCGGAGACCTTCCTGACTTTCTTGCTGGCGTCGTCGGCTTGGATTGTAGCCGCATCGCTGCGAAGCAGTCCCAAATCACCCCAAGAATATTGACCTGACTCCTTCTGATTCGCCCATAGCCTCACTCAGAGTGCATCAAACCCCCTGCACAGGTGCGATAAATATGAAAACGCCCAAAATCTTTGCCGCCCTCTTCATCGTATGGACAAGCATGTTTGCCAGTGCCTGTTTCGCCCAGAAATCACCGGACATTACCATGACCGAAAAAATCATCCGCCAATATTACACCGCTTACGAAAAGAAGGACTGGCACATGTTGGAGCTGATTCTCGCTGACGATTTCACCTTCACCAGTCCGGCCGGCGACAATCGGATTGATTTGAAAATGTACAAGGAGCGGTGCTGGCCCAATGCCGCCAACACCAAGAAGTTTGATTTGGAAAAGGTGATCGTGGCCGGTGATGACGCCTTTGTGACCTACAATGGCTGGACCAACGACAACAGGTTATTTCGGAACACGGAGCGTTTTAAGCTCAGGGACGGGAAAATAATTTCGAATGAGTGTTTTTTTGGAACGGGTGTGAGTTTCCCCAATAATCAGGCCAAAAAATAATTCCTGAACAAAAGAACAGTCAGGGTGTAATAGGCAGTGGCAGATGGTTTTGACTCCCGCTACCTGCACCAGCCCTCGCTCTTTCGATAAGACTATTTTCTTTTGCCGGCCCAATACGTCAGGCCGTCTTCGAAGCAGGTGGCGGATAGATCCTCGACCTTGGTACGGAAGTAGCGCTCGGCGTCGCTGACGCCGCGGTTGTAGGCGAAGGGGGCGATTTCCTTCTGGATGTAATCGAGGAGGAGCTTGGCCCGCATCTCGCTCAGCTCGGTGTCGAGTTCCTCCCGGAAATACCGCTGCAGAGAAGCGACGATGGCGGGAAGGTCTTCCTTGTTCAGTTCGAGGCTCATGGGTGGATCGCGATTGACGCGATGGGCGTCAGGGAAGCGTCGTCGGTGGGGGTGCTCAAGGGCGAACTCCGGGGTGGGGAGGCGATCAGCCTCTTACGCGAAGGGCGCAAAGGACGCGAAGCAGTGACGGAACTGGGTGCATGTTCAAATGGATCGGGAGGGTGGGCGGGCACGTCCCGTGCCCGCATTTTCCTGCGGTGCCACATGTGGTAATCGCATGTTCACCGATCGCTGTGCACTTGCCTATGCAGGCACAGGGACGTGCCTGACTACTTTCGGGCCTCACGGTGACCAGTTTCGTCCTTTGCGATCTTTACGACCTTGGTGTCAAAATGCCGATGCCTGCAGAAGAGGTCACTTTCCTCCGCCGGGCCGGAGGCTCTCCGGCGTGCGGGGGTTCAGGTCGCCGGTGGCGCGGAGCAGGTCCAGGTAATAGACGGTGCGGCTAAAGGCCTCGCTGGCGTACTGCAGCCGGGCGTTGAGCAGCGTGTTCTGCGCGGTCAGCACGTCCAGCGGGATGGCCAAGCCGTTTTTCTCGAGCTGGACTGACTGTTGATAGGCATCCGACGCCGCCTGCACCTCACGTTGCAACTCAGTCAGCTGGCCGCCGCTCGTGACGAAATTGTCGTACGCGGTCTGCACGCCCTGCTCGATCTGGCGGCGCAGGTAGGACTCGAACAAAGCCGCCTGTCGCAGGCGCGACCACGCGGTGCGGACGTCCGCCTTGATCGTGCCAGGGGAAAAGATCGGCAGGTTGGCCAGCAGGATGCCGTCCCATTTGGTGGCGTTGGCATAATTCTCCCGGTAGAGAAAGCCCGCGACGTTGAGCGAGACCGACGGGTAATACTCGGACACCGCCGCATCGACCGCGTAGTGCGCGGCCTTGACCGCCGCCTGCGCGGCCAGCAGGTCCGCGCGGTGGGCCACGGCTTGTTCAACGTAGGTCGACGCGGGCGCGAGCTGTTCCGGCGGGACGGTTTCGTCCACCAAGGGACCGTCGACCTGTGCCGCGCCGATGAGCACGGCGAGCGTGCGGCGGCCGTTGCGCACGTCGTTCTCCGCCTGGGTCAGCAGCACTTGGGTGGCCGACTCGGCGGAGCGGGCCTGCGCTACCTCGAGCGCCAGCGCCAGCCGGACGCTAAAGCGCCCTTCCACATCACGGACCCGGGCCGCTTGGAGTGCCAGCGAGTCCTGCAGCACGGCCACTTGCCGGGTGGAGATCAGGATCTGGTAGTAGGCTTGGGCGACGTTCAGCAGCACGGTGGCCTGCGCATCGAGCAGCAGCTGGCGCTGCTGGACGATGGTCGCTTCCGCACCCTTCAGCGTGGGCACGTTGTAGTAAGATAGGTTCATGCCGCCCACGACTGGTGCCTCGAACCGGCGAAGCACATTGCCCTGTTGGACGTAGCCACCCGAGCTGGCCGCCGCGGCGGCGGCGCTCGTGGAAGGCGCTTCGGGAGAGGCGGTGGCGCCACCCTTAGGAGCCTGCTCCAGGGTGAAATTCGGCTGGAAGCTGACCGAGGGGAGGAATGCCGCGACGGCGCGGTTCTTGTTGATCAGCGACTGAAGGTACGTCTCGCCCTGCGAGGCGAGCTGCTCGTTGTCGGCGTTGGCCAGGGCGAGCGCGCGCTCCAGGGTCAGGGTTTCGCCGGCCTCGAGGGGCTTGGGCCTCGGCGCGTGCTGGTCGAGCACATCGCGGTAGGTCTGCACTTCCTTGGTTTGGTCAACGCAACCGGCCACACCGCCGAGGCTGAGAACGGCCAGCAACAGAGTAGCCCGATGAAGCAAGCGCCTAGGGAGATTGGGCGCGTTGCCCCTAACGCGCCGCGGGGACGTGAATACGACATTCAAATCCGGCGGATTAGGGATAATCCGCCCTACCGTTTGGTCAGGTGCTCCAAGCCACCCACGCCCAGGGATCAGGTGCGACATTGGTCTCACTTCTCGCTCGGGGGTAAGGGGGCCGCCGTCACCGGAGTACCGGCCGCTGGGCTTGCGGGAGGGTCGGAAACGGGGGCAACCGTCACGCCCTCCGTCAGTTGCTCGCCGGGATTGGAAACGATCCACTCATCGCCTTTCAGGCCGGCGATGACCTCGATCTCGGTGCCATGATCGCTGCCGGGGGAAATCTTGATGAAATGGATCTTGTTTTCCGCGCTGACCACCGCGACCAGTTTTCCGTCGCCTTCAAAGAGCAGGGCGCTGGTGGGCACGGTCAGGACCGGCGCCTCCCGCTTGATGGTGAAGACCGCCTCGCCGTACATCCCGGGGAGGATATGGCGGAGCGGATCCTCGTTTCGGAATTCCAACTCGGTCCGCAAAGTGCGCGTCACCGGGTCGAGTGTGCCGGATGAGCGGCGGACCGAGCCGGTGAATTTGTGGCCCGGATAATTCTGCTCCAGTGTCAGGGTCACGGGCTGGTTGAAGGCGATCTGCGGGGCGTACCCCTGGGGCACGTTGACATAGACCCGGAGCCGGTCATCGGCGGCCACGTCGAACAGCTCCTGGCCGGGACCGATGTTGGCGGCCGAGATCAGCGCGCCGACATCGTAGTTGCGCGCGGTGACCACGCCGTCGAACGGCGCCCGGATGGTCTCGAAGCCCACCAGCGTCTTCAGCCGGTCGACGGCGGCGGCCGCGGACACAACGGCGGCCTTGGCCTGCTCGGCGGCGGAATGAAACTGGTCCAGCTGCTGCTGGGTCACGCCCTGCGTGGCGACCAAGCCCTGATAGCGCTGATCGGTGGCCAGCGTCAGGTCATAGTTGGTCTGCAGCTGCTTCAGATTGGCCTCGGCCTGTTCGAGGTCCGCGTCCGTGTCCGGGGCGGCGATGACAGCGAGGACATCGCCCTGTTTGACGCGATCGTTGATGTCGGCCTTCCACGAGGCGAGGTAGCCGTTGATGCGGGCGTAGAGGGCCGTGGCGGCGTAGGCGCGGACGTCGGCGGGCAGCGTGAGGGTCACCGGCTTGCTCGTGGTCCGGGGATGGACGACCTGGACGACGAGCGGCTGGTCGCGGAGGGTGCGGGCGAGTTCCTCGCGCTCCCGGATGCGGTTGTGGCGCGGCCAGAAACCGAGCAGGAAAAAGCCGGCCAGGGCCAGCACGAGAATGGCGGCGATGACCGTCAGCATCCGCTGGCTGACCTTGGGGAGATCTTCGGGGGTGGGATCGCTGGATTTCATTATTTCAACTCCTCCTCGACTTGGGTCACTGCCGCCTTGGCGCGCAGCTTACTGTACACGACGGGCACAAAGAACAACGTGGCAAACGTGGCGAGGAGCAGGCCGCCGATGACGGCGCGGCCGAGCGGGGCGTTCTGCTCGCCGCCTTCGCCGAGGCCGAGGGACATCGGCAGCATGCCGATGATCATCGCGAGGGCGGTCATGATGACGGGCCGCAGGCGGGTCAGGCCGGCGGCCAGCGCGGCGTCGTGGGCGTTGGCGCCCTCCTTGCGGAGGTCGTTGGCGAAGGTGATCATCAGGATGCTGTTCGCCGTGGCCACGCCGATGCTCATGATCGCGCCCATGAGCGATGGCACGTTGATCGTGGTCTGCGTGATGAAGAGCATCCACAGGATGCCCGCGAGCGCGCCCGGGAGGGCCATGAGGATGATGAGCGGGTCGAGCCAGGATTGGAAATTCACGACCAGTAGCAGGTAGACGAGGATGATCGCGAAGATCAGGCCGTAGCTGAGCCCGGTGAAGGAGGAGTCCATGCTCTGGACCTGTCCGCGGATGGTGATCAGGCTGCCCTTGGGCAGGTTCGGACGCTCCCGGGCGACGATGGCGCGCACCCCGCGGGCGACGGTGCCGAGGTCCATGCCGCGAACGCCGGCCAGCACATCGAAGGTGGGCCGCGGATTGTAGTGGGTGATATTGGTCGGCGATACGCCGCGGTCGAGGGTGGCGACACTGCCGAGCAGCTGGGCCTCGGGATGAAACGCCGCGCCGGGCACGAGGCTCGTGGCCGGTACGACCGGCTGGTTCCGCAAGGCGTTGATCGAGTCGATCCGGTACTGCGGTGTCTGGACCAGCACGCTGTATTGCACGCCGTGGACGGTGTCCTGCCAATAGTTCGGGTTCTGCTGAGCGGTGCCGCTGAGCGAGACGAGCATGTCGTTGGCCACGTCACGCTGGGTGAGGCCGGCATAGTTGGCCTGCGTCCGGTCGACGTTCATGAACAGGGTGGGCGTGTGGGGCACCTGCTGCACCCGCACGTCGGCCGCACCGGGCAGCCCGGCGATCTCGGCGGCGAGGCGCTTCGCGATGACGTAGTTCGCGGGGGCGTCGGAGGCCACGCCCTCGATCTGCACGTCGATCGGGGCGGCGATGCCGAAGTTCAACACCTGCGTGACGATGTCGGCCGGCGCGAAGTAGAACGTGAGCCGGGGAAACTTGGCCCGCAGTTCGAGGGTGAGCCGGTCGAGGTACTGCTCGGTGGGCTGGTGCCCGGGCTTGAGGGCGAGCAGGATCTCGCCGTCGGCGGAGGACATCAGCGAACCGTCGCTGAGCGAGAGGTTGATGCCGCTGTTCGGGATGCCGATGTTGTCGAGGAGCGTGTCGATCTCCGCCGGCGGGATGACCTCCTTGATGGCCTTTTCCACCGCAGCGAAGATCCGCCCGGTCTGCTCGAGGCGCGTGCCCGGCGCGGCGCGCACGTGCAGGCGGATCTGGCCGGCGTCCACGGTCGGGAAGAAGTCCTTGCCGATCAGGCCGAACGCCACGAGGGCGACTGAGCTGGCCACCAGCAGGGCGAACACGCCCAGCACGGCAGCGCGGTGGCCGAGGCTCCAGGCGAGCAGACCGCCGTACTGCCGGCGGACGCGCTCGAACTGGACGTTGAACTTCTCGTGGAATTTCCAGATGTAGCCGTTTTGGAGGGCGTAGCGCAGCGCGGCAACGGCCACGAGGACGGCAAAGGCGAGGGTGAAAATCTCCGTGGCGTCGTGACCGGCGCGGGTGACAATCTCCAGGCCGACGGCGACCGCGGCGATGGCCGGGGCGAAGAACTTCAGCGTCCACCGGAGCGCGGCGCCCACACTGTAGTAGGGATGCTGCAGGTGCGGGTCGTTCGCCCGGGCTTTCTCGGGATCGGCGTGCGGATCGGTTTTGTCCAGCTTGCCGCCGTACATCTCCACTTCGCTCGCGAGCAGGTAATGGACCATCGTGGGCACCAGCGTCCGGCTCAGCAGGTAGCTCGTCAGCATCGCGAAGGCGACCGCCATGCCGAGCGGGATGAAAAGGAACTTGGCCGAGCCGCTGATGAAGACCACCGGGATAAACACGATGCAGATGCAGAGGGTCGAGACGAACGCCGGCACGGCGATTTGGGACGCACCGTCGAGGATGGCCTGCACGAGACGCTTTCCCTCATGCAGGTTGCGGTGGATGTTCTCGATTTCCACGGTCGCGTCGTCCACGAGGATGCCGACGGCGAGGGCGAGGCCGCCCAGAGTCATGACGTTCAGCGTCTGGCCGAGCCAGCTCATAACGATGATGGAGACGAGGATCGAAAGCGGGATGGAGGTGACGACCACCACGGTGCTGCGCCAGCTGCCGAGGAAGACGAGAATCATGAGCGCGGTCAGCCCCGCGGCGATGACCGCCTCGCGGACAACGCCCTCGATCGAGGCGCGCACGAACAGCGACTGGTCGAACAGCGGCGTGACCTTCAGACCCTTCGGCAGGATAGGGTAGACGGACTCGAGCGCGTGCTTAATGCCGGCGACGACGTCGAGGGTGGAGGCGCCGCCATTCTTCATGATGGACAGGAGCACGCCGCGCTTGCCGCTGACATGCACCATGCTGGTCTGGACCTGGAAGCCGTCGCGGACGTGGGCCACGTCCTTGATGTAGATGGGCGTGCCGTTGACCGTCTTGATCGGGAGGTTGTTGAGGTCGTCAGCCTTGACGGGGCTGCTGTTGAGGATGACGGGATATTCCTGGTTGCCGATCTTGGTATTGCCGGCGGGCAGGATCAGGTTTTGCGCGCCGATCGCGGCGGAAACATCGGAAGGCGAGATGCCCCAAGCGTAGAGCCGGGCTGGATCGAGGTCGACCATGACCTGCCGCTGCTTGCCGCCGTAGGGATAGGGGATCTGGACGCCGGGCACCGTCACGAGACGGGGACGGACGAAGTTGATGGCCTGGTCGAACATGCCCTGCTCGGCGAGGGTGTCGCTGGAGAAGGAGAGCTGCAGGATCGGGACGTTGGAGGCGCTGTACTGGATGACCAGCGGCGGCTGCGTGCCCGGCGGCATCGAACGGATGGAAGTCTGGCAGATGGCGGCGACCTGGGCGATGGCAGTCTCAATCTTCGCGTTGGGCTGGAAGTAGATCTTGACCGTCGCGACGCCGTAGAGGGACTGACTCTCGGTGTGCTCGATGTCGTTGACAGTCGTGGTCAGGGTGCGCTCGAAGCCCGTGATGATGTGCTTTTCCATGTCGTCGGGCGACATACCGCTGTAATTGAAGATCACCGAGATCACCGGGATGTTGATGTCCGGGAAGATGTCGGTCGCGGTGTTCAGGATGGTGAACACGCCCAGGATCAGCACCAGCATCGAGGCGACGACAAAGGTATAGGGCCGGCGAAGGGCGAGTCGGACGATCCACATGGGCGAAGCTCAGGGTCAGGCGCAGCCCGCGGCGGATTCAGCCGCGCAGGCGGCGGGACCGGGCGCATGGACCGAGGACCCGGGGGAATCTAAGGCTCCGGGCTCCACGGCGGCTGGAAAAACGGCCCCGAAGTCAGGGACCTTTCCCGGAGCCGGTATGATGGAACGCATGCCCAGACTACATCCGCGCGGGCAAGGGTTGGCAAGTGGCGGACCAAAATTATTTTGGCTTTGGCGGTGGGACGCTGGATTGCCCGTCCAAGCTGCAGCCGCTACTCAGCCTCGGGTACAAATGGCGGGCTGGGCACGAGAGCCTGCGGCTTCAATCAGACAGCAAGCTGTGTCCGCCGCCGGCCGGGCCATTCCTAGGCGCACCCTAGGCAAGCTTCCGGCGGATCACTCCGACCACCACGCCTTGGGATTCGAGATCGGAGGGGAAAATATCGGCGAACCGCGGGTTGGCGGCGCGGAGGAGGGTGCGGCCGCGCTCCTTGATGAAGGTCTTCAGAGTGGTCGAGGTCCCGTCGACCAAGGCGGCGATGATGTCGCCGGGGCGGGGGTCGCGCCGGACCAATGCAACGAGGTCGCCGTCGAGGATATGGGCGCCGGTCATGGATTCACCCGTGACGCGCAGAAACCAGAATTGGCCTTTCCGCGCATTGCTGACTCCGAAAACGGCCGGATCAATGGTGAGGGTTTCCTCGGGATCCTGTTCCTGCATCGCGGGCAGCCCCGCGGGGATCGCGCCGTAGACGGGCGCGGCGAACAGGTGGGCCTGGACCTGCGTCGCCTTGAAGCCCCACTTGCCGTCGGCCATCTTGTCGAGGTGGGTTTTCCGGGCGAGGGCCTGCAGGTGCTTGAGGACGGTGGGCTGGCTGCACTGGAAGGTGCGCGCGAGTTCCCGGGTGGACGGCGCCACGCCATGGGTGCGCTGGTACTCGCGCACAAAATCCAAAACTTCTTCTTGTCGTTCGGTGAGCATAGGCTATCAGGTGATAGCTATCACTTGATAGTCTTGTCATTGCGACACAAGATTTTTTCCGCCTGTAATTCTGAGCGCGAAGAATGACAGATCGAAGCGTCCCTTAATTCCCAACCCCACCATGAACCCCCATCGCGGACTGCTGCATCACTTGAACATCAATGTGTCGAACGTGCTGCGCTCGGCGCTGTTTTACGGGCCGGTGCTCCGGTACCTCGGCTACGAACTCGTCGAAGCCAAGCACGACGGAGATTATCACTTTGAGGATTGGGGGCGGTATGAACTCGAGACGCCCCACATAGTCAGCATCTGCTGGTCAAACGAGCCGCTGCACCTGGATGCGGCGGCGAGACGGGCGGTGGGCCGCTTCACTCATTGCGCCTTCGGCACGACAGAGCGGGCGGACATTGACCGGTTTTATGCGGAGGTGCTCGTGCCGTTGGAAAAGGCGGGCCTGTGCGTCGTGGAAGATCCGCCCTGCGAGTGTCCGGAATATGGCGCGGGCTACTACGCGACATTTTTCTTCGACCCGGATGGCCTCAAGTATGAGTTCGTGACGAATCCCGGCTACCAGAAGCGAAGGCAGGAACGGCTGGAACAGGCAGCCGGGCGATGGAAATCGTCGGCGGGTCCGCTGGATCGCCGTGGGGTCTGAGCTGCGACGGAGGAAATCGTTTTCCCCACGAAGGGCACGAAGGACACGAAGTTTGATCTGCCGATCATTTTCCAAGAGGGTGACGGAGGGAACGACGAGGATGGATTGCTCCGGCGCGTCGCCGCTCGCGATGACAGGAAAGTGACTCTCTGTTTCCTCCCTTGCCACCTGAAAACGGATCGAACGGCGTGGTCTTCGCGTGCTTTGCGACCTTCGTGGTGAAAACCTGAAACCGTTGCCGCGGCTTGACCAACCGTGCCGACCGGTGATGAGGTTCCGCCCCAAAATAATGATGGAAGCCGACTATGATGTGCTCGTGATTGGAGGTGGGCCGGGCGGCAGCTGCGCCGCGGCCTCGGCCCGGCAGAAGAACTACCGGACCCTGCTCGTCGAGAAATGCGAGTTTCCCCGGTTCGGGATCGGCGAGTCGATGCTGCCGACGAGCAACGCCATCCTGCGCGAGATCGGGGCATGGCCGAAGATCGAGGCGGCGGGGTTTATCCCCAAGTATGGCGCGCTGTTCTATCTGTCGAACGGCGGCGGGGAGAAGGAAGTCGATTTCCGCCACGGGCTGGTGCCGGGACTGGAGAGCACCTATCAGGTCGAGCGCGCCAAGTTCGACGGCCTGCTGCTGGACCACGCCCGCGAGCTGGGCACGGAGGTGCGGATGCAGACCACGGTGCGGGCCATCGAGTCGGACGGATCCATGAACCGCGTGGAGCTCGAGAGCGGCGCCGGCCGGCAAACGGTGACGGCCCGCTGGGTGCTCGACGCCAGCGGACGCGATAATTTTTTCGTCACGGACCAGAAGCGTGCGATCGACCCGCCGCCGTCGGCCAAGCGCATGGCGGTTTACAGCCATTTCCGCGGCGTGCCGCGTGCGGCCGGCCGGCGCGCGGGGCATACCATCGTGGTGCGCCTGGAGGACGGCTGGTTCTGGATCATCCCGGTCGACGAGGAGCGCACGTCGGTGGGGCTCGTCACCACGGTCGACACCATGCGCCGCGCCAAGCTTGAGCCGGCGGAACTCTTCGGTCAGGCGGTCGCCGGTTCGCCGCGCCTGCGGGCGCTGATGGCCGGCGCGGAACCGCTCCTGGAGTTTCACGTCACGAGTGACTACACGTATTTCCGGCGCGAACTGGCGCAGGAGCGGCTGCTGCTGGTGGGGGATGCGGCGGGGTTTTTCGACCCGATCTTTTCCTCAGGCGTCTACATGTCGCTGTGGTCGGCACGGCTCGCGGTCGGACTGGTGGCCAAGGCCGATGAAGCCGGGCGGGCCTGACGGGATACGCTTTTTCGAGCCACTCGGAGAGTTAGTCGGAGTGATGAGTTGAGGTTGGGGTGGTGGTTGTGGTTTGTCGATCTTCGACGGAGGGTGGCCGAAGGCCAACCG
>Ga0316232_1003776_pt1 | contig 13539 bp, 10 predicted proteins | sample TBHtaG_FD_206006 | JGI IMG/M metagenome (GOLD analysis project Ga0316232, IMG submission 206006) | Freshwater microbial communities from Trout Bog Lake, Wisconsin, USA - TBH18025_13 | ecosystem: Environmental > Aquatic > Freshwater > Lake > Hypolimnion/Profundal zone | place: USA: Wisconsin... | reverse complement strand
TTACGGCGGGACATTACGCAAGCCGGTTCATCCTGCTAGTCTGGAAGCAGTCGCTCAAATCCGGCAGGTGCTTGTGAATTTTGGTGCCCTCTTAACACTCCAAAGCCAAGGTCATGGGTAAATTCCATCGCATGTCCCACTGTTACATAACCTTCCGGCAATCGATGTTCCACAGCTTTGACTGCAGCATCAATCATTAATCCAACATAGGCGGGAGAAGCAATCAAGTGTCCTAATTTTGCTATTGAAGCTTTCGCAATATCCATTCTCCCATGGACTACCCGGCTCAATGAACGCCGTGCCAACTCCCAGATTCTTCAGCCATTCTATCAGCTTGGTTGCGGTAAATTCTGTGCCGTTATCACTTCGGATATAGTCAGGAACCCCTTTCATGATGAAAAGCTCTGAAAGCACTTCGATAATGTCGGCATGTTTCCAATGCCTTCGCGTAAGACTCGCCAGGCATTCTCTCGTGTATTCATCAATGATATTCAGCCATCTGACATTACGGCCGTTTCTCAGGCGATCTTCTACAAAGTCATAACTCCAGACATGATTTCGGTATTCCGGACGTAGGCCTGACGCAGCTTCCGTCGTTTAACCAAAGACGCCGTTTCCTGGGCTGTCTTTTCGGTACCTTGAGTCCTGTTCCCGCCATATCCGTTCGACCCGCTTGTGATTGACGTTGTATTCGCCTCTGAGCATGGCGGTGATTCGGCGATAGCCGTATCGCCCATAATTGGTCGCCAGCTCAATGATACGAGCCGTTAGTTCGTCTTCGTCGTCTCTTTTTACCGGTGGTATCGTACACTGCGGCGGCATATCTTCAACGCCCGACAAGCCCTCCGCTGGGACAAACCATATTTGCTGCTCACTTTTGCCACGGTTGCTTTTCTCTTTGCCGGACTTAGAATTTCCCCTCGGCCACGTCCTTAAGGATTGCGTTATCCAGGCTCAAATCCGCAACCAGTTTTTTCAGTCGTACGTTCTCTTTTTCAAGTTCCTTCAGTCGCTTGGCGTCCGAAGAACTCATGCCGCCATATTGCTTTCTCCAGCGGTAATAAGTCTGTTCCGTGACTCCGATCTGTCGTGCCGCTTCAGCGACAGTTTTCCCCTGGCTGCAAAGAACTTCGACTTCTCTCAAATGGACGATGATTTGCTCTGTGGTATAGGTTGTTTTTTTGCTCATTTGCTTCACCCCTCTTAAGTTAGTTTATCAGTTCATTTCCTAACTTAAAATCCGGATCGAATCCGAGGGGTCATGCCAAAATATCTATCATCAAAACTTTCATCCAATGAAGGAAGCATAATTTTGCCGAGCATGAAAAGAAGCATAAGCTTGCTAAAAGGCAATCTTATGCGAGCAGATCTTGGGGGCTTTTTCTTTGATATAATCAATGTCTCACTGTCATGTTCTAATAGTAAACAACATAATTCCACTAGTTATATTTTTGTACACATGTTAGTAAACAACTTAATTATTCGGTAAGCGCCTTAATTACTCAGTAAACATGATAATTACTCAATTACACCGTTATAGCGTTATACTGTCCTTGATCCGATTGAATTTCGCTTCACCTACCCCGGTGACCTTTTTGATTTCGACTACTTCATGAAACGGCCCGTTGGTCTGGCGGTAATCAACAATTTTTTCAGCCAGCGCCGGACCAATCCCCGGCAATTTCTCCAGTTCCCCTTTGTCGGCGGTGTTGATGCTGATTTTGTCGGAAGTCTGGCTGGCGGCAGAGGCGGAATTGTTGGCCGCCGGGTTTGCCCAGGCGGGCACACTGGGGAGGGTTGACGGCACGAAGATATGCATGCCGTCCTTGATCGGCTGAGCCAGATTGACCCGATGGCTGTCGGCTATTGCCGCCAGTCCGCCTGCGGCTTCAATGGCATCCACAACTCTGCTGCCTGGCTTCAGCTTATACAGGCCGGGCTTATTGACCGCGCCGCTCAGGTAAACAACAGGCTCACCGCCAACCGCGCGGGGATTGTCCAGTTGCACGCCGCCGGATACGGTTTCGGATGTGCTATTTTTTTGCCAGGAGCCATAAAAACTGCCACCGATAATCAGCACCGCAAGAACAATGACAATAGTCCAGCGCTTCTTCCTGCCGTCCATCGCAATCCTCCCGACCGATTAATGGCTTTCGCCATGTATATTCTCCATATTATTCCAAATTCCTACATGTCTTGGAAAAAAAATAAGAACCGGTCACCATGACCGGCTCTTTAGCTTGTTTAGAGGTTTGTTAATGCTTTTTTTAGCAGACTATTTTACAACAATATTGACCAGTTTTTGCGGCACGCAGATTACTTTTACCACTTTTTTATCTGCAAGCAGCGCCTTGACCTTTTCTTGCTTTAGGGCTAATGACTCAAGCTCTTTGGCATCCAGGCCAACCGGAACCACGATCTTGTCCCGCACCTTGCCGTTGATCTGGAGCACGATTTCAACTTCGTCAACCTTGATGGCTTCGGCGTCGAAATCCGGCCAGGGCTGCTTATGCACACTGCCTTCGCCGATAGTGCCGTTCCAAAGCTCTTCGGTTACATGCGGAGCAAATGGCGCCAGCAACCTCAGCAGCGCAGAGATTACTTCGTGGATCAAGCCCGGGTTTGGGGCAGCTTCTCGTTCCCGAAAAGCATACATAGCGTTGACAAGCTCCATGATGGCGCTGATGGCGGTGTTGAAGTTGAAACGGTCGCCGACGTCGTCGCCAACCTTTTTGATGGTGGCGTGGAGAACCCGCCGAAGCTCCCGCTCAGGTTTGCTGAGCTTGTCGAGGTCATATTGGGCCTCACCGGACTTGGCCAGCGGCGCATAATGGCCGACAATCCGCCAGAGCCGACCGAGAAAACGGTAAGCTCCTTCCACTCCCTGGTTGCTCCACTCCAGATCCCGCTCCGGCGGGGCGGCGAACAAAATGAACAGGCGGGCGGTATCGGCGCCGTATTTTGAGATGATCTCTTCCGGGGAAACGATGTTGCCCTTGGACTTCGACATTTTTGCCCCGTCTTTGATAACCATCCCCTGGGTCAGCATGTTTTTGAATGGTTCATTGACATTGATCAGTCCGGCGTCTTTGAGTACCTTGGTGAAAAACCGCGAGTACAGCAGGTGCAAAATAGCGTGTTCAATGCCGCCGATATATTGATCCACAGGCATCCAGTAGTTGCCCTTGGCCGGATCGAAGGGCTGGGCCGAGTTCTGGGGATCGGTATAGCGGAAGTAGTACCAGGAGGAACAAATAAAGGTATCCATTGTGTCGGTTTCCCGCCGGCCCTTGCCGCCGCACTGGGGACAGGTACAGTTGACATATTCCTTCACCTTTGCCAGAGGCGACACCGACCCGCCGTCAAACCGAACATTTTCCGGCAGCAGCACAGGCAGCTCTTTCTTGGGCACAGGAACAACACCGCATTTTTTGCAGTAGATAATAGGGATTGGAGCCCCCCAGTAGCGCTGGCGGGAAATCAGCCAGTCCCTCAGACGGTAATTGATGCGGCGTTTGCCGACAGCGTGCTTCTCTAGCCAGTCGGCGACAGCCTCCTTGCCGGCTTCGCTGTCTTTGCCGCTGAACTCTGCGGAATTGACCATCTTGCCGGGCCCGTCATAGGCCGTGGTCATAGAGTCGATCTCCAGGCTATTGTCTTCTTTTTGAATTACCAGCAGTTTCGGCAGATTGTATTTTGTGGCAAATTCCCAGTCCCGCTGGTCATGGGCGGGAACGCCCATCACAGCGCCGGTTCCGTATTCCATCAGTACATAGTTGGCAACCCAGATCGGCAGTTTCTCCCCGGTGATAGGGTGCACAGCGTATCCGCCGGTGAACATGCCTTCCTTTTCGGTCTCGGTCGAAGTCCGGTTGATTTCACTCAAGTTCCTCACCCGGTCGACAAAGGAGCGGACTTCCTGCTCTTGCGGTTTTCCTGTTATGAGTTTTTCCACAAATGGGTGCTCAGGGGCCAGAACGATATAGGTAACCCCGAAAATAGTATCATGACGGGTGGTATACACCGCTATTTTCTCGCCGATCTCCGGCTCGTCAAAACTGAACTCCGCTCCAACACTGCGGCCAATCCAATTTTCTTGCATGGTTTTTACCCGATCAGGCCAGCCTTTCAGCTCACTAAGGTCAGCAAGCAACCTGTCGGCATACTGAGTAATCTTCAGGAACCACTGTTCCAGTTCTTTTTTGATAACAACAGAATCACAGCGCCAGCAGCGGCCATCGATGACCTGTTCGTTAGCCAGCACGGTGTTGCAGTCCTCACACCAGTTGACCGCAGCTTTCTTCTTGTAAGCCAGTCCCATGTCATAGAACAAGAGGAACAACCACTGCGTCCACTTATAATAGTCGGGATGGCAGGTCGCCACTTCCCGCTCCCAGTCGTAGGAAAGTCCCAGCTCTTGCTGTTGCCGACGCATATTGGCAATATTGTCCCAGGTCCAGGTGGCCGGATGAATGCCGTTTTTGATGGCAGCGTTCTCGGCCGGCATGCCGAAGGCGTCCCATCCCATGGGATGGAGCACATTATAACCTTGCATCTTCTTAAATCTGGCGATTACATCCCCGATGGAATAGTTTCGGACATGCCCCATATGTAGATTGCCGGAGGGATAAGGGAACATCTCCAGCACGTAATACTCGGGGCGCTGACGATTAATCTCGGTACTGAAAGCGTTCTGCTCAGCCCAGATTTTCTGCCACTTGGGTTCCATTTCACTTGCAACGTATTTTTCGTTCATCCTGCCTAGACCCTCCCAGACTGCCCTTTAACAAAAAATGCCCCGGCTTGCCAGCCAGGGACGAGTTTCCCGCGGTACCACCCTGCTTGACGGTTAACAGCCGTCCTCTAAAGACCCTTAACGGGGACCATGCGTCGTCCGCTTCATGGTCACGGGCGCCCCTCGGCAGCGAGTTCGATGGCCCGGCGCTTGGCTCGCATCAACCGCCAATTTTCTGGCTGCCCGGACTGCCACCTACTACAACGCTTCTCAGGATTGTCAAATATCATTATATAGCACACAAACCGCAAAAGTCAACTTCCCGCCACTGTAAAGAAAGGCTGTTCTAACCCCGTTTTTCAGGCATAAAATGGTAAATAAGGAGGTGCATTATGTATAAATTGATCATCGGCAATGTTAGAGTTACCGTGTTAAGTGAGGACATTAACCGCGACCAAGTGACGACTATGGTGCGTCAGGCTCTTGCCACGGCTTCCCGGCAAGGGAAACTGTTGAGTCACATTGAAATCAGCAGCGGCGAATACGGCCCTGAACTCAAAACCAGCGAGAAAATCGGCCACAAAGTCGTACGCAAAACCATCAAACAGAGCATGCTTGACAGCATGCACATCGCCGTGCGGGAAAAGTTGTTTCCCAATAACGCGTTTGCCAACAGGGATAGTTGGTTCGACGGCGATACCGGCCAGGAATGGTTCGGTGAGGCGGTAGACCTGGCCAGGGAAGAAATCATGGCCAAACTGGAAGCCTGGATGAAGACGGTGTAGAGAGTCTTTTAATAGTTTTATCAAATGCAAAAACGGTCCCCTCATTTGACGGGGGCCGACTTTTTTTAAGCCAAGATTGCTCACCTTCAAGTCAATTTGGACTGGTTCGGCCAAGCGAACCGCAACCTTGCAAATCCACCTATTTCCGCTGCCACATACTCCATGTGCATGGAGGCGTGATAAAGGTGCGAAAAGATAGCCGGTCCATTTATAAGACAACAGAACCATTCCCTTGTCTCTCTAAACCGAAAATCTACAGCTTCACGCCCAACTCCTTCCCGGTGAGCAGCCGGTACGCTTCAATGTAGCGTTCGGCGGTATCGCGGACCAGATCGTCCGGCAAGGCCGGGGGCGGCGGCGTCTTGTCCCAAGGCTGTTTAAGCAGCCAGTTGCGCAGGAATTGCTTGTCGAAGCTCGGCTGGGTCCTGCCGGGCTCATACCCATCCAGCGGCCAGAAGCGGGAGGAATCCGGGGTCAGGGCCTCGTCGATCCAGATCAGGGTTCCGTTAAGAAGGCCGAACTCGAACTTGGTGTCCGCGATGATGATGCCCCGAGTCTCGGCATAAGCGCGTGCCTGGCAGAAGATATTGACGGAAATGTCGCGGACCTTCGCATACAGCTCGTTGCCGACGAGTTTTGCGCCCTCTTCTTCGGTGATGTTTTCGTCGTGGGTGCCCAATTCCGCCTTGGTGGAGGGGGTGAAGAGAACCTTCTCCAGTTTGGCAGATTCCAGGAGGTCCCTGGGCAGCACGTGGCCGCAGACCTTACCCGTGGCTAAATAGTCTTTCCAGCCGGACCCGGTGATGTGCCCGCGTACGATGCATTCCAGGGGCAGGGGCCTGGCTTTTCTGGCCAGCACGAACCGCCCTTCCAACTCGTCGGCGTAAGGCGCAAGATTGGCAGGCAGGTCCTTTGCTTCGGCGGAAATGATGTGGTTGGGAACCACGTCCCGGAACTTTTCCATCCAGAACAGGGTTATCTGGTTGAGCACCACCCCCTTGTACGGGATGGGCCTGCCCATGATCACGTCAAAGGCCGACATACGGTCCGTGGTCACCAGCAGCAGCGTTTCCGCGTCGATTTCATAAATGTCCCGCACCTTGCCCCTGGCGACTAGGCGATATTCCCTGATGTCCGTCGAATCGATTACTTTCATTGTTTACCCCCATTCAAACTGAGCGTCGCCATTTTTCTTAAGGGTTACCTTCGCGATCTCCTTAAGGTTAAAATGGTCCCGTTCCCTGCAATTATCCTTTAGCAAAGGTTTCGACAATATTCCCCTTATCCCTACGACTACCAAAGTATATTTTTTCTCAAAACCTTAATTCTTAAAATTATGCTATTTTTGCTCCGTCTTAATGACTCTCAGGCAGTCAATAGTCTCACTTCAATTGGGGGCAGGATAAAAGAAAACCCCGGCTAAGGCTGGTTTAATCTTCGCCGGTGATAGCTGGACAGGGGTTAGGCTCGCTGAACCGCAACCTTGCAAATCCACCTATTTCCGCTGCCACACACTCCATGTGCATTGAGGGGCGTTAAAGGCTGAAAAAAAACACGTTTAAGGCTACGCCAGCCCTTTTGGGACCTTACTGGGCGTAGCCGGTTTCTGGAACCTCTTTATGCCACTTAACATAAAATAGAGCAAGGCGCATATTGGAGGGAATAAAAATGTTGCACTGTGATGCGTGTCAGCAAAAGGACGGCGGCGGATGCTACTGTGGGTGCATTGGAGCATCAAAACCATTATTGAATAAAATTGTTGTCCTCGACCCTGGTCATGGAGGTATTTATTCGGGAGGCGTACACTATGGGTTTCGGGAGGCTGATATTAACCTGTCGGTCGCTCTTAAACTACGCAAAAAACTAGCCAGGTTAGGCGCTACAGTTATTATGACGCGAACACGTGACGTTAACCTAGCCCCACCTGGCTCAACTCTTGACGCCGATCTCCAAGCCAGAGTAGATGTTGCTAAGACCTCTGGCGCTGATATTTTTGTAAGTCTGCATGTTGACGATGTTCTAAATATCAATCTTGTAGGTCCTGCCAGTTACTTTGCGGAAGGACGTTCTTCTGGCCTTGCCTGTGCTATCCAAACTTCTTTAGTAAATGAAATCTGCACAGTTGATAATGGTGTTAGCCCAGATGATATTTATGTACTCGTTCATAATGTCATGCCCGCAGCATTAATCGAAATGGGGTATCTATCCAATCCTGCGGAAGCACTATGTCTTATGAATAACGCCTATCAAAATCTAATAGCTGACGGCATTTTAAAGGGCATCATTAGCTACCTTTTGTGCCATTAATCTTGTTCCTTTACTAAGCCTTCCACAAGAAAGCAAAGAAGCGTTTTGAAAGTGCGTTTGCCGGCAGTCAGATAGCATTTTCTTATATAGATCTTGCTTTTCCTGACTCACCTCCTGCCTAATCATAGACGAAATGACTGCTTCAGTATCGCGAATAATATTACTAGCAATATTCTCGATCGTATCATTTTCCGCCTTGGGAAGATAAGATACAATCATTTTCTTTATTTTATCCTTGTCGATCATTTCATCCGCCGCAGACTTAAAGGACATTTTTTTACACAGTACATAACTCCCCCTTTTTTAACTGCTTCATCAACACAAAGCAATTCCCCAGCCCGCGCAGGCAACAAGATTACGGGATTTATTCCGTATCCGGCAAAATATAACAGGCAAAGCCATCTTGACGGGTGCCTGAGTGGACTGACTTATTTCCCGTTTAAGCAGGGTTTAGAAAGAATAAATCAACTTCTTTCTTGGTAAATCGCTTATAAAATCCCCTGAATGATCTTTACAGTTATTCCCCATAAATCAAATTAGTTTTTATCTCTGAGGGAATTTTTGGGTTCCTAATCTGGATTTCAGCTTTTCTTACCTCCGGAACAATCCAGCCGTTTAATTTCCAGCCCTTTGTCTAATAACACCATTGATGGCACCTTTTAAATATTATATTTATGAGCCAAATTTTTCTTGATGGCCAGGTGGCCACAGCGGTCATCGCCCTCCCGGATAAGAGAATTAGTGTTCTGTCCGAAAAAAGAGTCAGCAAACAATTATGTTTACTGACTCTTTTTGCGTCGGCACTCCAATTCGCAAGTTAGGGCACTGACCTGCTACGGCTCTCCAAAACTGACCAGGAAGGCGCCGGGAGAAAGGTAGGCATTCTCTACGTCAGCACCCCGGACACATGCCCAGTCAGAGCCGTAGAAGACTGGCTGCAGGCGAGCGGCCTTGTGGCTGAATTCCTTTTGCAGTCAGTCAAAGATCCGTCTATCCTCTATGATAGGTATCCTGAGTTAGCCTTACATTCCCTCTTCAGGCATTTCTGGCGGGTCAAACATCTTGTGATGCGGCATCCCGCACTGTGGGCAACAGTGGTGGTGATGATATTCATATTCATGGCCGCAGTGGGGGCAAACCGCGATCAAATAGCGACAGCACTCTTCATAGATTTTGAACTTCATTTCACCGATACATTTTGTATGGCACTTAGGTTTGCACGGTCCCATTTTCATCTATCAAACCCTCCTTTCTTACTATACGATATGCAGTGAGATGCCAACAGGTTATGTCTTGAGGGCACCATAAGAAATACTGTTCTTTGACTGACTGTCAGCGAAGTTGTTGGGGTGTGACACCTCTATAATTTACTAGCGGAAAGGATATTTTTAGATAGGTTCACGCATCGGAAGTAAGCTTGTTGGGTCGCTATATCCTTGCCTTCGCGCTAGCCTAGTCTTTCGCATAGGCCAGCATGTTTTTAACGACCTTTCGGTCAGCCGCCATCAACTGCACCGGCCCTAATTTGAACGTCAGCTTTGCCAGCTTGCCAGTGAAACGGAACGGAATCTGGTAGTCCTTATCGTCGACGCTCGTCCGGGTGTCGACACCAACATCGAAGGTTTCGTCCAGCGTGAAGAGGACCGGGACCGTGTGCGGAGCCTTTTGATTGGCGACCTCCACGCCGTCAACTTTCAAGACACCAGTTCCACCCTTGCCCAAGCCAGGCCCGTCGTATGTGAAGTCGAACACGATCGTGTGTTTGCCCGGCGTTAGCGCGTCCCTGCCTTCCCAACGGAACCGCGCCATGTCGAGGAAATTGTAAAGGAACACGGGCTTGCTCTTGAGCAGGTAGAGCCCGTAGCCACCGAAGCGACCACCCTCGGTTACAAGCATTCCCTCGGCGCCAGCCGACGGGATCTCTACCTCGGCGGTAATGGTGTAGGACCGGGCGATGATGCTCGGCGCATCAGCGATCGGGATGCCGGAAATCTCGCCAGTGTAAGCGAATTCGCTCCTGCCCGCAGTCGCGCCGGGTTTCGGCGCAAGGGTGCGCTCGAGAACCGAGTTATCCATCGGGAAGACGTCGTATTTTGCTGCCTCGTTCATGAAGACGGCTTTCATTTCCTTGAGCTTATACGGCATCTTTGTCGCGAGGTCGTTATACTGCGAGTAGTCCTTGGTGATGTCGTAGAGTTCCCACTTGTAACCGTTGATCACGTCGTCTGGCAGTTTGGCCGCGCCAATGAGCCACGGCGGAGCGGCGGGGGTGGTGCAGGCGTACCAGCCATCATGATAGACGCCACGGTTCCCCCACATCTCGAAATACTGCAAGCAACGCCTAGACGCCGTGTTGGCGTTGGCCTTGTCCCAGGTGTAGGTCATGCTCACTCCTTCGATCGGCTTCTGTGGAATGCCATTAACGATTTCCGGCGCACAGATGCCGGCCGCTTCGAGAATGGTCGGCACAATGTCAATCACGTGATGGAACTGGGTGCGGATTCCGCCGGCATCCTTGATCCGGTCCGGCCAGGACATCACCATCCCCTGCCGGGTGCCGCCGAAATGGGATGCGATCTGCTTGGTCCATTTGAAGGGCGTATCGAACGCCCACGCCCATCCCACCGCCATATGCGGGGAAGTCTCGTCCGAACCCCAGACGTCGTAGTACTTCAGTTGGTCGGCCACCGATATCGGGATGCCTTCGGTGCTAATTATGTGGTTAAAAGCGCCGTTCAGACTGCCTTCGGGACTGGTTCCGTTGTCGCCTTCAATGTAGATGACCAGCGTGTTGTCCAGCTTGCCCATATCGTCGACGGCCTGGATCACACGACCGATCTCATAGTCGGAGTAGGCGACGTAAGCGGCGAACACCTCGGCCTGACGCGCGAAGAGCTTCTTGCTGTCGAGGTCGAGCGTCTCCCATTTCGGCAACTCGTCCGGCCAGGGGGTAAGTTGGGTTTCGGGTGGTATCACTCCGAGCCGCTTCTGGTTGGCGAAAATCTGCTCACGCATCACGTTCCAACCCATGTCAAACTTCCCTTTGAACTTCTCGATCCATTCCGGTGTCGGATGATGCGGCGCGTGCGTCGCACCAGGCACGTAATAGACAAAGAACGGCTTGTCGGGCGCCGTAGCGTTGAGCTTCTTCAGGTAGCCGATGGCGTCGTCGGCCATGTCGGTGACGAAGTTGTAGCCGGGCCTGCCGAGCCAGGGAAAGACCTGAGTCGTGTTCCGGAAGAGGTACGGCTGCCACTGGCTGGTTGCGCCACCCATGAAGCCGTAGAAGTACTCAAACCCCATGCCGACCGGCCACTGATCGAACGGACCGGCGGGGCCGTACTGATACGTAGGCGTATTATGATCCTTGCCGAACCAACTCGTCGCGTAGCCGTTCTCCTTCAGGGTTTCACCAATCGTCGCCTTGTCTTTCGGAATGATGCCGTCGTAGCCGGGGAATCCGGTCACCATCTCGGCGAGCACTCCGAAACCCGCCGAGTGATGGTTGCGGCCGGTGATGAGCGCCGCACGCGTGGGCGAGCAAAGCGCGGTGGAATGAAACTGCGTGTAGCGCAGCCCCATTTTCGCGATCCGGTCCATCGCCGGCGTCGGGATAACGCCGCCGAAGGTGCTGGCCACGCCGTACCCGGCGTCATCGGTCATTATCAGCAGCACGTTGGGCGCGCTTTTTGGCGGCACGACAGTTGGCGGCCACCACGGCTTGGAGTCTCGGGCGCTCTCTTTGATCACCCCACTGAACTTCGGGTCGGGCGGCGGGAGCTGTATCCCGTCGGTTGTTGTTGTGGCGCTGGGCGAACCCGGCTCGCCGGTGGTCTGTTGGCCACAAGCGGGGCATTCGGGATGGCAGGGGTAATCGTATTCCTGACCGCAGCAATTACACACTTTGACTTCGGTGTAAGAGCAGGTTTTATAGAGTCTATACTTACAGGTATAGGTGCCGACGCATCTTATTTCGCATGCAGGCACTCGCGGGGGACATGGTCCACAGATCACTGACAGACCCCTCCCATTGTCTTGGTATTACGTCATTGTATGATATGTTGTTATTATGTAGAGTGTTCTGTGTGAGCATGGAACAGAAACGTGCAATAAGGCTATCCTCTGAGAGGGATTATAACGATGTTATTTCTTGAGAATAATGCCAGCGGGAGCATCCGGAAGGTGGTCTCTCTTGACGCGAGAAATGATTTCCCTCATATAAGGATCGATGTGCGCCCAAAACTTGCGAAGTCCGCGGCAGAGATAATTGAGTCCGGGCTCACCGGAAGGCGTGCGGATCAGGCGGTTCTTCGGACACTCCCCATTGCAGGCGAACAGGCATTTGCACTCGCGGCAGTGTTGTGGGAGCGTCTGGCTCTTGGCAAAGCCGAACTTCCGCTGGCTGTCCGAAAATACCATTCGTGAACTGGAAGTCTTCAGGATGTTCCCGAGGCGGTATTCCGGATACACGTAGTGGTCGCAGGAATAAAGGTTGCCGTCATGCTCAAGGGCCACACCCTTGCCGCAGAAGTCGTTGTAGATGCAAACCTGCGCCTCCGCGCCCATCCACTGAGCAACCGCGGTTTCAAACAAGTCGACGAACACTTTACCGTAGTCGCGGTTGTACCAGTCGTCCCACACCTTGCAGAGGAAGCTGCCCCAGTCGTCGGGATCGACGGACCAATCCGTAACCGCCGAATCAGGATTTCCCGGACGCGCCGCGGGCGAGTCGTACTCAGGCAGCATGCCCATATCCCACTTCTGAGGGGCGGTGTTGCAGAAGACTTTCGGCTCAACACAGGGAATAAACTGCATCACGTTCGGGCGAACTTCACTGCGGAGAAAACGGTAGACATCCAATGGGCGCTTGGCATTTACGCGGTTGACGACAGTCAGCGTGTTGAATCGCACGTGGTGTTTATGTAACAACCTGCTGGCGGCGAGGACTTTATTGAACGTGGGAGCGCCATTCTTATCGACGCGGAAAGCATCGTGGAGTGCCTTCGGGCCATCAATGCTCAATCCCACAAGAAAACTATTCTGGCGCAGAAATTTTGCCCACTCCTCGTTGATAAGCGTGCCGTTGGTCTGCAGATCATTCGCGATTCGCTGATTAGGGCGTTTGTACTTTTTTTGAATCTCGATCGCTTTGGCAAAGAATTCTGTGCCCAAGAGCGTCGGCTCACCACCTTGCCAGGAGAAGACCACTTCGGGGCAGTCCTGCCCTTCGATGTACTGGCGGATATGCGTTTCCAGAATTTCATCGGAGATCAGGAACGTGTTCGAACTGCCGAGAAGGTCTTTCTTGTGGAGATAGTAGCAGTACGTGCAGTCTAGATTGCAGATCGCCCCGATCGGCTTCACTATCGCGTGATATGGCTGGGACGAGCCAGGTTGTGCCGGCCAAGGGGACAACGAGGCAGGCGCGTCTGGGTTAGGCATTGCAGCCAGTCACAATCCTTTCATCTTATATTTTTCTGTTTCCCTTTTTGCAAGTATATTCAGTATTCAATACTGTAAGCATAACTATCTTGAAGGCCATCATGCTGACCATTTATCTCCTGGAGTATACCCTGCAGCCATCAGATAGCAACGGTCCCCGAGAGTAGCGAGGAGTATTGACACCAATCGCTAAAGGACTTGTATCCGATAAAACTCTCTTCTGTAGACAGTTAAAGCCAGGTTTGGCGCGCATTTGTAGCCTCTCGGCTT
>Ga0316232_1003772_pt1 | contig 13553 bp, 16 predicted proteins | sample TBHtaG_FD_206006 | JGI IMG/M metagenome (GOLD analysis project Ga0316232, IMG submission 206006) | Freshwater microbial communities from Trout Bog Lake, Wisconsin, USA - TBH18025_13 | ecosystem: Environmental > Aquatic > Freshwater > Lake > Hypolimnion/Profundal zone | place: USA: Wisconsin... | reverse complement strand
AAATAAAAGCATTCAAGCGCTATTGCAACATTCACCAACAGTCGATGTAATCATCAGCGACGATGGTTTGCAACACAACAGCATGAAACGCTGGCCTGCGCGAGAAGGTGGTCGTGACATTGAGTTTGTTGTTCGCGACCAGCGTGGCGAGGGTAACGGCTTTTTATTGCCTGCCGGCCCCTTACGTGAACCCGCTACCCGTGAGCGAGATGCCACTTTGATGACGGGGACTCCAGCCAAGGGCGTGATCGATGAGTATTTCTTAGGTCGACGCGCTTTTTCTTTAAGCGGAACTTTGGGCACCCCCTATCAACTTCATACTACTCACAACATAAAAAGTCTTCAAGAGATTGCCAACACATACTTACCAAAAGACATTACCACTGTCGCCGCAGTTGGGAATCCTCAGCGCTTTTTTGATGATTTACAAAAATTGGGTATTCATGGCAAATGCATTCCACTGCCAGATCACAGTACTTATAAGGCCGAATTTTTTACCTCTATTGCTGCGCAATGCATCCTGATTACGGAAAAAGATGCCGTAAAATGCGTGGACATTATCGACAATCGCATTTGGGTAGTACCCATGGAACTTGAAATCCCCAAATCATTGGCGCAGTGGTTAGAATCCATTCTACAAAGACCTGATCCCAAGCGCTACACTTTGTAACACTGCACTTCATCAATACGGAAGAATATGGACAAACGTCTACTCGAAATTTTGGTCTGCCCTTTGTGCAAAAGCCCACTGCATTTAGATTCTGAAAAGCAGGAGCTGATCTGTAAATTAGATCGTCTTGCTTACCCAATTCGTAACGATATTCCTGTGATGATGGTTGATGAAGCACGCTCACTATCTGCCGAAGAAATTGCCTAAGGCAATATCCAGAAAATGAGTGTTGACACGACGTTGATACCAGATTTTTTGGTAGTTATCCCAGCTAGACTGGGTTCTACGCGTTTGCCACGCAAACCCTTAGTGGATATTGGCGGTAAACCCATGGTGATCCGAGTCGCGGAACGCGCCAAACAATCTCTCGCTCAAAGTGTGGTGGTAGCAACAGATTCACCTGAAATTCAAGCAGTTTGCGATGAGCATCGCATCGAATGTCTGCTGACTAGCCCTGATCATCCTACCGGTACCGATCGCATTGCTGAAGTAGCCCAACAACTGAAACTTCCACCAAGTACCTTGGTCGTCAATGTACAAGGTGACGAACCTTTAATTCCACCCGAACTGATTAATCAAGTGGCTCAAGCTTTAGCCAATAACCCATCGTGCGCTATTTCCACTGTCGCCGTACCCATTAGCCATGCTGCTGAAATCGATAACCCTAACGTTGTCAAAGTCGTTCTCAATCGTTTAGGTGAGGCCCTGTACTTCTCAAGAGCCGCCATCCCTTTTGTGCGGGACCCCGATCCCAAGACTAAACAAAGCCATCTTCGCCATTTGGGCATTTATGCCTATCGAGCTGAGTTTTTACAGGCGTATACCCGCCTTGAACCAGCCCCGCCGGAGCAGGCCGAGGCTTTAGAACAGCTTCGCGCCCTCTGGAATGGCTATAAAATTGCCGTTCATACATCCTTGAAAGCCCCGCCAGCAGGGGTTGACACTGCCCAAGACCTAGAGCGCGTAAGGCAAATATTAGGGAATTCTTCGTCAAATTAGAATAAGTCGGTTTCTTGGGGATAATCCTAGGGATCAGATGTCTAAGATGCTGACAAAATACAGGACAATCAAAGGTCTTCAAAGGGGAAAATAATGCGGTTGATTCTGCTTGGTGCACCAGGTGCTGGCAAAGGAACACAAGCTCAGTTCATTTGCGAAAAATTTGCCATTCCACAAATTTCGACAGGTGACATGTTGCGCGCTGCCGTTAAAGCCGGAACTGAACTCGGTATTGCAGCCAAAAAAATTATGGATGCAGGTGGCTTAGTTTCTGATGACATCATCATTGGACTGGTTAAAGATCGCCTCACACAACCCGATTGCAGTAAGGGTTATTTATTTGACGGCTTTCCAAGAACGATTCCTCAAGCGCAAGCGATGAAAGATGCAGGCGTTCCAATCGACTATGTATTAGAAATCGATGTCCCATTTGAGGCCATCATAGATCGCATGGGCGGTCGCCGAGTTCACCCAGCTTCAGGTCGCACCTATCATGTGAAGTTCAACCCCCCAAAGGTAGAAGGCAAAGATGATGTAACCGGGGAGGATTTAATCCAACGTGATGACGACAAAGAAGAGACTGTTCGCAAACGCTTACAGGTCTACAACGATCAAACTCGCCCTTTAGTTGAATACTACTCAAGCTGGGCAACTCAAAGCAATCCTGCCGATAAGGTAAAAGCACCTGCCTATCGCAAGGTAGCCGGCACTGGTAGCGTTGAGGATATAACGACTTCTATTTTTGCCGTATTGAATTAGTCTCTTTGCTGTATTTGGACATCAAAACTGCACCTTATTGAGTTGGAAATGTGTCCAACTTTTGTGGTGCAGTTCAAAAAATAGCAGTCTTTTTTGTTTGTAGGCAAAATATCTACTTCAACTCTTTAAGCGCAATCTCAAAAGATTCAATATCCGCAAAACTTCGATAGACTGAAGCAAAACGGATATAGGCAACCTTATCTAGGCGCTTGAGCTCACGCATAACTAATTCTCCGACGCGTTCGCTAGGGATTTCTTTTTCTCCGAGACTCAGTAGCTTTTCCTCGATCCGACCGATGGATTCATCAACAGAATCTGAAGATACAGGACGTTTACGCAACGCTAATTTGATGGAGCCGGATAATTTGTCATGACTGTAATCAACCCGACTTCCATTTTTCTTAACGATTAAAGGTAATGTTAATTCAACACGTTCGTAAGTGGTAAATCGCTTGTCACAAGCCGCACAACGGCGGCGGCGGCGAATGGTGTCACCCTCATCCGATACCCGGGTATCCATCACCTGAGTATCGTCGCAATGGCAAAAAGGGCAGCGCAAGGAGGTCTTCCTTTACTCTTTACTGACTCAGTTTCTAGATATTAACCGTAAACGGGAAAACGTTTTGTGAGCTCAGCAACTTGAGCGCGAACCGAAGTAATATTTTCTGGATCGTTAGGATTGTCCAACACGTCCGCAATAAAATGAGCTACTAATGTTGCCTCTGCTTCTTTAAAGCCACGAGTAGTCATCGCAGGTGAGCCCAAACGAATGCCACTAGTAACCATGGGTTTTTCTGGATCGTTAGGGATACCATTTTTATTGCAAGTTATGTGTGCTTCACCCAATACTCGTTCAGCCTCTTTACCAGTCATTTTCTTGGCACGCAAATCCACAAGCATCACATGAGAGTCAGTGCCACCAGAGACAATGCGCAAGCCACGCTCAATCAATGTCTGTGCCAAAGCTTTTGCATTAGCAACAACTTGTTTTTGATAATCCCTGAAGCCTAGCTCTTGCGCTTCTTTAAAAGCAGCGGCCTTACCTGCGATTACGTGCATCAAAGGACCACCTTGCAAACCAGGAAATACGGCCGAATTAATTGCCTTCTCATGCTCGGCCTTCATCAAAATAATTCCGCCACGGGGGCCACGCAAACTCTTATGGGTTGTAGAAGTAACAATGTCAGCGTGTGGCACTGGATTTGGATAAACGCCAGCAGCAACCAAGCCAGCATAATGAGCCATATCCACCATAAAAATCGCACCTACTTCTTTTGCTAATTTACCAATCCGTTCGAAATCAATTTTTTTAGAATAAGCTGATGCGCCAGCAATGATCAGCTTGGGCTTGTGCTCGCGAGCCAAACGATCCATCTGCTCGTAATCAATTTCCTCATTCTTATCTAATCCATAAGCAATTGGATTGAACCACTTGCCACTCATATTCAGAGCCATACCATGCGTTAAGTGACCACCTTCAGCCAAACTCATACCCATAAAAGTGTCGCCCGGCTTTAAAAATGCCAAGAAAACTGCTTGGTTGGCAGAGGCTCCACAATGAGGCTGCACATTAGCCGCCTCAGCCCCAAACAAGGATTTAACGCGATCAATCGCTAGCTGCTCAACGACATCCACGAATTCACAACCACCGTAATATCGTTTGCCAGGATAGCCTTCTGCATATTTATTTGTTAACTGCGAGCCTTGAGCTTCCATAACTGCTGGAGAGGTGTAATTCTCAGAAGCAATAAGTTCAATGTGATCTTCTTGGCGACGATTCTCGTTCTGGATGGCTGCCCATAACTCAGGGTCAGCTTTAGCTAAAGTACGTTGACGGTCAAACATGGCGATAATCCCGGTAAAGTTCAATTGTTTAAGTAAAATCAACCTACATCATACAAAATCTCCCATGAACTCACCTCAAGACCTCTCATTTCTCTCTCTAGTCCTTAATGCCAGCCTGTTAGTGCAATTGGTAATGCTGCTACTTTTGGGGATGTCCATCTCCTCTTGGACAATTATTTTCAAAAAAACTGCTGTTTTACGAGGAGTCAGGCGCGCTACTGTGCGTTTTGAACGTGACTTTTGGTCAGGTGGCGACCTAAATATGTTGCTAGACGCAGCCCAGCGAAGCAGTAATCCCAATGCGGTTTTAGAGCATATTTTTGAAGCCGGTATGCAAGAGTTCTTAAAAGTTCGTGAAATTGATGCTGCCCGACGTGCCATGAAAGCTACGTACCAGCGAGAGATGGATAATCTAGAGGCCAATCTTCCTTTCCTAGCCTCCGTTGGTTCAGTTTCCCCCTATATTGGCCTCTTTGGCACTGTTTGGGGCATCATGCATTCGTTCAGCGGTCTAGCTAACGTACAAAATGCAACCCTATCTGCGGTTGCCCCAGGCATTGCTGAAGCACTTATTGCTACCGCGATTGGTCTTTTTGCCGCGATTCCTGCGGTAGTTGCCTTTAACCGTGCAGCGACTGATGTAGACCGCCTCTCTATCCGTTTTGAAACCTTTATTGAAGAATTCACCAACATCTTGCAGCGTCAAGCTGCTGGAAAATGATCATGGCTAGCTCTTCATTCAGAAGCTCCTCCAAACGTCGGGTGATGTCCGATATCAACGTGGTGCCTTACATTGATGTTATGTTGGTGCTATTAGTGATCTTTATGGTCACAGCCCCGATGGTAAATCCTGGCGTAGTTAATCTACCGACTGTTGGCGGAGCTAAAGTGCAAGTCCTACCCCCAGTCTTTTTAACTATTGACGCCAATGAAAATATCATCGTACGGAAAGATGGTGAACCCGTACAAACTTTAAGTAAGGTTGAGCTTGGAACTTTCGCACGCAGTCAGGCTGAAAATTCAGCTGAGCAACCCGTAGTTTTAGCTGCAGATAAATCCATTAAATATGAAGTTGTCATGGAAGTAATGTCCAAGCTAAAAGAAAATGGTGTTAAGCGTGTTGGTTTGGCAGTAAAGAGTCAGTAAGTAAAACTAACAAACGAATTTCTGACTCTGTTTATCCCCTATTAGCCATGAATAGCGTGCACATCCTGCAGACCTCTTTTAAAAGAGGTCGCCTTACCCGTAGCGAAAGTACCAAGCGCGCTTTTAGTTATTCTGTTTTGATTCATTTGGGTCTTCTTGGCTTTTTGATTATCGGCATTAATTGGAATAACAGCACCCCAGCTGGAGTTGAGGTTGAGCTTTGGGATGCCTCCACTCCAGTTGAAACTCCACCAGTCCCAGAACTCAAAAATGAAGTTAAAGAAGAGTCTGCAGATATTTCTATTAAGAAAAAAAAGGTGGAAAAAGAACTACCAAAAAAAGAAGTAGTTAAAGAGGCTCCTAAGATCGTTCCACAGGTAAAACCAGTGCCGCCAAAAAAAGAGGTGGTTAAGGAGGCTCCTAAGATCGTTCCACAGGTAAAACCAGTGCCGCCAAAAGAAAAAGAAAAGCCGAAAAAAGTTGAGGCAACCTCACCAGCTGAAACCAAAGCCAATTCGGCGGCAGAGAAAGTGCGGGCCGATCAATTGGCACGTTTGCGGGCAGCAGCGAGTGCTGAAGGTGGTAGCGGTGGATCAGTAGGCTCTGGTGTTGGCGGTGGAGGCAATGCCCCTCCAGGTTGGACTGATAAGGTCATTAAAAAAGTTAAACCTTTAATTGTCTTTAACCAAGAGTCTATTGGTGGCAACCCTGCTGCAGTAATAATTGTGGATCTAGCGCCGGACGGAGCAATTTTAAACACCAGCATTTCAAGCTCTAGCGGCAATACAAGCTGGGATCGAGCTGTATTATTAGCCCTCACACGCGCTGAAAGTTTGCCAAAAGATGAGAACGGCAGAATTCCACAACGACAAGTAAAACTTACCTTCAAACCCAAGGAATAGAGCATGTTGCCACTGGCTAAGAAATTTACCTACATTAGCGTTTACGCTTTGGCACTATATTGCATGAGCTTCACAGCATCAGCAATTGCTCAAATGAATATTGAGATAACTGGAGTTGGTCAATCTCTTTATCCTATCGCCGTGATGCGCTTTAAAGATGAGAATAAGCTACCAACCAATATTACCGAAATTATTCGTCAAGACTTAGCCCGCAGCGGTTACTTTAAAAATACCGAAAATGGGAATGCAAGCGAAGGTGATGAGGGCACCCCAAATTACAAATCTTGGGCAGCTCGCGGCGCTGATGCACTGGTTGTTGGCTCGGTGATTCAAACGGGGGCAGGTCAGTTTGATGTTCATTACAAATTATTTGATATTCGTAAATCTGAAGGTTTGGGTGGTTTAAATCTTAGTTCAAGCACTAGCAACTTACGAGCGGTGGCGCACAAAATTGCTGATGATGTCATTTTCAAATTGCTTGGTGAACGGGGAGTCTTCTCCACCCGCCTATCTTATGTAATCAAGGATGGTAAACGTTATCGCCTAGTTATCTCTGACGCTGACGGTCAAAATATTCGCACCGCACTCAATAGTGCAGATCCTATTATTTCTCCATCTTGGTCGCCTGATGGTAAAAAAGTTGCTTATGTTTCCTTTGAGGACCGTAAGCCGGTGGTTTATGTCCATGAGTTAGCGACAGGGCATCGTATTACACTCTCTAATCAGAAGGGCAATAATAGTGCGCCAGCATGGTCTCCAGATGGCAAGATGCTAGCCATCTCACTCTCAAAAGATGGCAATACTCAAATTTATGGAATCAATGCAGATGGAACTGGGCTACACCGCCTAACCCGTGGCAGCACAATTGATACAGAACCACAGTACTCCGCAGATGGACGCTATATTTATTTCACTAGCGATCGCGGGGGCAATCCTCAAATTTATCGGATGAGCACAGGAGGGGAGCAAGCGGAAAGCGCTAAACGCGTTACCTTCAAACAGGGCTTTGTGACATCCCCCCGCATTTCTCCTGATGGTAAATATTTGGCCTATGTTGCTAACATTGGTGGGGCTTTTCGCCTTTATATCCTCAATTTAGCAACCGGTGACTCACAGGCCCTAACTGAAAACAGTAGCGATGAGTCTCCTTCTTTTGCTGCAAATGGACGTTACATTCTCTACTCCACTAAAGTTAGCGGTAAACGCGTCTTGGCTGCTATCTCAGTAGATGGCAACTCTAAACAGGTACTAACAATTCCAGGATCTGACATACGTCAGCCCTCCTGGGGTCCATTTATGGATTAGAGGACGATCACTTTTTAACTAATTTACACTCATCTCGCCTTCTTTTTAAAGGGGATCAGTCACATTATGACCTCTTCGGGGCATAATATCGGCTATCAGTTTACTTTTTAGAAAAAAGGAAAGACCATGAAGTTCTCTATTACACGCCGTGCTACAACATTTGCACTCTTAGGTGCAACTTCCCTGCTTTTAATTGCATGTTCTGGCGTTAAGTTAGATGATACAAATGATAGCGACTCCAATGGAAGTGGCGGTAAATTTGGATCCCAGCCATGGAATAATCCCGACAGCCCTCTATATGAGCGTAGCGTGTATTTTGACTTCAATGAATATACGGTGCAGGCTAAATATCAAAAAATGCTATCCGCTCATGCGAGCTACCTAAAAGCTCACGCAAAACAAAAAATTATTATTCAGGGAAATACTGATGAACGCGGTACTGCTGAGTACAACTTAGCCTTGGGTCAGCGTCGATCTGATGCGGTACGCAAATCATTGAACATGATGGGTGTATCAGATGATCAGATGGAAGCAGTAAGCCTAGGCAAAGAAAAGCCAAAGGCTGAGGGTGATAATGAAGCTGCTTGGGCAGAAAACCGTCGCGCAGACATTGTTTACATAACCAACTAAATGATCAAAGCTCAACGCTCTATAAACAAAACGCTCTCACGAGCGTTTTGTTTAATGGCCTTCCTCATTTGTCTTTCGACATCTAGTAGTGCATGGGCTCTTTTTTCTGACGATGATGCCCGCAAAGCCATCTTAGATCTACGCAAGTCTTTAGCTACAACGCAACTTGAATTACAAAGTCAAATTGAGAAGCTCAAACAAGAAAATGCAGAGATGCGTGGCAAAATTGAATCACTTGAGAAGCAAAGTGAAGATATCGGTGCCAGCCAGAAAATTTACTATCAAGATTTAGACTCCCGCCTAGATAATTTTGAGCCTCACACCGTGACTATTGAAGGCATTACTGGAACTATTCAGCCTGATGAGAAAAAGCTCTACGACGATGCTTTAAAAGCCTTCCAGGCAGGTAATCTTAAAAAGGCAAATGAAAACATTGCCATATTTATCAATAAGTATCCTAAAAGCCCTTATGTACCACTCGCCCTATACTGGGGTGGAAGTATTAAATATGCCAACAAGGATTATTCAGGGGCGATTGCGCAATTACAATCCCTTATTAAAAGATATCCAACGCATCCACGCATTCCAAGTGCCATGTTGATCTTGGGTAATTCTCAATTAGAAAGCGGGAACAAAGTGGCGGCCAGGAAAACTTTCAGCGATATCGTGACAAAGTATCCCGGTGGGGATGCTGCTAAAGATGCGCAGCTGCTTTTAGCGGCGTCTAAACAATAGTAAGAGCGCTACTCTCAATGTCCAAATTATCAGCATCATTCCAAAATATTGCACCACGTAAAACCAATGCGCCCGCAGTTATTTTATTTTCTGGAGGTCTAGACTCAAGCACGATTCTTGCTTTAGCTAAAGATTTAGGATATGCGCCTTATGTGCTTTCCGTTGGATATGGTCAGCGTCACTCCTCAGAGTTAGCTGCAGCAAAACATATTGCTAAAAAAATTGGTGTTATTCGACATGAGATTATCAATTTAGATCTTACACGTTTTGGTGGATCAGCCCTCACGGATCCGTCTATTGATGTGCCTATTACCCAAGGTAATAATCAAGAGATCCCCATCACTTACGTTCCAGCACGCAATACCATTTTGCTGTCGCTAGCATTGGGTTGGGCGGAGTCTATTGGTGGACTTGATATTTTTTACGGCGCGAATGCTGTTGACTACTCAGGTTATCCAGATTGCAGACCAGAGTATGTAGCCTCTTTTCAAAGAATGGCCAATCTTGCTACCAAAGCTGGTGTAGAGGCTATCAATGAAGAAAATCGTTTTCGAATACACACGCCGATTATTGCCATGAGCAAAGCTGAGATTATTCAGTTGGGCATCACTTTGGATGTGGACTACTCTCAAACTGTTTCTTGCTATCAAGCCAATGATTTAGGTGAAGCTTGTGGAGAATGTGAATCTTGTCGCCTGAGACAAACGGGCTTTACTCAAGCCAAACTCAATGATCCAACTCGTTATCAGAAAAAGTAAGCTGTAAAATCTTTTGAATTAAGTTTCTTAAGTCTGTATATATTTAAGAACTCTTCATTTCCAACATTCGAGCAACATAGCGGGCTATCAAATCAATTTCTAGATTTACATTATCCCCCCGCTTTAAATTTCCAAGAGTAGTATTTTGAAGGGTGTGAGGGATGAGATTGACATCTACCACGCATACATCTAGATAGTCTTCTATTTTATTTATAGTGAGAGATGCGCCATTTACAACGATAGATCCCTTGTAAGCCAGAAAAGATGAAAGTTCTTTAGGTGCCTCAATTCGAAGCAACCATGATCCATAGGCATCATCAGAAATTTTTTCAAAATAGGCGACCCTGCCAAAACCATCTACATGCCCACTTACTAAATGTCCACCCAAACGATCATTTAAACGCAAAGCTTTTTCTAAATTGACTGGGCCAGCTATATTTAAACCCACTGTTTTATCAAGCGACTCGCGTGAAACATCTAAATAGAAATAATTGCCTGCAATTTGTGTAGCAGTCATACAAGCGCCTTGTATCGCAATACTATCGCCTAAGACAACATCACTCAAATACCCTTCCGGAACCTCAACGAGCAAATGTAAGCCATCTCCTTTTGCCTGCACACTTTTTATTTCACCAACCGCGGTAATAATTCCTGTAAACATAAGGGGTTTTAACTTTTAATGGTGAGATTATTTATAGTTTTTTAATATTTGGTTAACTTTGATTTTCAAATCTCAGCTTGCCGTCTCTTCATTAAGCGCAAGCGTAAATCAGGACCAATAAGACTTTGATCGATTATGCTCCATTCTTGTCGCTGATTAATATTGGCTAGTAGTCCAACATTAGCCATTCCAAAACCTTCACCCATAAAAAAAGGTGCGTAATAAAGCAAGAGCTCATCGACACAATCCTCACGAAGCAAAGAGCCGTTTAATTTAAATCCAGCTTCAATATGAATTTCATTCATTTCACGTTCTCTAGCTAAATAAGAAAATAACCTTGGAAGATCTACCTTTCCATTAGCATTTCCTAGTGTAACTATCTCGATTCCAAGCCCCTGAAATACTTTAGCCTTCTCTTGCTTTTCTTCTGAATTTAAATCAGCGCAGACTATTATGACTCCAGATTGCTCAAGATGCCTAAATACTCTTGCATCTACTGGTACGGCTAATTTGGAGTCAACAATGATTTTCATAGGCTGGCGCTCGGTCCTAATATTCCGCACATTAAGAGTGGGATCATCCTCAATAACCGTACCTACCCCAACGAGAATGGCACAGGCTTGTGCTCGCCAATGATGGCCATCAGCTCTAGCTAAGGCTCCCGTAATCCATTGGCTCTGCCTATTGGGTAAGGCAGTTTTGCCATCTAAACTTGAGGCAATCTTCATACGCACCCAAGGCAGATTACGAGTCATGCGTGAAATAAACCCACGGTTAAGAACTTGTGACTCAACACCCAATAATCCACAGCGGACATCAATACCCATGGACTTGAGTCGCTCAAGGCCTTTACCCGAAACTAAGGGATTTGGATCAGACATTGCGGCAATTACTAAATTAGGTTTTGCGGCACTAATGGCATCTACACAAGGCGGTGTTCTACCTGTGTGATTACATGGCTCCAAAGTGACATAGATTACCGAACCAGTTGTGTCAAAACCTTTTTCTTTAGCATCATTTATAGCTTGGACTTCCGCATGGGGGCCACCTACTTTTTGCGTATGACCCCGCCCAATAATTTTCCCATCCTTTGCAATGATGCATCCCACGCGCGGATTGGGATTCGAGAGATAAAGCGCCTTTTCAGCCTCAGCCAGAGCTTGGCTCATGAATTCATGGTCGATTTCGCTATACATGTGACCTATTAAAACCGATTACGAACAAGTATTCAAAAAATATGATTTTTAATTGCCAATTACCCACAATTAACAGAGTTTTCTACTAGTTACTTGCTTACCCAACCCAATTACATTAATAAATCCGCCGGTTTGCTGTAATTTCAGACATAAAGATAGGGTTATAGCCATGCCAAACATTACTCCTGCGCTTAAAATAAGGAGCTATGCCAAATAAACTCGCTTCTACCGAAGAAATCGTTGCAGAGATGCGTACAGGCAGGATGGTGATCCTGGTTGATGAAGAAGATCGTGAAAATGAGGGTGATTTAGTACTCGCCGCTGACCATGTCAGCGCTGAAGCAGTCAATTTCATGGCCAAATACGGTCGCGGATTAATTTGCCTGACACTTACCCGTGAACGTTGCCAACAACTCAATCTCCCTTTAATGGTCAGAGATAACGGCACTTCAATGGGCACCAACTTTACGGTCTCAATAGAAGCAGCTAGTGGAGTCACTACTGGCATCTCTGCTGCAGATCGTGCCCATACCATCAAAGCAGCGGTAGCCCCGCACGCAAAACCTCATGATCTGGTGCAACCAGGACACATCTTTCCTTTAATGGCTCAACCTGGGGGCGTCTTGATCCGCTCTGGACACACCGAGGCTGGATGTGATTTAGCTGCTATGGCAGGTTGCTCACCAACCGCCGTAATTTGTGAAATCATGAAGGACGATGGCAGTATGGCCCGTTTGCCGGACTTGCTTGAATTTGCAAAAACCCATCAATTAAAGATTGGCAGCATTGCCGATCTCATTCAATACCGTAGCCAACATGAAAGCATTGTGGTGCGTGAAGGTGAACGTGAATTCATTACCCCTTGGGGAAAGTTTCAAGGGATTATTTACCGCGATACCCCAAGCTCTTGCATTCATATTGCCCTAGTAAATGGGAAGCCTTCAGAAACAGAAGAGACTTTAGTCAGAGTCCATGAGCCAGTAACGGTATTGGATTTCTTAGATGCCCATGAGAGCACCCACTCTTGGCCACTTGCTCAAGCTTTACAAAAAATCGCCGCTTCACCAGCTGGGGTCGCTGTATTACTGAATGCTTCTGGTGTTGCCGCTCCAAGCGATGCTGATTGGTTAGCCCAATTTAATAAGCTCAACAATACCAGCCCCAGTACAGCAACCGAGCCATTGGCGCGTAAGACCGATTTTCGAAGTTATGGCATCGGCGCACAAATCCTGAAAGATATCGGTGTCGGGAAAATGCGCCTCTTGGCAAACCCAAGCCCAGTCCCAAGCCTGTCTGGCTATAAATTAGAGGTAACGGGTTATGAACCTTTTATCCCATCTAACAAACTCAATTAATAACAATGACTACATCAAATCACAATGACTATGTGGGCGTTTTGGAAGCCGATCTGAATGGCCAAGACCTCCGAATTGGTATCGTCCAAGCTCGCTTTAATGAAGAGTACTGCGTTGCCTTAAGCAAAGCCTGCATCGAGGAACTCATCGTCTTAGGTGTAGCGCAACAAGATATCAAACTGGTCACAGTTCCTGGCGCTCTCGAGATTCCGTTTGCCCTGCAAAAACTAGTGGAGACTGGCGAATTTGATGGTTTAGTAGCTTTAGGAGCAGTCATTCGTGGTGAAACCTATCACTTCGAATTGGTCTCGAATGAATCTGCTTCTGGCATTACACGTATCTCTATTGAATCAGGCCTACCTATTGCTAATGGCGTACTTACCTGTGAGACTGATGAACAAGCTCAAGTGCGCGTAAACGTTAAAGGCGTAGACTGCGCAAAGGCTGTCGTTGAAATGGCGAACCTAGCTCTAGCACTCACTCCCGATATTGATATCGAAATTCATCCAACAGAAGAATAAAGAATTCCATGTCCAAGAACAGTACAAGCCCCTTTAATCCCGAGGCCAGTAAAGATGGGAAGCCGGTAGCA
>Ga0316232_1003751_pt1 | contig 13629 bp, 10 predicted proteins | sample TBHtaG_FD_206006 | JGI IMG/M metagenome (GOLD analysis project Ga0316232, IMG submission 206006) | Freshwater microbial communities from Trout Bog Lake, Wisconsin, USA - TBH18025_13 | ecosystem: Environmental > Aquatic > Freshwater > Lake > Hypolimnion/Profundal zone | place: USA: Wisconsin... | reverse complement strand
CCGCCAGCCCCACACACCCAGCATCTGAGCCGCTCGGCGAGGTCGCCTTCCGCTCCCAGGGCTACACCTGGTACGTGGTCCCCACCCCGCCCGCGAAACTGGCCTGACCCGCAGCGCCCAGCCACGTCCTAATTATTCCGATATCGTATCAAATAGCCCGCATTAGCGCAGCGTAATGCGGGGCCTTGCCGGTTCCCGCAATCGCACGCGGGGCGGCGCAACGGTCGACCCTACATCGGCGGCGCCACGCCGTCCTTGCTGACGGTGATCCGCGCGGTCGAAAGGCTGCCGTCGGCGGCGCGGGTCGCGGTGACGAACACCGCGGCGCCGGGCTTGAGGTCGGCGGCGCTGGCCGGGCTGGGCACGAGCACCGGAACATCGGCTGGCACCCGCACTTTCACGCTGCCGCCGTTGTAGGCCAGCGTCAGCTCGCGCCCCGAGTTGTCCTGCACCGCGGCTTCCACGTTGGCGTTGGTCATGGTGCTGTCCGGGGTCAGGTCCCATGGCCGGTGCCCTTCGCCGGCGCCGCGCGCCGATTCGGGAAACACCCGCACTTCGATGGCCTGCAATTCGCCGTCCGGTCCGGGCCGGGCGGTGGTGCCGACATAGCTGCCGGGCACGATCTCCGTCAGGGCTATGCGCTTGAAGCTCGACACCGTCAGCGGGTTCGTCACCGTGATCCTGAGCGCCTGGCCCTCGTGTGAGGTCACCGCCAGCGTGGTCCCGTCGAATGCGGTGATCGTGCCCCGGATGCGCGTGGGGGGGGCCTGTGCCGAGGCCGGGCCCAGCGAAACCAGCAAGGCCAGCACGGCCAGCAGCTTGCAGCGTAGCGTCATGCGCTTTCCCCCTTGGGTTATTGTCCGCGTCACTGGGTAGGATATTGGCGGCGGGCACGGTGGTTTCGATGGCGGGCGCCCGCTGCGCGACTTCAATTCCGCGTTTTCCCGTGCCCGGCGGCCGGCCACCGGGTGCGCGACGTGCCTATGGCGACGTCCGTCGGGGCCGCACGATATCGTCGGCGCGCGCCAGCACCGGGGCCGGTTCGCCGGGATGTCCGATCAGCACGGTCAGCCGCCCCAGCGCAGTCTCCGCACCCTCGTGCCAGCACCCGAACGCCCACTCGATCGGGTACAGGCCGGGCTGCAGGTCAAACCGGGCAACGTTGAACGTCGTCGCGATGTCGCTGACCATGTCGACGCCAAAGTTGGAAACGATGCGGTACGGGCCGAACCCCAGGCGGGTCAGGCACTGGGCCACCGGTCCGGCGGGACGTTCGAGGCGGGCCGTCACGGCATAGATGCCCGCCGTGCGAACCGCGAGCAGGCCCGAGCCGACGCCGACATACAACGGGGCCTCGGGTTTCTGCGCCATCAGTTGCGCCACCTCGATGCGCGGGCCGTCGAGGAGGAAGCCGGTCAGAGGCGAGGGGCTCACGGTCACGTCCATGGTCGGGTTGACCCGGGCCGAATTCGCCGTCACCCGCCATCCCGGTTCATATCCGGCAAGCGCGCCATCGGCGCCGATCGGCGGCAGCGGCCTGGCCGGTTGCAGGGCTTGCGGCGGCCCCGGATGGGTACTCCAGTTTTCCGCGCCCACCGGTGTGGCCCAGCGCGGCGGCGGTGCGGGTTTTTCTCCCCGTGCCGGAAGGCAGGCCCAGAGGGACGCCGCCAGCACGACGCCAACCAGCGGCGCCGGCCCGAACAGCAGGGCAGCGCGGTACAGCCCGTCCTGTGCCCACAGCCGGCGATGGATGAAACCAAGCTTGCCGAACAGCCCTTCCATGACAGGGTCGCGATCGCGGCGTCGATGTCGGCCGGCGCCAGCTCGTCCAGATCGACGTTGCCGTCCGCCAGTTGCGGGGCGATCCGCACGGCCTGTGCCTCGCGGGCGCGCTCCAGCAGCGTTCGCGCGGTGCGCGCGTTGCCGAAATCCGTCCGTTCACCTGCCCGCGCGAAGAAAGCCTTGAGCATCGGGTCGCTGGCCGGTCCGAGGCGCAGCCCGTCGTGGCGTGCCATGGCATGCAGGATCGCCACCAGCTCATCGGCATCGTAGCTCGCGAACCGGATCGTTTTGGTGAAGCGCGACGGCAGCCCCGGATTGCTCGCCACGAACCGCTGCATCTCCTCGGGATAGCCGGCAACGATGACGACCAGCCGGTCGCGTTTGTCCTCCATTTCCTTCAGCAGCGTGTCGATGGCCTCCTTGCCGAACGAATCGGCCTGCCCGTTGGCTTCCGCGGCGAGCGCGTAGGCTTCGTCGATGAACAGGATGCCGTCGAGCGCCTCGGCCATTTTCGCTTTGGTCTTCAGCGCGGTTTGCCCGAGATAGCCGGCCACCAGGCCGGCCCGGTCGGTCTCGACCAGATGGCCTTTTTCCAGCACGCCAAGATCGCGCAGGATGGCGCCGTACAGGCGGGCGACCACGGTCTTGCCGACGCCAGGCGGTCCGGCGAACACCATGTGCAGAGAAATCGGCGCCACCGGCAGGCCCTGGTCGCGCCGTGCCGCTTCCACCCGCAGGCGTTGGATCAGCGTATTGATCTCGGTCTTGACGGTGGCGAGCCCGATCATCCGGCCCAGCTCGTCGAGCGCGCCGATGCCCGAGGCGCCGCCGTGGGCGCCCGCCGGCAGCGCTCGGGCGCGGGGCCGCAGGCGCCAGGTGCCGGGCCGGGGGCCGCTGGTCACTTGCGGCCACAGCCGGGTCACGCGGAATGCCCAGTACGCCGTGGCCGAAGCCACCAGGGCGACGAGAATGCCATACCCCACCCACGGCGGTAGCGACGGCGTGATCCTGAACGTCGACAGAATGCCAAGCACGCACGACACCAGCATACACAGGCTCATCAACGGGCTTGGCCCGAGCTGTGCCTTCATCCACGGGGCCAGCCTAGCCATTCGGTTGCCTGCAGCGCGTGCCGGTGGGCCATGTCACCGCACGCGTCGCCTCGCTGCCCTGCGCGGGCACCGGCCATGGCGGCGTCAGCGCGACCACCCCGCCACCCCCGGCGTGCAAGGCCGTCAGCGCACCGCGCCCGGCTTCGTAGGGCCCGGGATAGGGAATGGCTATCCGCACCGGGGCGTCGGACAAATTGAACACCGGCGAGTAGTAATTTCCCGAGCGCAGGCGAATCGTTCCAGCCGCCTGGCCCGCGGCGCCCGCAATGGCAACCCAGGCCAGCGGCAGCGGGCAGCCGGCCGGGCGTTGCCTGAATTGCGCCAGGAAGCCGGCGGGTCCGCTCATCGTCGCCAGGGCGGCAGCGACATCCTGCTCATCGACCTGCGCCAACGCGCTGGTGTCCGCCGCGACGCCGCCCTCCGGCCTGGTCGCGGCGCCGAGCCCCGATGTCAGCCAGAGCCAGCAGAGAATGCTGGACAGCACGGTAACGGCCGTTGCCGGCCAGAGCCCGGCAACACCGCCCGGTTCAGCGCCCCGTGCCGGGGCTTCCGCTTCCGACGGTACCGCTTCGGAATTTTGCGTCATGAACCAGCCGGATCCGCCAAGACATCTTGGCGACAGAGTAACGACAACCAACCAGCCGACGCGGGCGTTTCAACAACGCCCGCCCCGGAGATCCGTTCGACCAGGCGCAACATGGCTCGCGCGCGGCCGTTTGTGAACCGGAATCACTTGCCTCGTGGGGATGCCGCCAACAACGCCCGCCACGCCACCAGCCGCTTTTCCACCTCCGGGTGCTGCTCCTCGGTAAGCCGGGTGCGCGCGATGGCCAGGTTGGCCATGGCCTGGCCGCGCGCCTCGCTCAGTGGCGCCTGTTCCACCGCCAGGGTGAGCAGCGCCACCGCCTCGGGAATGTCGCCCTGCTCGTCGAGCCCGGACAGAATCGCCGAGCCGAGCATGTTCAGCGCGTCGGGGTCGCCCTGCAGCGCCGCCTTGCGGGCCCACTCCAGCATCTTGCCGGTATCCAGCTTCACGCCGTCGCCGATGCGGTAGGCCACCGACAGCATGTACTGGGCATTGGCGTCGCCCCGGTCGGCGGCCGCCTGGAAATGCTGCACCGCTGCAACCCGGTCCAGCGCCGCGCCGCCGCGGCCGAACCACAGGAAGCGCGCCAGATTCACCTCGCCGGGGGTGCTGCCCGCGGCGGCGGCCTGGCGGAACAGTTCCAGCGCCGCGGGCGGGTCGGCCGGCACGCCGTGGCCGCTATCCAGCATCAGCCCGAGCGCCACCATGGCGTCGATATTGCCGTGCCCGGCGGCGGCGCGGTACCAGCTCACCGCCGTCGCGTCGTTGGGTGGCAACCCCAGCTCGCCTTGTCGGTAGGCCTGCCCCAGGCGCAGTTCGGCGAACGGTTGGCCGTGCTCCGCGGCGGCGCGGTATTGCTCCAGCGCCGCCACCGGGTTGGCCGGCACGCCCAGGCCGCGCTCCAGCATCCAGCCCAGATCGGCCTGGGCCCCTGGGGAACCCTGCTCCGCGGCGCGGCGGTACAGCGCCAGTGCCGCGGCATTGTCCGGTGGCTGGCCGAACGCGCCGTCGCGCGCCGCATCGCCCAGCCGCAGCAACGCCGCCGGCCAGCCGCCCTCGGCGGCGCGGCGGTAGAAGCCAAGCGCCGCCTCGTTGTCCGCCGGCATGCCTTCGCCGGTTTCCGCCATCACGCCGAGCATGAACACCGCGCCGGGCAGGCCGCGGTCGGCGGCGAGGCGATACAGGCGCAACGCCTCGGCGGGGTCGCGCTTCAGCCCGAGCCGGCCGGTGCGCCGGGCGTCGGCCAGATGCACCTGCGCCAGCGGCTCGCCGCGCGTGGCCGCCAGCTCGTACCACACCCGCGCCTCCGCGTCGTCGTGCACGCCGCCGGCGCCGGTTTCCAGCATCTCGCCCAGCGCCGCCCAGGCCGGTACATGGCCGAGCGCGGCCGAGCGGCGGTACCAGGCCAGCGCCTCGACGGGATCGGTTTTGCCGACCCAGCCGCTGCGCAGTCCCTGGGCGAGGTTGTAGGCCGCCGGCGCCGATCCCTTCTCTGCCGCCTCGCGGAACAGGGCGGCGGCGCGCGGCAAGTCCTTGTCCACCCCGGTACCGGTCCAGTACAGCCGCGCCAGCTCGTTCAGCGCGTCGGCATTCTGCTGCGCGGCGAGCGCGATCAGCGCCGCGCCGCGGGGCAGATCGGGCAGGCCGGCGCCGCCCTCGGTGAGCAGCCGGCCAAGGTACAGGCGCACCGAAACGAGCTGGCGTGCCTCGGGTGAACTGGGGTCGGGGGTGTGAAACAACGCCTCGACACGGGCCGTCTCGAGCGCCGCCTCCAGCCACTGCCGGGCTTCGGCCAAATCGCGCCGGGGCGCGTTGACGCCCCAGAACCAGCGCTCGCCCACCATGCCTTGGGCCATGAAATTGCCTGCCTCGGCGGCCCGCAACAGCCATTGCCAGGATTGCATTTGGTCCTGCGGCAGGCCGCGCCCTTCCCCGCTGGCGGCGGCCAACACGAGAGCGGCGGTGCCGTCGCCCTGGTTGGCGGCGGCGGTCAGCCAGCTCGCCGCCTCGCGGTCGTCATGCCCCACGCCGGCGCCCTCGCGGTAGGCGATGCCGACGCTACGCTGGCCCGCGTGGTCGCCGTCGCGGGCCGCGCGCAGGTAGAGCGCGAAGCTCGCCTGCGGATCGCGCGGCACGCCCAGGCCGCGCTGGCGCAGATCGCCCAGGCGCACCATGGCGCGCGGATAATCCTGTTCGACGGCGCGCTGGTACCAACCGGCCGCCGCCGCCGGGTCGGTCGCGACGCCAAGGCCGAGTTCGTAATACTCACCGAGATTGGTCTGCGCGGTCGGGTTGCCCTGGTCCGCCGCCTTGCGGCTCCACGCCACCGCGGCGGTGAAGTCCTGCGCCACCCCGAGCCCGAGCGCGTAGGCGGCCCCCAACGCCGCTTGCGCCGGCGCGTCGCCGGCCTCGGCGGCCTGGGTCAGCAGTTGGACGCCCCGCGTCGGCTCGCGGCCCACCGCGTCGCCCTGCAACAGCAGTATCCCCATCTCGCGGTTGGCGGCGGCGCTGCCCTGCGCGGCGGCGCGACTGAGCCACAGCATCGCCGCGTTGCCATCCTTCGTCACTCCCCAGCCGTGGCCGAACCGCTGGCCGAGTTCGATCTGCGCCGCGACCTCGCCTTGTTCGGCGCGTTCGCGCACGCCTGCCGGGTCGCGTTGCGCGGCCGCCGGCGGCGTTGGGTCGGGCGCGAGCACCGAATGGTCGGACGGCGCCGCACCGGCCAGCAACGGCAGGGCGAGCAGAAGGGCGGTAAGGACAACGACGCGACGGGCCATGCGAGGCTCCTGGACGGCGGAGGGGCGATCCTAACTCAATGCCGCGATCGGTGCGCTATCGCGGTTCGGCGGCCTCGGCGGCGAGCGCCGCGTCGATCAGTTGCAACGCTCCCATCCGCTCGCCGGCGGCCAGTGCCGCGCGGGCCGCGGCGATGCGCTCCACCTGCGGCTGCCGACTCGGCCGCTCCGCGAGCGAGGGCCGCACCGAACGGACCAGCGCCCGGCTTTCGGCCCGCTCCAGCGCCTCCAGCGCCTCGCCTTCGCGCCCGGCGGCGATCGCCACGCGGGCGGCGTTCAGGAAGACGGCGGGAGGGGCGTTCTCGTCCACGTCCGGTGCCGGCAGGCGGGCGCCGTACGGCGCAGCGGTGTCCGCGGGCGGCGGGCTGGCGAGGGTCTGCGCGGCAGCCGGGATGGAAAACCCCGCCAGAACGCCAGCACAGCAGAGGCAGGACAGACGCATGAACCGGCTCCTCGGCAACGCATGAGCACGCATGGTCTTGATACTCCGCGTCGGCGCAGCGGTCATCCCTCGAGGCGGAAGGCATCGGCGATGCGGCGCACTGCACCGGCGGCGTCCACCACGAGTACGTCGAAGCGCACGCCGTTGCGGCCCCATTGCGGATTTTCCGCCAGCAGGATGCTGGCGGCGGCGAGCAGGCGGGCACGCTGGCGCGGCAACAGTGCCGCCGCCGCCGCCGCCAGGGTGGGCCGGCTTTTCACCTCCAGCACGGCGAGCAGCCCGTCCTTTTCGGCCACCGCGTCGACCTCGCCCGCCGCGGTGCGCAGGCGGCGGCCAAGCACGGTCCAGCCGTCGGCTTGCAACGCGGCGCAGGCGGCTGCCTCGGCGGCGATGCCGCGGCACTGGTTGGCGCGCCCCCGACGGGCGGCCGCTGGCGACTCCGGCGGTGTCATACGGGGGAGGTTTCCAGGATGCGCCGCTTGCTGGCAACATGGGGCGATCGCAGGGAGAAAACAGAATGCGCCAGCGACCCGGCTTGTTGCTGTTCTGCCTCGGCCTGGCAGGGGGTTTTGGCTGGCCGGCGCTGGGGCAACCGGCGCCCGCGCGCCACCACATGATCGTCGCCGCCGAGCCGTTGGCCGCGCAGGCCGGGCTCGAGGTGCTGCGCGCCGGCGGCTCGGCGGTGGACGCCGCCATCGCCGCGCAGGCCGTGCTGGCGCTGGTGGAGCCGCAGGCCTCCGGCCTGGGTGGCGGGGCGGTCATGCTGCATTACGAGGCGGCGAGCCGGAAGGTGTCCTCCTGGGACGGGCGGGAAACCGCGCCGGCGGCGGCTGGGCCCGGCTTGTTCCTGGCCGCCGACGGCCGACCCATGGGTTTCTACGAGGCCGGCGTGGGCGGGCGGGCGGTCGGCGTGCCGGGCGCGGTGAGCATGCTGGAGGCGGCGCACCGCGCACAGGGGCGGCTGCCCTGGGAGCGGTTGTTCGCCACCGCCATTGCGCTCGCCGAGCAGGGGTTCGCGGTGCCGCCGAGGATGGCCGCCGCAATCGCCGCCGATGCGCCCCGGTTGGGCTCGCGGGCGGCGGCGCGGGCGGTGTTCTTCCACCCCGACGGCACCCCGTTGCAGGCCGGCGAGACGCTGGTGAACCGCCCGCTCGCCGAGACGCTGCGGGCGATCGCCGCCGGCGGCGCGGCGGCGCTGCATCGCGGCCCGCTGGCCGTGGCGATCGCCACCGCCGTGCGCGCCGACGCCAACCCCGGCCTGCTGACCGCCGACGACCTCGCCGCCTACGCACCGAAACAGCGCGCGCCGGTGTGCGGGCCGTATCGGGCCTGGCTGGTGTGCGGCATGGGGCCGCCTTCTTCCGGCGGGGTGGCGGTGCTGGAAGCGCTGGGGCTGATGGCGCACGCAAACCTTCCGGGGCTGCCGCACGAGGCCGGGCTGCCCGGGGCGGAGGCCGCGCATCTGCTGGTGGAGGCGGAGCGGCTGGCCTGGGCCGACCGGGCGCTCTATCTCGCTGACAGCGATTTTGTTCCGGTGCCGTTGCGCGGCCTGCTGGCGGCGGACTACCTCACCGCGCGGGCGCAACTGATCGACCCAGATCGGGCATTGCCGAGCGTACGCGCGGGCAACCCGGACTGGGCGGTGCCCAACCTCGCCCCGGCGCCGCCGCAGCCCGAGCATGGCACCAGCCAGATCTCGGTGCTCGATGACGACGGCAACGCGGTGAGCCTGACCACCACGGTGCAGGATGTGTTCGGGGCGCGGCTGCTGGTGGGCGGGATGCTGCTCAACAACGAGCTGACCGATTTCTCCTTCGCGCCCTCGGTGGACGGGCGGACGGTGGCGAACCGGGTGGAGCCGGGCAAGCGGCCGCGCAGTTCCATGGCGCCGACGCTGGTGTTCGACGCCACGGGGCAGTTGCGGTTCGTGTTGGGCTCGGTGGGCGGGGCGCGCATCATTGGCGACGTGACGCAGGCGCTGGTGGACCTGCTGGACTGGGGCGTGGATCCGGCCGCCGCCGCCGCCGCACCGCATGTCGCCACGCTCGGTGAGACCGCCGATCTGGAGGCAGGCACCGCGGCCGCCACGCTGGGCTCGGCGCTGGAGGCGCGCGGGCAGCAGGTGCGCAACTACACCTCGATCAGCGGGCTGGCGATTATCGCGCTGACGCCGGAAGGGTTTTCCGGCGCGGCGGACCCGCGGCGCGAGGGCGTGGCGGCGGGGGATTGAGCCGCCACGCCCGGCAACCGAAGGCGCTCAGTAGATCATCGTGCTCATGGTGATCTCGCGCCAGACCTCGGCGACCGTGCGGGTCATCTCGATCTTACGGTCGGTGTAGTAGGTGTGCAGCAGCTTGTGCGCCTTCTCGGAATACGGATGGCCGAGGAAATCCCGATACAGCGCCTGCACCTGCGTGTTGTTGTGCGACTGCCGCGCCTTGGCCGCGCGGTCGATGCCGAACAGCGTCTCGCGCCGCTTCAGCGCTTCCGGCAGATAGGCCTTCTTCGAGCGCAGTGTGCCGCCGCCATCCACGCAGCCGCCGGGGCAGGCCATGATCTCGATGAAATCGAAATCGGCGGTGCCGGCCAGTATCGCCTCGACCATGTTGCGGGTCGGCTTGAGGCCGTGGCACATCGCCACCTTCACCGTGCCGACGGCACCGCCGAGATCCACCGTGGCGGTGCGCACACCCTCGAAGCCGCGTAGCTGTGTCAGCTCGATCTGCGCCAGCTCGCGGCCGTTGATGGCGTGGTACATGGTGCGCAGCGCCGCTTCCATCACGCCCCCGGTGGTGCCGAAAATCGCCCCCGCACCGGAGAACTCGCTCATGTAGGGATTGTCGAATTCCGAAGGCTCCAGCGCGGCGAAATCGATGCCCTCGCGCCGCATCAGGCGGGCAAACTCGCGCGTGGTCAGCACCACGTCCACTTCGCGCACACCGTCGTGGATCAGCTGCGGCCGCACCGCTTCATCTTTTTTCGCCGTGCACGGCATGATCGAGACCACGCGGATGCGCTTGGGATCGATGCCCATCCGCTCCGGCAGGTAGGTCTTGGCGATGGTGCCAAGGCATTGCTGCGGCGACTTGGTTGACGACAGCAGCGGCAGAATCTCCGGGTAGTGCCGCTCGGCGAAGTTGATCCACCCCGGGCAGCACGAGGTGAAGGTCGGCCGCAGCCCCTTGCCGAGCCGGCCCAGCAACTCGGTGCCTTCCTCCATGATCACCAAATCGGCGGCGAAGTTGGTGTCGAGCACAATGTCGAAGCCGAGCTTGCGGCAGGCGGCGATGATCTGGCCCTGCACATTGGTACCTGCCGGCAGGCCGAACTCCTGGCCGAAGCCGACGCGGATGGCGGGAGCGAACTGCACCACCGTGACGATTTCGGGATCGTCAAGGAAATCAATAACGCGCTCGGTCTCGTCGCGCTCGCCGAGCGCACCGGTCGGGCAGACCAGCACGCACTGGCCGCAGGTGACGCAACTCGATACCCGCTGCGAAAATCCGTCGCGCAGGCCGACGGCGGTGCCGTGGTCGGTGTCGGTGATCACCAGCGCATCGACGCCTTGGCCGTAGCGGCACATGGCCACGCAGCGCTGGCAGCGGATGCACTTCGTCATGTCGCGGATCAGCGCCGGCGAGGAAGTGTCGACGGGGCGCTTGGCCACCAGCGCCGGATCGGCGAAGCGGTTCTGGCGCAGGCCGACGAACTGGGCCACGTCCTGCAATTCGCAGTTGCCGTGGCGAATGCAAACCGCGCAGTCGTGGTCATGGTCGGCCAGCAGCAACTCGACCTGCAGGCGCTGCATGTCGCGCAACTGTACCGTGCGCGTCAGCACCTCCATCCCCTCCTGCATCGGTGTGTTGCAGGCGGTCAAGACCAGCGTGCGCTCCTGGCCCGGCATGCGCACCTCGACCAGACACACCCGGCAACTGCCGGGCGTGTGGTTGATGTCGTCGAGCTCGCACAGCGTGGGAATGTAGAAACCGAGGCGGCGGGCGCACTGCAAAATCGTCTCGTGCGCGTGCGCGGCGACCGGTTGGCCATTGATGCTGGCGTTGATGTCGATGGCTTCGGCATCGGCGAGGGCGGTGTCCATGTCACACGGTTCCTTGCGGGATCGGCAGTTCGGTGACGACGGAATAGATCCGGTAGCAGCGCAGGCACCGATTGGCCTCGCGATAGGCGTCCGCCGCCGAGATGGTCTGCTCGACTTCCTCGAACATCTGCTTGCGCACATCCGGCGCCAGTTCCGGATGGTGCACGCGGTACTGGTGGCGCACCGGATACTCGATGGTGTCGGCAGCGAGCATTTTGTGCTGGTTCAGGATCTGCCGCATGCGGCTGCGCGGCGAGAAGCGCACATGGCCGATTTGCAGGTAGTCGTCGATGGCGCGCGCCGCCTTCAGCCCCGCGGCCATGGCGTGGATTAGCGTCGAGGCGCCGGTGGCGCAGTCGCCGCCGGCGAACACGCCCTCGCGCGAGGTGGCGAGGCTCGCCTGGTCGGCCGAGACGCAGTTCCAGCGGTCCATGTCGATGCCGTCGGAGCGTTCCAGGGCACCCGCCTGCACCTGCTGGCCGATGGCGGCGATGACGGTGCTGCACCGCAGGATCGTTTCGGTTCCCGGCACCGGCTGCACGCCGCGCCGGCCGCGCGCGTCCGGCTCGGTCTGGCGCATCTGCACCAACTCCACCCCGGCCACCCGCCCGTCCTCGGCGACGATACGCGACGGGTTGGAGAGGAAATGGAAGATGATGCCTTCCTGCTCCGCCGCCTCGATTTCTTCGGCATCGGCCGGCATGTCTTCGCGGGTACGGCGATACACGAGATGCACCGCCTCGCAGCCCATGCGCAGCGCCGAGCGGGCGCAGTCCATGGCGACGTTGCCGCCGCCCACCACCACCACATGGCCGCTGAGCGTCGTCGTCTGCTTGCCGGCGACGTGATCGTGGACCTTCAGCAGGAAGCCGATGCCCGGCTCGTAGCCTGGCATGTCCGGGTCCTCGCCGTCGACGCCGAGCAGCGTGCCCTGCTGGCAGCCCAGTGCCAGGAACACCGCGCGGTAGCCGCGCGCGAACAAATCGTCGATGGACAGGTTACGGCCCAGCGCCTGGTTGAACAGGATGCGCCCGCCCAGCGTGGTGATGACGTCCGATTCCGCGCGCAGCACGTCCTTCGGCAGCCGGTAGCTGGGAATGCCGATGGCCGCCATGCCGCCGGCCTCATCCATCGCCTCCAGCACGTCGACATGGAAGCCGCGCAACAGCAGGTGGTAGGCGCAGGACATGCCGGCCGGGCCGGCGCCGACCACCGCCACCCGCATGTCGGGGCTGAGCGGCTGGGCGGCCATGCCGCGGGTGAATTGCAGCGCCTGCGGACCGGTCTGCTGCTCGGCGACGTAGCGTTTCAGTGTTTTGATGCCGACCGCCCGGTCCACCAGGTTGCGCCGGCAGGCCATTTCGCAGAAACGCACGCAGACCCGCCCGCAGGTGGCGGCCATCGGGTATTTCTGCAGGATAACGCCAAGCGAATACCCCGGCTTGCCGTCGCGGATGTAGTCGATGTAGCGCGGCACGTTGACCTTCGAGGGGCAGGCCTCAATGCACGGTGCCGTCATGTACGACATGCCGTACTGCTCGGGGGCCGGGCCGTGCTTCAGTTCCGCCTCGAGGACGTCGCGGAAATGCTCCAGCGCCGCGGTCAGTGCCCGGCCGCAGGTCTGGCCGAGGCCGCACAGCGAGGTTTCGTTCATCTGCCGGGCCATGGTCGCGATGCCATCGAGATCGAGCGCACTGGCCTTGCCATGGCGCATCGCATCCAGCGCGTCGCGCACCAGCAAAGTGCCCATGCGGCAGGGCGTACACTTGCCGCAGGACTGCTCCGCAGCCTTGTGCATGTACTGCCAGAACGCGTCGATCAGGCTGACCTTCGCGTCGAACACAAAGAAGCCGCGGTCGCCGAAGAAGGCACGGATGGCGTTGCCTTCGTCGAATGCGTCGAAGCCGCTGAGGTCGGCGATGGACATGACTTCGCCAGGGGGCTTGCCCCGGTTGTCATGCACAACGCCATCCCAAAACCCGTAGATCACGTGCGTCATGGCGGGACGTACTTTCAAACACTCACCCACGCGGCATACCGCCGCACGATCCACACCACATTAGCATGGATCAAACGATTGGAAGGCATAACGGACGGCATCGGCACCGCTCAAACCTCGCTCCGGGCGGTCTGGTATGCGTTTAGCGCGGCCGGGAAGCATTCCAGCGCACGTGGCAGCACACCTTGAAGCAGCGAGATGGCGACCCCGTAATTGGTCATCGGCACGCCCTGGCGTTCCGCCCGGTACAGCCTGGCCAGCATGTGTTTACGGGTGGTCATGCAACTGCCGCAGTGAATCACCAGCCGGTACGGGGTCAGATCCTCCGGCAGTTCGGCGCCGCCGGCCACGTCGATATCAAGATGCACACCGACGAACTGGCGCAGCCAGCGCGGAATTTTCACCCGGCCGATGTCGTCGGCGAGCGCGCAATGGCTACAGGTTTCGGTTACCAGCACGCGGTCACCGGCCTGCAACCGGTGGATTGCCGCCGCTCCGCGCGCCAATTTCACCAGATCGCCCTTATAGCGGGCCATCAGGATCGAGAACGTGGTCAGCCGCACCGCCGGCGGGGTGTCGGCGACCGCTTTCAGCACGACCTGCGAATCGCAGACCACCAGCGCCGGCGGGCATTCCAGCCGGGCGAGCGCCTCGCGCAGTTCGCGTTCCTTGACCACCATGCACAGCGCGTCGCTGTCGAGGATTTCGCGGATCACCTGCACCTGCGGCAGGATCAGCCGGCCCTTCGGGGCGCCCAGGTCGATCGGCACCACCAGCACGGCCAGCGCGCCGGCCGGCACCAGGTCGCCGACCA
>Ga0316232_1003741_pt1 | contig 13658 bp, 29 predicted proteins | sample TBHtaG_FD_206006 | JGI IMG/M metagenome (GOLD analysis project Ga0316232, IMG submission 206006) | Freshwater microbial communities from Trout Bog Lake, Wisconsin, USA - TBH18025_13 | ecosystem: Environmental > Aquatic > Freshwater > Lake > Hypolimnion/Profundal zone | place: USA: Wisconsin... | reverse complement strand
TGGGCAGTGGTGTACACATTGTACGCCCTGCAGTGTTGAGGAGGTAGCTATGGCTACAACAAAGTTGAACCTGAAGGCTGTTGCCGCAAAGGTTGGTCCTGTGGCGAGTGTTCGTCGTGGGGGTAGTGGCAAGAAGGATGTTGATGCTTTGACGTTCTTTGGTGGCTTTGAGCAGGTGAATGCACTTGTGCGTTCATTTCCTGAGGTCACTGCCGAGGAATTGTTTGACTCTGTGGGTGCTTTGTACCTGAAGAAGACAATTCTGACCAATGCGCTTGCCCGTCGTGAGCTGAGTGAAGTCAAGAATGTTGACTGCTTTCGCTTGACTGGTGACTTTGAGTTCAAGTATGTGGGTGACGGTGATTTGAGTGACCCAATGCTTGGCAAGAAGATGGCTGCCAGTAAGATTGACCCTGAGTATTGGATTCTGGACGATGAAGGTACTGGTGTCGGTATTGATGACCGCTGGGAATTTACTGGTAAGGTTGAGGTTGAGCGTGTGAAGTTTGCTACTGAGACCCCTGTGGTCTTGAAGCAGGCTGTCTATGCCGAAATGTGGAGTGCTCGTGAGCTTGCTGCTTATGCTGCACCCATTGACCTGGTAATTGAGCACTTGTCGCGTTTGTATGGTGCCATTGCCACTGCTCGTATGAGCGCTGAAGTGCTTGCATAGTTGTAAATGAAAATTGGTGGGTGTGCCCTATATGGGTGCACCTGCCTTTTTTTATGTATCTATGAGCATGAAGTTGAACATACACTGTTCTGTCCACGAGAGAGTGGTATGTGTGTGTTCGGCGGTGTTGGCATATGTAAAGATGCATTGCTTACATGCACTAAACATTGATATGTCTATAATCATATGGACACTGGGTTTTGAGTATATATAAAGTCGTACTATGGACATGGCTTGTGTTGTATCTCGGCCATGTGTGTAGTCGTATACATGTCGAGTGTTGGCTGTAATATTAGTACACACTATTGCTCATGGTTTCATGGTCAATGGTGGTAAAGTTCACTTCCCCGCTCGCTTGTTCTGTTGTAAATAATAAAGGAGAAATGATGTCAGAAGAAATTGGCTACTGCATTGAATGTGGAGTTTACCATGGCTATCAAGATTGCATTGACACAGTTGCTATTAAGTGCGGATGTGGAGGATGTGAATCTAAATTGACTGTTGGTATCTATCCCACTGAAGGAGTAGACATTAAAGTCAATGAGTTTAATGGTATCACGCTAAACATTAAAGGTATTAAGTTGCTAATTGAAGCACTGCAGAGTGCATTGGAGTCATAATGAGAAAAAAGGAAATATGGATGTATCGAAGTTTGATCTTTGGTATCAATCGTGGTGGTCCCAAAGTGGTCTGGAAAAGGCCATACTTGCGCCCGCTCATGATATTGGTGTTTAGATTGAATTTGATAACTGGTGGTGGACGCACTGAAGATTGGTTCGTCAAGCTACGTTATTGGTGTGCTGGTTCCTATGAAGAACACAAGGCATTGAATTCATAGTATCTGAGGTGGTCCAAGTTGCTTCCCGCTCTTGGGCCACTGATTGGTAAGATGAGTTTGATAGTTGAATAGTCATATGGACTATGGGAGGCATTTATACTCCTTTGGTCTCAGTGATCGCCCATAGTGCCATATGGCTATTGTTTTATCAAACAAATGAAGGAGAAATAATGAAAGAGAAAATGACTGTACCCTTTTATTCAGTGAGATTGTATACTGAAACTACTAAGGGTGTCAATAGCATTGAATATTTTCAAACTCGTGCTGCAGCAATGCGATACTTGAAGAAAATAATGGATTGCGAGTATGACATTCTTATACCTGAAGATGCAATGATTTCAGAACCCAATGTTGAACTCTATAAGATGATCAAGGTGATTCCTGGAGACACTGAAGGAGATAGGAGAGTGCGAGTGAGACAATATGAAGTTACAATAATTAAATTGGAGATGAATAGCTAATGGATAGATTGATTACCACACTAATTCAATGCTTTTTTGTTAGTTGCTGCATTGGACTTGCCTTCTACCTATGGAAGACAAAAGATTAACTATTGCCGAAATGCCGAGATGGCATCTGGTTGGGGTGATTTCCCAGCCACTGATGATGGCAGATCCCATTAACATAAAGGAGTTGAATATGACTGATGTCAACGTTCAAGTACAGGCCTTGCCTTTGGGTAAGGTGTTAGAATACCAGCAGATTGTTAGCAATCTTTTGGGAACCCCAGTGACTTTGGAGGAATCAATCCAGATGCTCACTAAGGTGACCAAGAGTGCTGCACCTGTAGTCAAGACTTCCAAGCGTGTGAAGAAGACCAAGCAACATGATCTTCCAACATCTGCAAAGTCTTTGTTTACAGTGCCTAACAAGCATGTGCAATGGAGTGACTGGATTAACTGGAACTCAATTGCTGCCACTGGTGATGTCTATACTTTCAAGATTGGGGAGGACATTCCCCGAGTTGAAGGTGTAGCTCTGTCCAATGTTATTAATCGTATTGGGCAGTCTGCTTACAAAGCTGGTAAGTCACGTGGGTGCAAAGTGCACTTTAAGCGTGTTGGTTACCGTGGTGTAAGTATCCAGTTCTATCTGGACTAAGCTGTTGTAGTACCTGAGGTGGTCCAAGCAGAAATGTTTGGGCCACTGATTGGTAAGGCAAATGCTTTATCAGTAATAAAGGAGATGATTATGAGTAATGAAATTAATTTCACTTGGTTTCGGGATCAAGGCCGTGATGCTGATAAAGGCATTTGGGTTGATGAGAATACTTGGGGTTGCTATATTGAAGATGCCATTGGTGTTGATGAAGAAGGTGCCGAAGATTATTCCATGAACTATGGTTCTATTGATTTACTTGAAAATGGTAAGTTTCGTTCTGAAGTTGGAACATGCGGTATGTACGGTGGTCCTTTGGCTGAAGGATTTGCTGAGACCATTGAAGAGGCCATGGAAATTGCTCAAGAAATGTTTATTGACTTCTATGCTCCTGATGGAGTAATTAAGTCAAGTCGTTTGACTACATTGCAGGACTTGTAGTACCTGAGGTAGTCCAAATAGTGATATTTGGGCTACTGATTGGTAAGACAATGTGCTTATCAATAATAAAGGAGAAATGATGAGTAAGACAGATATTCCACTGCAATTAGTGGGTTTAGATGGTAATGCTTTTAGTATTCTTGGAAGAGCCAAGCGTGCAATGCGTATGGCCGGTCAAGCTGAACTATTTGATGAATACCATGCTGAAGCCACTAGTGGTGACTATGATCACCTATTAATAACAACTATGAACTGGTTTGATGTTGATAACGATGGTGAAGAAGGAGAATGGTAATGTTAATGACTAAGGGTCCACTTGGACGTAAAGATCATGTGAGTATTATTGTTAGCTCGCCTGAAAAGACATCAATTGAAATAATTTGTAGAGAATGTGGTAATCAAACAAGTTTGACCTTGTCTACAAGTGCTATTAATCGTTGGATTGATGGCGAGTATATACAAAATGTCTTTTCTGACCTTGATGCTGCTACTAGAGAGTTGTTGGTTTCTGGTACTTGTGGTACTTGCTGGGATGAAATGTGGGGACTAGAAGAAGAAGATGAATAAAAGTTTCGAAACCTCGTGATGAGGTCGTATGGGTATTGATTAACCCATACCTGATGAGATAGATCAGTAAAAAAGGAGAAAAATAATGACTGTTGACTTTAATGATAGTGAGACTGTAATTGAAGCCATTGAAGCACTTACCGACTTTACAGTATTGAGGTCTGTAGCCGTTTCCTTGGCCAAATTAGTTGATCTCAATGAGCAAAAAGCCAATACTGCTATTGCTATGGTAGACACTCTTAAGAGTCAAGTGGGTATGCTAAGTGAAGCTCTTGAAAAAGCAAGTGCTGTTCTTGAGCTACTTAAGCAAAATCCTAGTTTGATTGAGAGTCTGTAATGAGTGATGAGTTTGACTTTGACTTTGGTGATCATCTTGCCAATAATGGTGAGATGGTTATGTCGTTTGCTGAGAATGCTTATGCTTTTTTTAGTATAATGGCTATGGCTGAACGTTGCTTAGAAGAATTAATTACCCGAGCAATTGAGCCATATGAAATAGAGGCAGTTACCCAGATGGCTCATGTGATTAATACCTATATGGTAGAAGCTTGTGACCCACTTATGGAGCCTGTTAAGCAGGCATTAACTGCTATGTATCCAGAAGATGAGTTTTAAATAGAAGTACTTGACCTACTGTTGTTTGGTAGGCTCAAGAGGTATATGGAGTTTAGATTCCATGTATCTCTTGGGCAAATCAAATTGTCCAGGAAGGAGGAGTAAATGATTAAGAACATTGTTCGAATGAGTTTGCTTCTTGCTGTAACTCTGCCTACACCACATAGCAATCATGCTGCTAAAAAGCATGAGGTATTGGTGCCTAGAGTAGAGTTTACTACTCCATTGAATCCTGCTTTATATAAATGGGATACAGTGGGTAGTGATAAAACTGCTAGTTGGCCAGATGCTGGTGACCCAATGTGGTTACAGCCAGTGTCTGTTCAAGAGCAGTTTGCATGTATAAGATATAATGAGTCCAGAAATCATTTGGTTGATACTACAGTTTCGACTAATGCTCAAGGATGGTATATGTTTGTACCTTATATATGGCAGTATGCCAGAGAATATATTGCTGGGTTACCTGCTACACCTAACCAGGCCAGTGGAGACCAACAAAGCAAGGTAGCTCTTTGGTATTATTATAGAAATAATGGTATTAGGCCAGAATGGTCTAATGACCCTTGCTAAAAGGAGAATAATGACAGTAATTAGTAAGCTAACTGCAGAGCAATATCTGGAGTTAGAATACGATATAAACAATGAAGATGGTGTTACTTTTCAGTGTACTAATTGTGATGCTACAATTGGTGATACTGATCTAGTATCTCCATGCCACCCTGATGAGTCTTTCTTGGAACCCAGTGGGCATGGTGGAATTTCAGGTATGCATATTTACTGTGTGCCTAATGACCCAGAAGTAACTTGTAACTGGGGAGGTCCAGTAGCAGAATTTGAACCTCTAACATTGTGCATTAACTGTAAGAAGAGTCCATTTGTAGTATAATTTAGCAATATCGAAACCCCGTGAGGGGTCTGTCTGGGGTGATTCCCAGGCACTGACGAGATAGTCAGCTAAAAAGGAGAAAATATAATATGTCAATTGAAACACACTATAATGGTATGGAGATTCCTCAGTGTCACCAAACCCTGCAAGGAGTGCTTAATGCTGGTGTCGAGCGTGTAGTTCTATACGGTCCTCCAGGAACAGGCAAGACCTACAGTGGTTTGACTGCTGGAGTTACCGGTAAGGCCACTCGTCTTGTATGCACTGAAGACATGACTAATGCCAATGTTGAGGGTATGTTCTTCCCCAACGGTTCTGGTACCTTTAGTTATCTTGATGGTGCTGCTACAGAAGCTTGGCGTTATGGTAGCCGCTTGGTAATTGATGAAATCGATAAGGCTAGTGGAGATGTACTTGGTACTCTCTTGGCCTTTACTGACTCAGTTGCTAGTGCTAGTCACCGTTTGAATAATGGTGAAGTTATTAAGCCTGCCAATGGTTTTAGTGTTGTTATGACAACTAACCTTGAAGACCCAGATGATCTTCATGAAGCACTTCGTGACCGTTTTCCGGTTGCAATCTGTATGGATGCTCCGCACCCAGCAGCTTTGATGTCGCTTCCTGAAGAACTTCGACCTATTGCTGCTAAAGTAGTTGCTGCTCCTAAGGGACGTCGTGCAAGCCTTCGTGCTTTCTATGAGTTCCAAAAGTTGTGTAATGTCTTTGGTCTTCTTCAAAGTGCTGAGATTGCTTTTGGTCGTAATTTGGCTGAGAGTATTGTTGATGCTCTTGAAGTAAGTGCACTGTAGGTTCTATTGTGGCTCAGTTAAAAATTAAATCTAATGGGAAGGGGGTATTGCCTCTTCCGGAGGTAGTATCCTCTTCCCGTAATGATGCAGTGGGTGGTAATTGGACTGTAAAGTCCATTGCTGACCCATTTGACTCTGCTTCTAGTGTGGTTGATCGAACAATGAATGTCTCTACTCTTTCTGATGAAACTAGTCGGTTATTTAGAGTTCGTGAACTTGTTCGTTCCAAGGTGTCATTAAACACTAAAGAATCAGTAGATGGAGTTAATAAACTTGGTATTGATCCAGGCTTATTGCAAGCAGCTGAAGAGTTGCGTATCAATACTATTGTTAGTAAGATGAATGGGTCTCATGACATCAATCTTATTAAGAATGGTAGTGAGAAGTCAATAGGTGAACGTCTTGCTGCTGATGGTACCATCGATGGATGGAACCAAGCAGTAACTTACGGTCTGAGTCTGGTTAATACCAAGGCCTTTAATTCTTTCTTGACTGGTGTAAGGTCAGTTAGTAGAGAGTGGGCTGATGAGCTTCGTCGTATGTCTAATGAAATTTCTTCTATCAAAGATGCTGGAAGGTATACATTAGCTAGTACTAGAAGTGCTTCAATAACTACTCGGGACAAAGATGAAGTCATTATACCTTGGGGCTATCGTTATACTATTGATATTGCTCGTAGTGCTCAGAAATTCTTTAAGTCTGACCCCCAAGGTAATGACCTTGTTAAGGATGAAGGTAAACAAGAATCTGAAGAGTTTGATACTAGTACTAGTGAAGTTAATGCTTTTGCTCCATTGATTATTGATGGACGAGTTGCATTAACTACTGATGTTAGTGGATTCCTACACCGTAAGAAGCGTAGTGCAGTATATGGTAAGCGATTACTTTATCCTGAGCGTATGCTTACTGATCCTTATCGCCGAGTATTCGGTAGTAAGGTTAAGGCTGATGGTGGAGTTATCCTCATCGATGTTAGTGGTAGTATGAGCCTTAGTGAAGAAGATATTGAAGCCATCCTAACTGCTGCTCCTGGAGCATTAATTATGGCCTATAGCCATTCCCCAAGTAGTACAGGCATACCTAACTTGTTTATCTTGGCTGATCGTGGTAAGAGAGTAAAAAGACTTCGTGATGTTAAATACCATAATGGTGGTAACGGAGTTGATGGACCTGCTCTTGAGTATGCGATTAAGCGACGTAAAGGTAGTGAGCCACTTATCTGGGTATGTGATGGAGTAGTTACTGACTGCCATGATCACTTTTCTTATGAGTTAACTAGTCAATGTGCTCGGTTGGTTAAGAAGCATAAGATAGTTGTTCAAGGTAGTATGGATGTTTTGCTAGATAGTATTAAGAAAGGAATTTTTGTATCCCAGCCTGTTGGGCCCATTCAGGATGCTTTATTAAATAATAGGTTGTAAGATTCGAAACCCCGTGAGGGGTCATATGGAGGTAGCTGTCCATATCTGACGAGATAGGCTAAAAGGAGAAAATAATGATTAAAGCTGTAACTATTACTTCTGAGGGATTGCAATCAGAAGTTGAATTCACTGAAGAAAATAGCTTGGAGACCCTACAGGCAGCTGTTGGTGGCTATATCCAAGCCATTGACCTTCTTGGGTTAACTATGTGGATCAATGAAGAAGGCAAGATTCATAATTTGCCCTTTAATCCATTTGCAACTCTACTATGGGAAGCTGAGTTTGGTAAGACTGATGTTATCCTTGGAGATATTATTCTTACTGGTCAGCCTGATGGAGAAGGTTTTACCACTAGTATCCCAGAGAGTTTTGTAGAAAAAGTATTAAAGCCAAGTTATCACAGTCCGGAGGATTGCCCAAATGAGTAAGTTTATAGAAGGTTGTAAGTATTGTGAAGAGTGTAAAGAGAAAGGTGATACTGCTATGCCTCCTCATTATGCCAAAGATAGGTGTAAGAGCGGTAAGTATAATCACTGCACTTGTGACACTTGTTATTAAAGATTCGAAACGCCGTGAGGCGTTTGTAGGTATTGATTAGCCTACACTGATGAGATAGATCAGTAAATAAAAGGAGAAATATGAAGTATCGTATTGTTGACTATACCAGTTGCCGAGGTGACTTTAGTGTTGACTCTAATGAAGTATTTGAAAGTTCATTGGATATTCATGAAGTTGCCTTGAATCTCTTGAAAGATCGTTTTCAAGAAATGTATGATCGGTATAAGGAAGATGGAGCCCCAGAAACTGAAATGATAGATAATGGGTTCCTTGCTTACTATTGTGAATTCTTTGATGCTCGTCCTATGAGTGATAGTGTTTGGGTCTTTGGAAATGGTGAAGAGCAAGGTCGTATTCTCATTAGTGAAAATAGTGAGTGGTTTGACTACAAGTTTCCTGAAGAGCGACTATTTACTTGGCCTGATGATGGATTTTTTGGGTCTTACGAAGATTTTGACTGGAGTTCTAGTCCAACCTATGACTTTGAGTCATTAACTGGAATTGACCCATACAAAACTGGTTGGGAAGGATTTGATTGTGCTAAGGCCTTGGCTGATGCTGGAGTCATTAAGCTGTAATTGATCATTGCACAGCCCATCCAAGAGGAATATTTCTTGGATGGGTGATGGGATGACCAATCCCCAATAAAAAAGGAGAAATAATGAAAGATATGTTGCCTAACCTAAGGGACCTTGGTAGCTATCAAGAAGTAATTGAACACCTTATTAACTCTCATGGAGAAGAAGGTAAGGCTATTGCTCTTGATCGTAACCAAGCTCCATTTATGTGGCATGAAATGGTAGGTCACTGTGAAGATGTCCCAGATCATGATCACTATGGAGACCAAGACAGCAATGTTGAGTCTATGACAACTCTAGTTAAGATGATTGTTGAAGACCCTGAGGTTCAAGAACAGTTTAAGAAGTTCTTTGAATCTGAGGAAACTCAAACTGCTATTCGAGCATTCGAAAAGTATCGAGTTGAAAATGGACAGTGAAGTAGAAGCTAGGTATGAAGTACTATGCCCTAGTTGTTACTGGGACGGTAGTATGGAGGGTATGCTTTATTATCATAAGCAAGGTGCTGAGGTACTAACTGCTACCTTCCATACCACTTGCCCTATCTGTGACCTAGAAATAGAAAAGGAGATGTAAGATGGCTGATTTCACAAAAGATGACTTAATTGAATGGTTTAACATCGATGGCGAAGAAGAAAAGATTGCTAAGATTACGGACGATTTCATCGATGAACTCAACGGTGATTTGGATGATGCTCGTGAGCGAGTCTTCCAGGAGTACTACTACCGACTGGAGGGCTAATGGAGATAAAGGAAGACAATAAGTGTGACATTTATGATTGCAAGGAGTTAAATTATGAGTAATAGTGAAATGGTATGGCAAGGTTATGTTGCTGATTCAATGGTACTTGGCTGGTCTGATATTCAAGTTGAGTATCTGTGCATGTGTCTTGATGAAGCAATAAATGATACCTTTAGTGAAGTTGAAAAAGAAATTAATAGAGAAGATCCATTAGTACGTCTTGCTTATGAAGAAGAATATGGTGAAAGTCTATTAGAGCAAACCAATGGAGATTGGGAGTAAGTAAGATTCGAAACCCCGTGAGGGGTCTTGGGGTATTGATTAGCCTCAACTGATGAGATAGATTCTAGTTGATTTATAATCAGGTTGTAAATAAAATAATAGATAGTAAGAAAAAGGAGATGTAAAATGAATGCAGTTGAATTAGTTGATCGCCGTGAAGATGGTGATGAAATTACAGCAAGGTATTATAAGCTAGATGTTCCAATTAATGACGATATTACACATATCTTTTTGTTGACAAAGGATAATGGAGAAGTTTGTTATATACGTGGTGGAGTACCTTTGGAGTTCTGTACAGGTGATGTCTATAATCTTATAACTGACCCAGTTGTTAATGAAGTAGAAAAATGTCCGTATCCATTTAATACAGATGCAGCATATGAATTTGCAATGGAGCATGTGCTAAAAATGATTGATAACTATACAGTTTGTGAACTTTGTGGTAAGCGTGATACATTTGCTGCTATAGAAGCTAATACAGATTGGAAAACTATCTGTCGTGATTGCGGTGGAGAAGACCCAAGGCTTTGGAAGATAGAAGGAGAAAGTCTATTAGAGCAAACCAATGGAGATTGGGAGTAAGTAAGATTCGAAACCCCGTGAGGGGTCTTGGGGTATTGATTAGCCTCAACTGATGAGATAGATTCTAGTTGATTTATAATCAGGTTGTAAATAAAATAATAGATAGTAAGAAAAAGGAGAACAACTTGGATAGCAAACTACAAGATGTTATTCGTAAGGTAGAGGCTTTACTAACTAGAGCCAATAATACCGACTACCCTGAGGAAGCCAAGTCCTGCCAACAAAAGGCTCAGGAATTGATGACCAAGTACCAGGTAGATGAAGTAAATCTATTTGGTACTCAAAAATCAGATGTTATCATTAGTAAGAGAGTGGAAGTTCCCAGTCCTTACTATATTGATAAGATTATGCTATTGGGTAGTATTGCTAGAGAAAACTTCTGTCGAGTTCTTAGAGGTAAGAACTATGCCGTTATCTATGGTTATGAAAGTGATATTGAACTCTCATTAACTATGTACCGGTTCTTACTTACCGATATGATTAGACAAATGATGTTTGAACTCGATAAACTACGAATGACAGTTGATCACCATACGATTAACACTACTAGCTGGAAGAAGAGCTTTCTAGCTGGTTATGCTCAAACGATTGGTAAGAGACTTAAAGAGGCCAAGCAAGAACAGGCTGATGCTGTTGCTAAGGCCACTGGGGACAATAAGTTCTCCTTGGTGTTGGTAAGTAAGGAAGAAGCCATTCTTGACTATTGGCAGTCGGTAAGTAAAGTAAGTGCAGCTACTAGAACCCTAACAAGTGCTAGTGGCTATAGTGCTGGTAAGGCCAGCGGTAGTAGAGCAGATCTTGGTCAGACTCGAATTAGTTATACTCGAGCATTGACTAAGTAACAACAAAAAAAAGGAAGAAGATGAGTAATGAAAAAATTAGCAAAGTACAATTCAAAAAGCTTGCTGAGTCAATCCCACCCGCACGTCTCGGCTGGTCTACACATGGTAAGTGTGTTGGGGAAGATGTCAGTACTTTTGTCTATGGTGGCGAAGAGCCATCGAAAAGGAGCCGCAAAAAACTCCTTCAACTTTGTGAGGAATGCCCCGTCCTCCTCACTTGTCGCAAAGAAGCGGTAAGGCAAATGGAAGTAGGTTGGTGGGGAGGTATGTCTGAATCGGAACGTATGATTTGGGCCACTCACGAGCTATTTACTGAAGTAGCCTAACTAATAGGTATGGGTTCCACCTTAACGGGCCCACATGGATATGTAGTTTAACTTGGAAAAACGTAGGTTCCCATTAACTCCTCAACAATTTACTGGCCTACATATGAGTTCAATTCTCATCATATCCCCTACCGAAAGGTAAGAAAGGAAGTAACTATGAAACCAACTACACTTCAAAGACTCAATGAACTAAGGGACTCTATCTCTGATTTCATGGTAGAGTGCAATATTGAAGAAGGTAATAACACTCAACTAGCATATCTAATAAGTCTACTAGATGATGTTAGACACGAGATTTATAATCTAGGAGCATAACTACGATTTGATTTTCTTAAAGAGAACTATTTTTTAATAGTTTTCTTGAACTCATTATTGTAGTCTACTATACTCTAGGTATGGATACATATAAGAGAAAATTCTAGCCATGCATCCTGCTCTCTAGTCTCTTATAACCACTGCTTTTTAATATTAAAAAATAAAAAAATAAGGTAAATAATGCTAGGAATTATAATTTTTTTAATGCTATTGTTCATTGCTAGAGAGCTTAGAGGACTCAATAAGTATAAATAACACATAGTATTAACTGCTGTAAAGGACTATCAAACCTGCTCGGGTTTCTCAAACTCCTTTATCCTGGGAGTTTTGGTAGTCCTTTAGGGTAGTTAATACTATTCTTAAATAAATAAAAAGGAAGAATATGAATTTTGAGGAAGAAGATCTACACGCATTAGATACAGGCCTTATAGCTAGTGATATAGGCATGGATGCTCTACAAACACTAATGGATTACTATCCCCGGATGCTATTGTTTGCCTATAAGATTATAGCCGAACTAACTGGCAACTCTATAGAGGAAGTTAAACGGGAACTAGAAGAGCAGAATGAGCTAACTGGTGTATTCGAAACCAGTATCAAGCAACTAAGTGCCACTAAAGAGGTTCTAGGTGACCTATTAGAATACCTAGAAAGAGAAGAAGACTAACTTACTGCTCTGTACCTTGGCCTAGGATACCACGTTTTTCTGTACTCTTAAGTTCAGGAGTATCAAGAGGGTGCAGTAGTCCTAGTGCTATGGGTTTACGATATACCTGACGCTCACCCTCGGTAGTACCACCCCATACTCCACTACCGGCATGAATACCTTCGGGGTGCTCTAAAGCAAAATTAAGACAGGCTCCCTTAATGGGGCAACCAGTACAGACCTTCTTGGCCTGCTCTTGCTCAGATGGCTTTTCACTAAAAAACTTTTCTTTAACTGCTGGACCTTGTTGGAAGCAGTTACCTTGAGCAAACATATCCTCTTCACTTTTTCTACGCTTAAAGTGGGAGACAATGTCATTACGTTTGCGAACAACTTTTTCTCTTAACAGTTGCCAGTTGGGTTGAGTCTCTTGTAGGTAACGAAAGTAACTAGCAAGGTTATCATGTTCGTGCTCTACATCATATGGTTCTTGAGTCTCATCACTCATTAGTAGTCTCCATGCTTGTGGGTAGTACCGTGAGTAAATCCAGCTCTTGGACCGTGTAGACTAGTGTGGTACTTTTGTTTTTCTTGAAAGGTCATCTTACGAACCATATCTAGAATTTTATTCTTTCTAAGATCAAAGTTGAGGTTACCAACATTAGTTAGTACATCACTATGGTCATTAACAATATGGTTTTCCATTTCCTGGTTGGTCAAAGGAAGTAGAATTTCCTCATCGGGGTCACGAGGTAGTTCATTAGCATAACGCTTGGCCCAACTCATTACTTATACCTTCTGTGAGCCATACCTGGGTATGGGTTATTACTTCTACTAGAACCAAAGCTTCTAAGTTTTTCTCTGGCAGTTAGAGGATTAGCTCTACCGGTGTGGTATCCACCTTGGCTACCAGGATAGAGGTTGGTATTACCCAACTTATCTCTCATCTCCAACTTGATAAAGTTATCTTCAAGAAGTTGATCTACACAGACCATTAGACAGTCTGCAAGGTCCTTGGTCTGTACTGGACCAAAGTCCTGCTTCTTGACTCGGCCATTAACCTCTTGAAGGAACTTGAGTTCCTGTTCCAGTAGACAAGTACCATCAGGACCGAATTCATCCTTGTAGGAGTGTACCCAGTTCATACCAAGAGCACTCTTAAATCTCTCTGCTCTTCTATCATTACTGGCATTCTGGAATTGTTCTTCTTTAACAATGGCCTTGTGTTTAATTTCTTTAAGACGCTTCTTTAATCTTGGAAGAGTTACAAAGCCACCATATTGGTCAAAGGAGAATACTTTAAGAGTGTTAAATCGAGCAATAGTCTCCACCAACTCTTCTTCGATCTCTTCATAGTCGACCTGGTGTTCATCATAATCTTCTGGGTTCCAGACCTTTTGCCAGTCTACAATAACGTGGAACCAGATCTCACCATCTTC
>Ga0316232_1003738_pt1 | contig 13661 bp, 9 predicted proteins | sample TBHtaG_FD_206006 | JGI IMG/M metagenome (GOLD analysis project Ga0316232, IMG submission 206006) | Freshwater microbial communities from Trout Bog Lake, Wisconsin, USA - TBH18025_13 | ecosystem: Environmental > Aquatic > Freshwater > Lake > Hypolimnion/Profundal zone | place: USA: Wisconsin... | reverse complement strand
CCCACGGCAAGCCGGTGCTCTTCCTTCACCCGAAAGACTTCCTCGGGACGCTAGTCGAGTTGGAGCAGGTTTAAGGCGTGAGCGGGTTCTTGGACCAGGTGGCGCGATCGACGGGACGCACGCTCGCCCTCGTCGTCGTCCTCGTCGCGGCGTTCGTTGCCGTGGCGGTGTCGCTGTTCAAGCTGACGATTGCCGGCGCCATCGCACTCTACTTCGTGGTCTGGTGGACGCTGCTCTTCGCGATCCTGCCGATCCGCAACCAGCCCGAGACCAGGCCCGAGCATATCGTGCAGGGTCAGGACCCGGGCGCGCCCGCGCGCCCGCGCCTGCGCGAGAAGGCAATCTGGACCACGCTGTTCGCCGGCGCCGTCTTCCTCGCTGCGCTGGCGATCTTCCCTCTCGCCGGACTGTAGACGCGCCTCGTTCGGCAAGCTCGGCGCAAGCCGACGCGTGCAGGACGGGATAGCAGCGGGTTTCGATGCGCCCAAAAACAAAAAAGCAAGGCCTGAGGCCTTGCTTTTCGAAGAGCATAGATGGATCGACCTTGATTGACCTACGCATTGCCTGCGTGGCGGTCGGTTTTTCCTCCCGAGACTCGGACCCTGCGCCACCTCTGCCGGGCGTCGCAAACATCGCGAGAGCGCTTATAGGAACAACAGTTCGTGCTGTCACGCCCCCCAAGGGCGAAAAGTGCTCTTTTTTGCCGCCCCGGGGAACGATCCCTGCGGGCCCTTTGCGTCGGTGTGGAAATCGCGCGGCGCGCCGGCCCCGGGTGCCCAGCGCTTGTGTTTTCCCGAGGCAATGTGTTGTGTGCGCTCGGCGCGGAATGCTCCCGCCGTGCCAGATCAAGCCTGTCCGGACCGCGATCGGATCGTCATGCGTCTCTCCCGCTACTTCCTGCCCACCCTGCGCGAGACGCCCAAAGAGGCCGAGATCATCTCGCACCGCCTGATGCTGCGCGCGGGCCTGATCCGCCAGGAAGCCGCGGGCATCTACGCTTGGCTGCCGCTGGGCCTGCGCGTGCTGAACCGGGTCTGCGCGGTAATCCGCGAGGAGCAGGACCGGGCGGGTGCCGTCGAGTTGCTGATGCCAACCGTGCAGTCGGCCGATCTCTGGCGGGAGTCGGGCCGCTACGACGCCTACGGCAAGGAGATGCTGCGCATCAAGGACCGCCACGACCGCGACATCCTCTATGGTCCGACCGCCGAGGAGGTGGTGACCGAGATCTTCCGCGCGAGCGTGCGCTCCTACAAGGACCTACCGAAGAACCTCTATCAGATCTCGTGGAAGTTCCGCGACGAGGTGCGCCCGCGCTTCGGCACGATGCGCTCGCGAGAGTTCCTGATGAAGGACGCCTACTCCTTCGATTTCGACCAGGCCGGCGCCCGCCACGCCTACAACCGGATGTTCGTGGCCTACCTGCGCACCTTTGCGGGGCTTGGCCTCAAGGCGATCCCGATGCGCGCCGACACCGGCCCGATCGGCGGCGACCTAAGCCACGAGTTCATCATCCTGGCCAAGACCGGCGAGAGCGAAGTCTTCTGCGACCGCGCCTATCTCGACTTCCCGATCCCGCCGGCCAACACCGATTTCGAGGACGTGGCGGCCCTTCAGGGCATCGTCGATGCCTGGACCTCGCACTACGCCGCCACCGACGAGATGCACGAGGCCGACGCCTTCGCCGAGGTGCCGGAGGCCGACCGTCTCGCCGCCCGCGGTATCGAGGTCGGCCACATCTTCTACTTCGGCACCAAATACTCCGAGCCGATGGGCGCAAAGGTCGCGGGTCCGGACGGCATCGAGCGGCCGGTCCATATGGGCTCCTACGGCATCGGTCCGAGCCGGCTCGTCGCCGCGATCGTCGAGGCGAGCCATGATGAGGGGGGCATCATCTGGCCGGACGCGGTGGCGCCCTTCGACGTCGCGCTGATCAATCTGAAGGTCGGCGATGCCGCGACCGACGCGGCCTGTGCCGAGATCCAGGCCCAGTTGGAGGCCGCCAACCTCTCGGTGCTCTACGACGACCGCGACGAGCGGCCCGGCGCCAAGTTCGCGACCGCCGACCTCATCGGCCTGCCCTGGCAGGTCGTGGTGGGCCCGAAGGGCCTGGCCGAGGGCAAGGTCGAGCTGAAGCGGCGGGCGGGCGGCGAGCGCGAGGCGGTCGCGCCCGTCGATCTCGTCACCCGCATCCGGCGGATCTGAAGGCGCACGATGGCCGGCAGCGCGACGGAAACGGGCGGACGGACCGCGCGGCTCGCCGCCCTCCTCGGGCGCGCCGGCACGACGGCGCCCTTCGCGGCCTTCGAGTGGATCATCGCGGGCCGGTATCTCCGGGCGCGCCGCCGGGGGGGCGGGGTCTCGGTGGTGGCCTTCTTCTCGGTGCTCGGCATCGCGCTGGGCGTCGCCACGCTCATCATCGTGCTCTCGGTGATGAACGGCTTCCGCTCCGAGCTGATGTCGAAGATCATCGGCATCAACGGGCACGTCTTCGCGACGCCCATCGACCGCACCTTCACCGACTACGAGGATCTGTCCGACCGCCTCGCGAAGGTGGCCGGCGTGCGCGCGGCGATCCCGCTCGTCGAGGGGCAGGCCTTCGCCTCCTCGCCCTACGGCGGCAGCGGCGTGCTGGTCCGCGGCGTGCGCGGCGCGGATCTCGACGGCATGGCGGCGATCTCGAGATCGCTGCGCGGGGGCACGCTCGAAGGGTTCGACGACGGCTCCGGCGTGATCATCGGCCGGCGGCTCGCCGACGCGCTCGGCCTCCAGGCAGGCGACACCATCACGCTCTCGACGCCCAAGGGCTCGACCACGCCCTTCGGCACGGCGCCGCGCACCAAGAGCTACGCCGTGAAGGCGGTGTTCGAGATCGGCATGACCGAGTTCGACTCGACCTTCGTGTTCATGCCGCTCGCCGAGTCCCAGGCCTTCTTCAACAAGGAGGGCGACGTCTCGATGATCGAGATCTACATCGATCATCCGGACGAGGTCGGCGCCATGCGCGAGCCCCTGGAACTCGCCGCCGAGCGCCCGATCCTGCTCACCGACTGGCGCCAGCGCAACCGCACCTTCTTCGGCGCGCTCGAGGTCGAGCGCAACGTGATGTTCCTGATCCTCAGCCTGATCGTGGTGGTGGCGACCCTGAACATCGTCTCCGGCCTGATCCTGCTGGTGCGCGACAAGTCGAGCGACATCGCCATCCTGCGCACCATGGGGGCGACGCCCGGCACGGTGATGCGGGTCTTCCTGATCAACGGCGCGCTGATCGGGCTCGTCGGCACGCTCTCGGGGCTGGTCCTCGGCATCGCGATCACGCTCAACATCAAGCCGATCCAGCGCGTGCTCTTCCCCGGCGCCTGGGACCCGACCGTGCGCTTCCTGGCCGAGATCCCGGCCGAGATGAACTCGGGCGAGATCACGGTCGTGGTCGTCACCGCCTTCCTGCTGTCGCTCGCCGCGACGCTCTATCCTTCCTGGCGCGCGGCCCGGCTCGATCCGGTGCAGGCGCTGCGCTACGGCTGAGACCGGGAACCGCCATGAGCACCGATGCCCCCGGCAGCCAGCCGGTGCCGGCCCTGTTCTTCGCCCGCGTCGAGCGGCGCTACAAGCAGGCCGAGGGCGCCCTGGAGATCCTCCGCGGCGCCGACCTCGCGATCTGGCCGGGCGAGCTCGTCGCCCTGGTGGCGCCGTCGGGCGCCGGCAAGTCCACGCTCCTGCACCTCGCGGGCCTGCTAGAGCGTCCGGACGGCGGCGAGGTCTATGTCGGCGGACAGCCGACCGCCGCGATGAGCGATGCCGAGCGCACGCGCTTCCGCCGCGAGGAGATGGGCTTCGTCTACCAGTTCCACCATCTCCTGCCGGAGTTCTCGGCGCTGGAGAACGTGGTGATGCCCCAGCTCATCCGGGGTCTGAAGCGCACCGAGGCCAAGGCGCGCGCCGCCGAACTCCTCGGCTTCCTCGGCCTCAAGGACCGCCTGCCGCATCGCCCGGCCGAATTGTCCGGCGGCGAGCAGCAGCGCGTCGCCATCGCCCGCGCGGTCGCCAACGGCCCGCGCCTGCTGCTCGCCGACGAGCCCACGGGCAACCTCGACCCGCAGACGGCCGACCACGTCTTCGGGATCCTGCTGGCGCTGGTGCGCGCCTCGGGGCTGGCGGCGCTCATCGCCACCCACAACATGGATCTGGCCGCCCGCATGGACCGCCGGGTCACGATCCGGGACGGGTTGATCCACCAGCTCGATTGAGGTCGCGGGCTGTCGCTCAGGACGCCGCCCGCAGGCCCGGCACCGACAGCATCGCCTCCGCCGCGTCGCAGGCGCGCGCGATCTGGTCCGGATCCGCGCGCATCCGCTCGCGCACCGCCGCGCAGGCGCGGGCGACCGCGGGGTCGCCGATCAGGCGGTCGAGCAGGGAGGCCGCCTCGCGCGGGCGGAAGGCGCGGCGGCTCAGCACGGCGCCGAGCCCGAGCTCGGCGAGCCGGCGGCCCTCGTCGAAATGGTCGAAGGCGACCGGCACCACGAGTTGCGGGATGCCGGCCGCGAGCGCCTGCGCCACGGTGCCGATGCCGCCGTGGTGGATGAGCGCCGCGCAGCGCGGCAGCAGCGCCCCGAACGGCGCGTAGGGCAGGTGGATGATGCCGGGCGGCAGGTCGCGCGGGATCTGCCCGGACTGGGGCGCCAGCAGCACGCCGCGCCGCCCCATCCGTCGGCACAGGTCCAGGGCCGTCTCGAAGAAGCGCGCCCCGTGCCGCATGGCCGAGCCGTAGGTGAAGACGAGCGGCCGCTCGCCCGCGTCCAGGAAGGCGGCGAGGTCCGGCGGGATCTCGGCGGCGTCGCCGAAGCGATCGACCAACGGGAAGCCGATCTGCACCGCCTGGGCCGGCCAGTCCCGCTGCGGCGGGGTGAACCAGTCGGGGAACATCAGCAGCATCCGCGTCGGGCTGTTCCACCAGTGCCGCAGGCGCCGGACGGGGGCGAGCCCCAGCCGGGTCCGCAGGGCGTTCAGCGGCGGCAGGGCGACGGGGCCGATCGCGTAGGCGTCGGCGCCGACGCCGAGCCAGTGCCGGAACCGGGCCGAGAGGAAGCGCGGCAGCGGCAGGCCCGGCATGCGCGGCGGCGCGATCCGGCTCTCGATGAGGAACGGCATCACCTGCAGCGTCGCCAGCGGCAGGTCGTAGAGGTCCTGGGCGAGGCGCGCGCCGAGCGCCAGGGGCGAGGCGACCACCACGCCGCGCCGCTCCCGGGACCAGCTCGCCCCGAGCCAGAGCAGCGTGGTCTCGGTGAGGCCGGACACGTAGTCGAAGAGCGGCCTCACGCCCCGGCGCGGGTGCCAGAGGTCGGGCGAGCGGGTCATCGCGTCGTACTGGGCCACCGTGCCGAGGGGCTGGAAGGGCAGGCCGGCCCGTCGGGCCAGCGGCTCGAACGGGGCGGGCGCGGCCAGCGCGACCCCGTGGCCCCGGCGCGCCATCTCGGCGCCGAGGGCGATGAAGGGCAGCACGTCGCCGTGCGTCCCAACGGCCACCAGGAAGAACTCCATCCTGACGAAAGCACGATCGCGTTGAATTGCCCGGCTCCCGCGGCGCCTCTGCTCGAAGCCGGGGGATCTAGCAGGTGGGGTTGCTTCTGCAATGTGTCAGGTTGCGCCGTATCGCAAACGGTCATCCAACCTATCACGATGCGCCCGATACCTTCGGCGTCGAACCGGGCCCGGGGATTTCGTTAACCCTGGTCTTGGGTTCGTCAGCCGCGCGCCTTTACGTAGAACATAAAGCGAACAATAGTGGCCTTGTTCCTCAATTGTTCTCGGGAGACGCGGCAGATGCTGAAGCGGATGATCCTCACGGGCATGGCGGAGTTCATGGCGTTCGGGCTCCTGTCGGTCGCGCTCGCGGCCTGGGGCGTAGCCTTGGCGCCGTTGAATTAGCGGCCGGTTGCGCGGACGCGGTTTGTTCCCGCTGCGCCGCGTTGCGCACAGGAAAGTCGCCCGATCACCGGCGCGCGGGCGGAATCGACGCGCGGACCGGGGAGGGCGGGCGGAGAATCGTGGATATCCCCGGCGGTGCGGCGCGGCGGTTACAGACTCCCCCCATCCCTCTCGGCGATCCTGTCCGGCCACGAACAAGGTCGGTCATGGCGCGTCAGCTCAAGGCGGTGGGGTATGTCCACCTCCACGTTCACTCGTCCTACTCGCTGCTCGAGGGCGCCCTGAAGGTCGGCGACCTGGTCAAGGCGGCCGCCGCCGACCGGCAGCCGGCCCTCGCGCTCACCGACACGAACAACCTCTTCGGCGCGCTGGAATTCTCCGAGAAGGCGGCGGGGACCGGCATCCAGCCCATCGCCGGCATGCAGCTCGCGGTGACCTTCGAGGCGCCGGACCCGCTGGGGCGCAGCCAGGTTCAGGTCACCAACATCGTGCTGCTGGCCCAGGACGAGGCGGGCTACGGCAACCTGCTGCGCCTCGCCTCGCGGGCCTATTTCGACAACGATCTCGGCGAGGCCGCGCGGGTGCGGGCCGAGGCGCTCGCCGAATCGGCCGGCGGCCTGATCGCGCTCACGGGCGGCCCCTCCGGCCCCCTCGACACCGCGATCCGGGCCGGACAGCCCGAGCGCGCGCGCGCGCGGCTCGCCGCGCTGAAGGCGGCCTTCGGGCCGGACAACCTCTACGTCGAGGTGCAGCGCCACGGCCTGCCCGACGAGCGCCGGGTCGAGGACGCCTTGATCGCGCTCGCGGACGCCGAGGGGCTGTCGCTGGTCGCGGCCAACGAGCCCTTCTTCGCCAAGCCCGACGATTTCGACGCCCACGACGCGCTGCTCGCCATCGCGGAGGGCCGCGTGGTCTCCGACGAGCGCCGCCGCCGGCTCACCCCGAGCCACGGCTTCAAGACCCGGGCCGAGATGGCCGAGCTCTTTCGCGACCTGCCGGACGCGCTTCAGGCGACCGTCGAGATCGCGATGCGCTGCGCCTACCGGGTCCGCACCCGCAAGCCGATCCTGCCGAACTTCGGCAGCGTCGCGGAGGAAGGGCTCGCCGAGAGCCAGCGGGCGCAGGAAGCCGCGCTCGCTGCCGAGGCCACGACGGCGGTCGCCGAGGCCATCGCGGACGACGAGCCGACCGAGCTGCGCCGTCAGGCCGAGGCCGGGCTGGAGGCGCGCCTGGAGAAGCACGGGCCGGCGCCGGGCTTCACGCCCGAGCAGTACCGCGAGCGCCTCGCCTTCGAGCTCGACGTCATCGTCAAGATGAAGTTCCCGGGCTACTTCCTGATCGTCTCGGACTTCATCAAGTGGGCCAAGGCCCACGACATCCCGGTCGGACCCGGCCGCGGCTCGGGCGCGGGCTCGCTCGTGGCGTGGTCGCTCCTGATCACCGACCTCGACCCGCTGCGCTTCGGCCTGCTGTTCGAGCGCTTCCTCAACCCCGAACGCGTCTCGATGCCGGATTTCGATATCGACTTCTGCGTCGAGGGCCGCGAGCGCGTGATCCAGTACGTCCAGCGCCGCTACGGCGAGCGGCAGGTGGCGCAGATCATCACCTTCGGTACGCTGCTCGCCCGCGGCGTGCTGCGCGACGTCGGCCGCGTGCTCGAGATGCCCTACGGGCAGGTCGACAAGCTGACGAAGCTCGTGCCCCAGAATCCGGCGAACCCCGTGACGCTGGCCCAGGCCATCGAGGGCGAGCCGAAGCTGCAGGCGGCGATCGAGGAGGAGCCCGTCGTCGCCCGCCTGATGGCGCATGCCCGCAAGCTCGAAGGGCTGCACCGCCACGCCTCGACCCACGCGGCCGGCGTGGTGATCGGCGACCGGCCGCTCGAACAGCTCGTGCCGCTCTACCGCGACCCGAAGACCGGCATGCGGGTGACCCAGTTCAACATGAAATGGGTCGAGCAGGCGGGCTTGGTGAAGTTCGACTTTCTGGGACTCAAGACCCTCACGATGCTCCGGTGCTGCACGGACCTGCTCAAGCAGCGCGGCATCGACATCGACCTGGCCGCCCTGCCGCTCGACGACCCGAAGACCTACGGGCCGATGGGGAAGGGCGAGACGGTCGGCGTGTTCCAGGTGGAATCGGCCGGCATGCGCAAGGCGCTCTGCGAGATGCAGTGCGACCGGCTCGAGGACATCATCGCCCTGGTGGCCCTCTACCGGCCGGGCCCGATGGCCAACATCCCGGTCTATTGCGAGCGCAAGCTCGGGCGCGACGCCGGCAACGAGGCCGCCTGGTACCCGCACCCGATGCTGGAGCCGATGCTGAAGGAGACCTTCGGCATCATCGTCTACCAGGAGCAGGTGATGGAGATCGCCAAGGTGCTCGCGGGCTACACGCTCGGCGAGGCCGACATGCTCCGCCGCGCCATGGGCAAGAAGATCCGCGCCGAGATGGACGCGCAGCGCGAGCGCTTCGTGAAGGGCTGCACGGCCAACGGCCTGACCAAGGCCAAGGCCGACGAGATCTTCGACCTGCTCGCCAAGTTCGCCGATTACGGCTTCAACAAGAGCCACGCGGCGGCCTACGCGCTGCTGACCTACCAGACCGCCTACCTGAAGGGGAATCACCCGGTCGAGTTCCTCGCCGCCGCGATGACCCTCGACATCGACAACACCGACAAGCTCGCCGAATTCCGCCAGGACGCGCAGCGCCTGAAGATCCCGGTCGATCCGCCCTCGATCAACACCTCCGGCGAGGTGTTCGAGGTGCATGGCGGGCGCATCCGCTACGCGCTCGCGGCCATCAAGGGCGTCGGCCGCGAGGCGGTGCGCGCGATCATCCAGGCGCGCGGCGACAGGCCCTTCAAGGACCTCGCCTGCTTGGCGCGCCGCCTCAACCCGCGCATGGTCAACAAGCGGGTTCTGGAAAGCCTCGTCCAGGCCGGCGCCCTCGACTGCATCGAGCCCGACCGCGCCCGCGCCTTCGCGGCGATCGAGCCGATGATGAAGCTGGCGCAAGGGGCGGCCGAGGCGGAATCGACCGGCATCACCGACATGTTCGGCGGCGTGGTCTCGGACACGGTCTCGCTGCGCATCCCGCCGCACGAGCTCTGGCCGATGGCCGACAAGCTGAAGCGGGAATACGCCGCCATCGGCTTCTTCGTCTCGGGCCACCCCCTCGACGAGTACGGCGACCTGCTCGGCAAGCTCAGGGTCCAGAGCTGGGCCGAGTTCTGCCGCGCGGTCCGCTCCGGCACGACCAGCGTCGGGCGCGTGGCGGCGTCCGTGCTCGACCGCTCGGAGCGGCGCACCAAGACCGGCAACAAGCTCGGCATCGTCACGCTCTCGGACCAGACCGGGCATTTCGAGGCGATCATCTTCTCGGAAGGCCTCGGCCATTACCGGGAGATCCTGGAGCCCGGAAAGCCGCTGGTCCTGCAGCTGCAGGCGAACCTCGAGGGCGAGGACGTGCGCGCCCGCATCATGACCGCCGAGCCTCTCGATGCGGCGGTGGCCCGCTACCAGAAGGGCATGCGGATCTTCCTGCGCGACGAGCGCCCGATCCCGACCGTGCAGCAGCGTCTGGCGAACCGCGGGGAGGGCGAGGTCTCGCTGATCCTGATGCTCGACGGCGCCCGCGAGGTCGAGGTGCGCCTCCCCGGCAAGTACCAGGCGACGCCCGCCATCGCGGGAGCGCTGCGGGCGGTGCCCGGCGTGGTGCAGGTCGAGGTGAACTGAGGGCGCGGGACGGGCTCAGGGACCGCTGAGGCAGGGCGTGAGCGCCGCGCGCAGCGGGCCGGCCTCGGACTCGGGTACGGTGACGGTGGCGACGAGCGGTTCGTCGCCCTTGCGCGGGCTGCCTTGCGTCCAGACCAGCCGCGCGCCGGGCTCGACCAGGGCGACCGCGATGCCGTTGGCCGGCGTCTCGCCGCGCCGGGCCGGCTCCACGGTGAGCCGGAAGCTCGTCGCGGGCTCGGCCGCCACCGCGCCGTTGGCGCGGGCCCGGGCAGTGCGCACGCCCGCCGCGCCGACGACCCGGAACTCGCTCAGCGCCGCGGTACTGACGCTCGGGCCTTCGAGCCCCGAGAAGTCGAAGACCGGCTCCAGATCCGCGAAGCCCGGAACCGTCAGGTCGAGGGAGACGGCGCGGGTCTTCGGCTCGCAGGCGACCCGCAGCGCCACCTCCCGGCGGAGCGCCCCGACCGTCGCACTGCCCGCGAGATCGACCGAGGCAGCCTGGGCGGCGGCCGGCAGCAGCGCCAGGAGGGCGAGGGCGTATCGTGGGTGCATGCGGGGATCCCGTCTCGATCCGGCGCCGAACCCGTCCGTCGGGCGATGGCGCAGGCCGGCCGCCTCACCCACGCTTGCGTCCCCCGCCGCCCTTGTACTTCGGCTTCTGGCCGCCGAGCCCCTGGGTCGAGCGCGGCTTCGGCCGCTCCTGCCAGACGGGGGCGCCGGCCGGCAACTCGCGGTCGGTGCCCGGCCCCATGTTGTCGAGGTCGGGCGCCGCGATCCGGCTGCCGCGGGGCGGTTTGCGGCCGAACTTGCCGGCCTCGCGCTCGACGTCGCCCTGGCGCGCCATCGGGTCGTCCGAGACCAGGAGCTCGGTCGCCTGGAGCCGCTTGAGCTCGTCGCGCAGGCGCGCGGCCTCCTCGAAGTCGAGGTCGGCGGCGGCGGTACGCATCCGCTTCTCGAGGTCGGCCATCACGGCCTTCAGGTTGTGGCCGACCGTGATCGCGTCCTTGGCGAGCCCCGTATCGACCTGCACGTGGTCGCGCTCGAACACGCTGGAGAGGATGTCGCTGATCCCGCGCTTCACGCTCTGCGGCGTGATGCCGTGCTCGGCGTTGTAGGCGAGCTGCTTCTGGCGGCGCCGTTCCGTCTCGGCCATCGCCCGCTCCATCGAGCCGGTGATCTGGTCGGCGTAGAGGATGCAGCGCGCCTCCGCGTTGCGGGCCGCGCGGCCGATCGTCTGGATCAGCGAGGTCTCGGAGCGCAGGAACCCCTCCTTGTCGGCGTCGAGGATCGCGACGAGGGCGCATTCCGGGATGTCGAGGCCCTCGCGCAGCAGGTTGATGCCGATCAGCACGTCGAAGGCGCCGAGGCGCAGATCCCGGATGATCTCGATGCGCTCCAGCGTGTCGATGTCGGAGTGCATGTAGCGCACCCGCACGTTGTTCTCGTGCAGGTACTCGGTCAGGTCCTCGGCCATGCGCTTGGTCAGCGTCGTCACGAGCGTGCGGTAGCCGGCCTGGGCCACCTCGCGGACCTCGCCCAGGAGGTCGTCCACCTGGCTCCGGGCCGGGCGGATCTCGATCACCGGATCGACGAGGCCCGTCGGGCGGATGACCTGCTCGGCGAAGACGCCGCCCGTCTGCTCCATCTCCCACTTGCCGGGCGTCGCCGAGACGTGGACCGACTGGGGCCGCATCGCGTCCCATTCCTCGAAGCGCAGCGGGCGGTTGTCCAGGCAGGAGGGCAGGCGGAACCCGTACTCGGCGAGCGTCGCCTTGCGGCGGAAGTCGCCCCGGTACATGCCGCCGATCTGCGGCACGGTGACGTGGCTCTCGTCGGTGAAGACGAGCGCGTTGTCGGGCAGGTACTCGAACAGGGTCGGGGGCGGCTCGCCGGGCTTTCGTCCGGTGAGGTAGCGTGAATAATTCTCGATGCCGTTGCAGGCACCCGTCGCCTCGATCATCTCGATGTCGAAGGTGCAGCGCTGGTCGATGCGCTGCGCCTCGATCAGGCGGCCCATCCGGGTCAGCTCCTCGATCCGGCCTTTCAGCTCGTGCTTGATGCCCTTGATCGCCTGCTGAAGAGTGGGGCGCGGCGTGACGTAGTGCGAGTTGGCGTAGACCTTCACGAACTTCAGCTCGGAGATGGTCTTGCCGGTGAGCGGATCGAACTCGACGATCTTCTCGATCTCGTCGCCGAACAGGCCGATGCGCCAGCCGCGATCCTCCAAGTGGGCCGGCCAGAGCTCGATCGTGTCGCCGCGCACCCGGAAGGTGCCGCGGGCGAAGTCGGACTGGATGCGCTTGTACTGCAGCGCCACGAGGTCGGCGATGAGCTGGCGCTGCTCGATGCGCTCGCCGAGCGAGACCGTGAACGACATCGCCGTGTAGGTCTCGACCGAGCCGATGCCGTAGATGCACGAGACCGAGGCCACGATGATCACGTCGTCGCGCTCGAGGAGCGCCCGGGTGGCGGCGTGGCGCATCCGGTCGATCTGCTCGTTGATCGAGGATTCCTTCTCGATGAAGGTGTCGGAGCGCGGGACGTAGGCCTCGGGCTGGTAGTAGTCGTAGTACGAGACGAAGTACTCGACCGCGTTGTCGGGAAAGAAGCTCTTGAACTCGCCGTAGAGCTGCGCGGCGAGCGTCTTGTTCGGGGCCAGGATGAGCGCCGGGCGCTGCGTCTCCTCGATGATCTTGGCCATCGTGAAGGTCTTGCCCGAGCCGGTGACGCCGAGCAGCACCTGGTCGCGCTCGTGCGCGCCCACGCCCTTCACCAGCTCGGCGATGGCGGCCGGCTGGTCGCCGGCGGGCTCGAACTCCGACTTCATCACGAAGCGGATGCCGGCCTCGGACTTCTTCGGGCGCTCGGGCCGGTGCGGCACCCAGGCCGCGCCGTCCTTGAACAGCGGGTTGCCCTCGGTGAGCAGGCGTTCCAGCGCCGTCACCGTCGCGGAGGCGCCGCCCGGGTCGAGCGGCGCGGTGTCGGGCTGGCCCTCCGGGGCCGGGCCGTCCTCGGACGGGGTCAGGCCGAGCGCCTGGGCGAGGCGCGGGTCGACCTCGGCGCCGGGGGCGACCGTGAAGCCCGATTGCGACGCCTCGCCGAAACCCTGCGGTGCCGCGGCATCCGCCTTCCTGCGCCCGCGCCGGCCCGGAACCTGCCCGGGGCGCTCGGGCTCCGGCAACCGGTTGCGGTTGAGCGCCGGGTTGAGCAGGTCGGCCAGGAAGGGGTCGAGGGGCTGAAGCTCGGGCTTGTCGGCCTTGCTCGGGCCTTTCGCCGTCGCGCTGCGGGGCTTGCGGGGTTTCGCCATGGTGCGAATATGGTCTCTCGCGAGCCGGCGCGGAAGGCCGCGGGAAGCCGCGGGAAGCCGCGGCGCGCAGCCGGAAGGCCGCGCCGCGTTCACCGAGGTCCGCGCCGCGTTCACCGAGCCCCGCGCTGCGTTCACCGAGGCCCGCGCCACGTTGACGCATGTCGGCCGAACACCCTAGATCAATGGCCCGTTCCCGGTTGCCGGAGCCCCGATGGATCCCGCCTCGCCAGGCCGCGCGGACAGCGCGACCCATCTCGACGTGCTGGTCATCGGCGCCGGCATCTCCGGCATCGCGGCCGGCTACCACCTGCAGCGGCGCTGCCCGGACAAGAGCTACGCCATCCTCGAGGCGCGCGAGGCGATCGGCGGCACCTGGGACCTGTTCCGCTATCCCGGCCTGCGCTCGGATTCGGACCTCTACACCTTCGGCTTCAGCTTCCGGCCCTGGACCGGCGAGCGCTCGATCGCCGACGGCGCCTCGATCCTCGCCTACCTGCGCGAGACGGCGGCGGCCTACGGGATCGACCGGAAGATCCGCTTCGGCCATCGGGTCGTCGCCGCGGACTGGGATTCGGCCGCCGCGCGCTGGGTGCTCGACCTCGAGGTCGGGCCGGAGCGCCGCCGGCAGCGGCTCACCTGCGGCTTCCTCTCCGTCTGCGCGGGCTACTACGACTACGAATCCGGCTATCTGCCGG
>Ga0316232_1003721_pt1 | contig 13687 bp, 6 predicted proteins | sample TBHtaG_FD_206006 | JGI IMG/M metagenome (GOLD analysis project Ga0316232, IMG submission 206006) | Freshwater microbial communities from Trout Bog Lake, Wisconsin, USA - TBH18025_13 | ecosystem: Environmental > Aquatic > Freshwater > Lake > Hypolimnion/Profundal zone | place: USA: Wisconsin... | reverse complement strand
AAATGCGCCTGCGCCAATGCTGGTGACAGGCAATCCGTTGAGGGTTCCTGGAATCGTCACGAATCCTCCGGACCCTGTGTAACCGGTAATGGTGATGGCCGATCCGGACGAGGTGAAGAGAAAGGCGGTCGTCCATGTTGCTGTGGGAAGTCCGTCGAATGTCCCGCCCCAGCCCGACGCTCCTGTCAGATAATACGCGGTCAGGGAGCCGGGATCGCCGTAGAAAACATTTGCTCCTGTGGCCGGCGGATTGCCGTTGAAATAGATCGCGGCCAGATTGGAACAGAAGATAAAGGCGTCGTCTCCGATATTGGTAATGCCGGCCTGGAGTGTGACGCTGAACAGATTGGTGCAATTGGCAAAAGCGAACATACCGATGGATACGACGGGCATTCCGTAAATGACGCCAGGCACAACAATCGCCCCTCCAGGCCCTGAATATCCGGTGATGCTGATCGTGCCGTTGCTGACGGCAAAGGAGAAGTTGCTGTAGGTGGAGGTGGTTGTGAATGACCACGTGGCGCCCGTGGCGCATCCCAGACTATTCCACGCGTTGATTTGCCAGGAATAGGTTGTGGCGGCGGCCAGCATTCCCGAAAAGTAGTTGGTTCCAAAGACGTTGGTTACAAACGAGCCGTTGAAGTAGACATCATAACTTAATGCGGAACCATCATCCGCCCATGAGAGCGTCGGTGCGATTGAAACGTTGGTTGCTCCATTTGCCGGGTTTGGACTCGTCACTTGTGAAGGCACCGCAGCAGGCAGGGCAATAAAATTGATTGCGGCGTTGGTATTCGAGATCACCACGGTTTGATTATTGGGTGGGATGTAACCGCTGGGCAGACTGTCATGTCCTCCGCCGGTGTTGACCCAGACGGTCCAACTGCCAGTGGCCACATTCATGGCGTAGACACCCTGCGCTCCTGTGTCCACGTATTGTTGATAGTTCTGGCCATTGATGGTTGTAGAGGCTCCAATTCCCACTCCCGAAAGGGGGTTGCCGTTGTGATCCGTCAAGGTACCGGAAATCGTATTGAGAGCGGCAAGGCTTGTGAAATTGACGAGCGTTGCCGTGCCGGCGCTGACGTTGGTGCCATTGCCTGTGGCTTCAAAGGCTGGGGTGGAGAAAACCAGGTTTGTGAAAGTGGTTTCCATCTGAATCCACCACGGGTCGTTGATCAGGCCACCCACGACGTCGGCTACGTAATATCCATTGGTGTCCGTGTAGGCATCGGTTTGATACAGATTGTTCATGTTGTCGTTGAGATAGAGGTCCACGCCGGCCAGCGGATTGCCTGCGGCATCTGTTACATGTCCATAGAAAAGCGCTGTGGCTTTGGGCAACGCGAGGGTTACGCCAGATACGCTGCCAGAACTCGTGTTCACCGTGACATGATTTTGCGGGTTGACATAGCCCCACAAGGAAAGCTCGTCGCTATCCAGACCGATTTTCCATTGATCCGGGGTGGCCGGCACGGAGAAGGTTCCGTTCGTGCTGGAAAATCCAATGGCAACCAAACCGTCCTTGGCTTCCGGGACTACAAGAATTCCTCCCAGTCCCTTGTTGGTGTTGACCGAATCTACGATACGCCCGGAAATTGTCTGCGTGGCAGGGATAAGCGACAAGTTGGTCGATACAGGAATGTCTGCGCTGAGTGTCACAACCGGCGCTGCGCCTACGTTGCAAACATAGTTGTTCTGAAAGGCCCATGCCAGATAGCTGCCGGGAGGAAGGTTGATGGAATACGAGCCTGTCCCATCCGCCAGGATTCCGGTGATTGGCGATCCTCCACCGCCGCTGAGGAACGACGGTGGAAAGATAAGAACACCCGCATAGGGGATGTTTGTTCCACCGCACTGCACCACGCCATTCAACGATTGCGGATACGGTGTGTTGATCACAGTGAACGTGTTTGTGACGGAAACAAAACGTCCCGACGGGCTTGAAACCCGGTAGAGGTATTGTCCCACCAGGCGTTGTTCGATGCCGATGTTGGCAAAATTCAACGAGGCCGTGATGGCGCCGTCTGTCGTGGTCAGGTCGGAGGGAACATTGATGTTTGTGACGCCGCCGATGATGGCTGCCTGGCCGTCTGTGATCTGGAAGCTTTGGACCAAAGGATCCATGGCATCAATGACGCCGTTGGTGTTGGCATCCATGTACTTTTCTACGCGCACCGTCTCGCCGGTGAGCAATCCGGTGATCTGCAGGGATACCGTTCCTGCGTAATTGTTGCTGACGCTGGCCGGTGAGATCGAAACTGACACACCGTGTGACCAATTGGCGCAGCAGAGAATGCCTGCAACTATCCCAATCAAAAAGAGGTGTCTGGAAAACGGAATGGTTGTTCTCATGGTTTCGTTCCCCTGCCTGCAAATCCTCATGCAACCCGTACGGGTTGCAGGTATCATTTGGCCTTAAAAGTTAATGATCACTGTACATCATGACACGATTATTTGTATACCCCAAACAAGCCTGTTCTGAATGATTAGGCAAACAAAAAGCCCATATTGCGGCGATTGAACACGACAGTCCGTATGCGATTTTCCTCATGGCACTCCTTATGCTATGATAAAGCCCATGTCGAGTATTCTTGAGCAGGTGGATGGCCCTGAATCCATTCAGAAACTGACCCCGATGGAGTTGCATCAGCTCGCGCAGGACGTGCGGGAACGGATCATTGCTACGGTGAGTCGCAATGGCGGGCATTTGGCAGCCAATCTTGGCGTGGTCGAACTGACCATTGCCCTGCTGAGTCAGTTTGATCCGCCACGCGATCATGTGGTGTGGGATGTCGGGCATCAGACCTATGCATGGAAATTGCTGACGGACCGGCGTGACCGCTTCGACTCCATCCGGCTCCCCAATGGTCTTTCCGGTTTTCCGCGCCGCGATGAGAGCCCCTATGACACCTTTGGTGGCGGACATGCCGGCACCGCGCTTTCCGCGGCATTGGGCATGGCTGTGGCGCGTGATCGTCGTGGAGGTTCGGAAGCCGTCATCGCCGTGGTGGGCGATGCTGCCATGAGCAATGGTATTTCGCTGGAGGCCCTGAACAACATCTCTGGCGCCACCGATCGCTTGATCGTCATTCTGAATGACAACGAGATGTCCATCTCCAGCAACGTCGGCTCATTGTCGCGCCACCTGGGACGATTGCTTTCCAGTCCGAGGTACAATCGCTGGAAGGCGGCTGCGGAACGCGTGGCGCGGCAGATGCGCATGTCGCCCCTGCGCGGCGTTTATCACCGCACCGAGCAGGCCATCAAGAGTCTGTTTCTGCGCAACGCGCTCTTTGAGGCGTTTGGCCTTCGGTACATGGGCCCGATTGACGGCCACAACCTGCCTGCGCTGGTGGGCGCGCTGGCTATTGCCAAGGCGGCTCGCCACCCTATTCTGCTTCATGTGGCCACGCAAAAGGGACGCGGCTACAAGGCGGCAGAGGATGCTCCGGAGCGCTGGCATGGCGTGGGACGGTTTGACGCCTGTACCGCGGAGCTCGTCGAATCCGCACCCGGCTATTCGCAGTCTTTTGGCGATTGCCTGGCGCGTCTCGCGGATGACAATTCCCGTCTGGTTGCGATCTCAGCCGCCATGTGCTCCGGCACCGGCCTGACGGTGTTCAAGGAAAAGCACCCGGATCGTTTCATGGATGTCGGCATTTGTGAGGAGCATGCGGTTGTGTTTGCCGCAGGCCTTGCGGCGGAGGGGTTGCGTCCCGTGGTGGCGATCTATTCCACATTCATTCAGCGCGCCGTGGATTGCATCATGCATGACGTCTGTCTGCAAAAGCTGCCGGTCGTGTTTTGTCTGGATCGCGCCGGTGTGGTTGGGGCGGATGGCTCGACGCATCATGGCATTTTTGACATTCCCATGCTGCGCTGCCTGCCGGGATTGGTCTTGTCGCAGCCGAAGGACGAAGCTGAACTGGCCCGCCTGCTGACCACGGCACTACAGCACACGGGGCCTTTTGTGATCCGTTATCCGCGCGACCCGGGTCCTGGTGTCGCCCTGCCAAAAGCGCCAGAGCCGCTTGAAATTGGAAAAGCAGAAGTTCTGGAGCCGCTTGCCCCGGCGAATGGCGCAGATCCGGTTTGGTTCTGGGCCTTGGGCGACATGATTCCGCTGGCGCGTGCGACCGCCGCGCAACTTCGCGCATCCGGGCGCGCAGCCGGCGTGGTGAATGCGCGTTTCATCAAGCCGCTCGACACCGCCTTGCTGGCTGAACAAGCCGTACCCGGTGCGCGCTTTGTGACGCTTGAAAATGGCGCAGTCTCTGGAGGCTTTGGCTCGGCGGTTCAGGAGGCGCTCTCCAGCCAGGGATTCGCCCATGACGTGATTTGCTGTGGCTGGCCGGATGTGTGCATTGGACAAGGCACCACATCCGGGCTTATGGCCGCGCATGGTTTGACGCCCGAAGCCATTCTGGCGCGCATTCAGGCCTCGCGCTCCGTCGGAAGATAATGGATGCGTCTGCTTGTCCCGTGCGACTGTTTATTGACGCAGTTGTCCCGTTCCGCGCACCTGATATTTATAGGTGGTCAGCTCTTCAAGACCCATGGGACCGCGCGCATGCAGTTTGTCCGTGCTGATGCCCATCTCGGCGCCCATGCCAAACTCATAGCCGTCGTGCAAACGGGTTGACGCATTGACGAAAACAGCCGCGGAATCCACTTCCCTGAGGAAGCGGCGGGCGCTCCGCTCATCGGTGGTGACAATGGCATCCGAATGGCGCGAGCCATAACGGTTAATGTGGTCAATGGCCTCGCGCACATTCTTGACGACACGCACAGCCAGAATGAGGTCCAGATATTCAGCATGCCAATCCTCTTCGGTGGCCGCCTGGAATGAAGGAACAATCTTCCGGCTCGCCTCGTCTCCGCGAAGTTCCAGTTTTTTCTGCGCCGCTGCTGTGTTCAGCATCGGCAGAAACTGCTCCGCGATCTCCCGATGCACAAGCAGCGTCTCGGCGGCATTGCAGGTGCCAGGACGCTGACATTTTGCGTTTTCAACGATCTTGAGCGCCATTTTCAAGTTCGCGCTGGCATCCACAAAAACATGGCAGATGCCTTTGTAGTGTTTCAACACGGGCACACGCGCTTGTTCCACCACGGCGCGGATCAGGGACTCGCCTCCGCGCGGGATGACCACGTCCACGCGGTCATCCATCTGCACCAGTTCCCGCACGGCATCGCGATCCGTGGTGGCGATGATTTGAACGGCATGTTCGGGCAGCCCGGCCTTGCGTCCGCCTTCGGTCAGCGCTTCGGCAATGGCGAGGTTGGAGCGCAACGCCTCCTTGCCCCCGCGCAGGATCACGGCGTTGCCGCTTTTGATGCACAGCACGGCCGCGTCGGCGGTCACATTCGGCCTCGACTCGTAAATAATCGCCACCACGCCAATCGGCACGCGACGTTTTTCAATCACCAGGCCATTCGGGCGCACGCGCTTCAGAAGACGTTTGCCGACCGGATCCGGCAGAGCGGCGACTGCACGGATGCCCTGGATCATGGCATCCACGCGCGAATCCGTGAGCGTGAGGCGGTCAATCATCGCGGCAGAGAGACCGGCTGTCCGGGCGTCATTCACGTCCTGAGCATTGGCTGCTTGAATAGCGCTCCGCTTGGCCTCGATCTCTCTCGCCATGGCTTCGAGGATCGCATTTTTTCGGTGCGCGGAGAGATTGACCATGCGGCGGCTTGCGACCAGCGCCTGGTCGCCGAGGAGGCGGATGTGCTCATGAATATTCATCTGTTTTTCCAGTAGTCAGGCTCACGATGCAAATGCATAACCGCCATAATAACAAGTTTGTCGGGATGTTCCCTAAAGAGAACGCCAAAGGGGAACGTTTTGATAAGGCACCGGCGAATATCAGGCTCGATGGTTGTATACAAACTCGGATTAAGAATGATGCGATTAATGGCGTCCTGTGCCGATGCGAGAAATCGTCGTCCGAGACCGGTTTGCTGCGCTTCGTAGTACGCCGCAGCTTTGATCATTCCAATTTCGGCGTCGGGATGGAACCTGACGGTTTTCATGTGAGCGACGCGTACGCTTTCGTGAAGACAGCATCGGCGCTGCATAGTTTCACCGCACTACGGTCCACTTCCGCGCAACGCCGCCGAACTTCCTTTTTCCATTTAGCCGACAATGGAGGAATGTCAGCGGGTGCGTCAAGGCTCTCAATCAGTTTTTCGGCAACAAACGCTCGTAGCGCTGGAGGGAGCCCCATCGCTTCCGTCATGACCTTTTCCGCTGTGATGCTCATGCCGTTATTATACCTCTTGCCCTCTGGACATCACAACCGGTCTTTTCTGTCGGCGCTGTCTAGTATTGCGCGAATTACGATGATACAGGGGATAAGGGTTGGACAGGTTTGCAAGCGCCTTGCAAGGGGACGTTCTGTCCATGACGTCCACCCCGTCCGCTAGCGCCATGCTCACTGGTTACTGCTGACTGCTCACTGACCTTACAGCGGACTGCTCAGAATCAACGTCCCCGTGTCTTCACCCGCCAGGATGGATGTGAGTACGCCGGTCTTGCGTCCGTTGGCCACGATCACGGCGCAACCGGACTTGGTGGCGATCTGCGCGGCGCGCAGTTTGGAATCCATGCCGCCCTTGGAGAGCGCGTTCTTGCTGGGGTTCACGAGCTTGAAGATTTCGGGGCCGAGGTGTTCGACGCACGGCACACGGCGCATCTGTCCGCGTGGCGCCGGCGCGAGCAGACCGTCCACTGTGCTGAGGATGATCAGCAGATCGGCGCGCACGAGCTTCACAACCAAGGCGGCGAGGTAATCGTTGTCGCCGAGCGAAAGATCCGCCTTGATCTCTTCGTCCGCAACCACGTCATTCTCGTTGATAATCGGAATAACGCCATGTCGCAGCAGGTGCTCCAGAGTCCGCCGCGCGTTGGCGAAGCGCACACGGTGCAGAAAGTCGGCATGGGTCAGCAAGACCTGGCCAACCCGCATCTTTTCGCGCCCGAACAGTGCCTCATACTTGGCCATCAGGCGCGCTTGTCCGACAGCGGCGCACATTTGAAGGTCTGCCACGGCGGTTGGACGGGCGCGGATGCCGAGGGACTCCATGCCGGCGGCAACGGCCCCGGATGTAATGACGAGCACGTCATATCCGCGGCGGCGCAACGCAGCCACCTGGGCGACCAGGCCATTCAACCGGCGTATGTCCGGACGTCCACTGGGTTGTGCGATAACCTGAGTGCCGATCTTGATGACCACACGCCGGGATTCCGGCAGAAATTCACGGTAACGATGATCCAGTTTCATTCTTCGTCGTCTGCCTTGCGATGCTTGGCAGCCTCAGCGATGATTTTTTGCGCGACATTGGCAGGCACCACATCATAGCGCACAAAGGACATGTCGAACGATCCCTGACCGCCGGTCATGGAGCGCAGTTCGGCTGCATACTTGAACAACTCGGCGAGCGGAGCCTCGGCCGTGATGGTCTGCATGTGCTCGTCCGGCTCGATGCCCAGGACATGCCCGCGGCGATGGGTGAGATCGCCGTTGATGGTGCCCATGAAATGCTCGGGGATCGTGACCTTGACGGACATGATCGGCTCCAGCAGCACGGGATGCGCCTTGGACATGGCGTCGCGGAAGGCGCGCATGGCGGCAATCTTGAACGCGATTTCCGAGGAGTCCACATCGTGGAAGGAGCCATCATACATGTGGACCTTCACGCCCTGAACAGGATAACCGGCCAGTGAGCCGCCCAGCATGCCTTCGACAGCGCCTTTTTGCACGGCAGGCTTGAAGTTGTTGGGAATCGAACCGCCGACGATCTCGTCAAGGAACCAGGCTTCTTCACCCGGCCGCATCGGATCCACGCGCAGGTAGACTTCGCCATATTGGCCGCGTCCACCGGTCTGCTTCTTGTGCTTGTAGTGGCCGTCGCCCAACGCTGTGACGGTTTCGCGGTAGGGCACCTTGGGCGTGCTCAGGTTCACATGCACATTGCTTTGCTTCAGCAGCTTGACGGCGACGTCAATATGCACATCGCCAAGCCCCTTGAGGATGACTTCCTTGGTCTCGGCATTCTTCTCGACGTGCAGTGTCGCATCCTGATCGCACAAGCGATGGATGGCGGTGCCCATTTTGTCTTCATCGCCCTGCGTCTGGGCAGCCAGCGCCATGTACATGACGGGATTTGGGAAGACGATGGGCTCAACATGGGTGGTCTGGCCGGGCGCGGTCAGCGTATGTCCGGTCTTGGTGGCTTTCAGCTTGGGAATGGCTACGATCTCGCCCGGACCCGCGTGCTCGACGGCATTCTGTTTCTTGCCGACCGTGGTCACGAGCGATCCGACCAGTTCCTTGGCATTGATGCTCGAGTTGTGCAGTTCGCCTTTGCCCAGCGTGCCTGAAATGACGCGCACAAAACTGAGCTGTCCCACAAAGGCGTCGATCACGGTGCGCCAGACCTGCCCGACAAACGGCGCGGCCGGATCGGGTTTGATCTCCTTGCCCGCCGTATCCTTGTAAGGGCGTGTGCCGGGGCAGGGGAGGAGGTGGCAAATACCTTCCATCAGGTCAACGATTCCCGCGCCCTTGAGCGGCAACGCCGCAAAGACCGGATGAAACGTTCCATGGGCCACGGCATGCACGAGCCCGTTGGCAATTTCGGCGGCGGACAACTGCTCGCCGGCGAGGAATTTTTCAATCAAAGAGTCATCCGTCTCGGCGGCTGCTTCGACCAGTTTGCCCTTGTACTCCTGATGCTCGGGGGAGATGTCGTGCGCAGAAAGGAGGTCCACCATCTGGCCGTCTTTTGTCGGCACCACGACAGGCACGCACCCGGCTCCGAAGGCGTCCTGAATCGAGGCCAGCGCCTTTTCAAAGCTGGCATTCTCCTTGTCGAGTCCGGTGATCACAAAAGCGCGGCTGGCCAATCTTCCAGACTTGCATGCCTGCCACGCGCGGCGTGTGCCCACTTGTACGCCACCTGTGGCATCCACCGTGATCAGAGCCATGTCGCTGGCGCGAATGGCACCGAGAACCTGGCCGTAAAAATCCATATAGCCCGGCGTATCCGTAAACACGAACCGGAAATTTTCGCCCGAGACGGCCTTGTAGTCGCCCATGAACGGACAGGCAAAGATTGAAATTTTTCGGGCTTTTTCCTCGTCCGTGTAGTCGGAAACGCTCGATCCGCTGTCCACGAGTCCGAGTCGGTCGTTGAGACCCAGCTTAAAGGCCAGGGCGTCGGCAAGGGATGTTTTCCCGCTGCCACTGTGACCCAGAATGGCGAAGTTGCGGATATTGGCGACAGGCATCTCTTTAATCATCTCTTCGCTTCCTCACGCGACGGTAGATGGCTGAGATGCCGCCCGTTGCATGCGGCATCCCCGGATTGCATGTGCTTGCGGTGTTGTCCGCCTTTCGGAAAGGTCTAAATATGACAAACAACCGTCTACAACGCAACGGGAAATCCCCGCGCCTGATCCGCTTGAATGCCTGTCGTGACGGGCGGCATTGACCCCTCGCAGCAGAGGGGGTACTATAAACCGTTCCAACAGGGAACCCTTTAATTCGACTGCCCCACAGGAGCCTATTTCCGGTTTATGAGCGACATGCCACAGCAAAACGGACAGCGACCGCCACCTCCTCCATCGACACCGCCTGGACGCAGCGTGGGTGAAAGCGCCCAAACGACCCCGCCGCGTAATATTTTTGCGGCGTGGCTGCTTCTCCTCTTGGTCATGGGGTTCATGTTCTACATGTGGAAGAGCGATCCGCTGCGCGCCACTGTGGATATTACCCGCGCCGATTTCTTTGTCAGCCTTGAAAAGGGCGACGTCAAGGCGGAAAAATGCGAGATCATTCGCGAGCTCGACGGCAACTCCTGCATTCGCGGCACGCGCAAGGACAAGGACGGCAAGGAGCAGCATTTCAAGGTCAACGTGTTGTTGGATGAAGACCTTCAAAGGCGGCTTGCCACCAAGAACATTGTTCCGGACGTGGTCACCCAGAATCCATTCTGGCCGCAGGTGTTGGGCGGAGCCCTGCCGGTCTTGTTGATTCTCGGCCTGCTCTATTTCTTTTTTATGCGCCAGGTGAAGTCTGCGGGCATGGGCGCCATGAACTTCGGCAAGAGTCGCGCCAGGATGTTGAACCAGGACAAACAGAAGATCACGTTTGCGAATGTCGCCGGCATCAAGGAGGCCAAGGAGGAGGTCGAGGAGATCATTGCATTCCTGAAAGCTCCACAGAAGTTTCAGAAGCTGGGCGGACGCATTCCCAAGGGCGTGCTGCTCGTCGGGCCGCCCGGAACCGGAAAAACGCTGCTCGCCAAAGCCATTGCAGGCGAAGCGGATGCGCCATTTTTCAGTATCAGCGGCTCGGATTTTGTCGAGATGTTCGTGGGCGTGGGAGCCTCGCGCGTGCGTGACATGTTTGAGCAGGGCAAAAAACATGCGCCATGTATTATCTTTATCGACGAAATTGACGCGGTGGGCCGGAGCCGTTTTTCCGGCATCGGCGGCGGGCATGATGAGCGCGAACAGACGCTGAATGCTCTCCTGGTGGAGATGGACGGCTTTGAAACCTCCGATGGCGTAATTATTGTGGCCGCCACCAACCGCCCCGATGTGCTTGACCCCGCGCTGCTCCGTCCGGGACGCTTTGACCGCCAGATTGTGCTCGATCTGCCTACGCTTGAGGGGCGCATTGAGATTCTCAACATGCACGCCAAGAAAATCACCCTGGCCTCCAGCGTGGACATGCGGCGCATTGCGCGCGGCACGCCGGGCTTCTCAGGCGCTGATCTTGCGAATCTCTTGAACGAGGCTGCCCTGTTGGCTGCCCGTTTGGACAAGGTGGCTGTGGAGATGAGCGACCTCGAGGAGGCGCGGGACAAGGTGCTGTGGGGACGCGAACGCCGCAGCCGCGCCATGGATGACAAGGAACGCGCCATCACGGCCTGGCATGAAGCCGGGCATGCCATTGTCCAGGTCCTGCTCAAACATACCGAGCCCCTGCACAAGGTCACCATCATTCCGCGTGGCCTGGCGTTGGGCGCAACGATGTCCCTTCCCGAGAAGGATGTGCTGAATAAAACCTACAACCAACTGGTTGATGAACTCGCCGTGATGATGGGCGGGCGCATTGCTGAGAAGCTTCACACCGGCGACATTTCGACCGGCGCGCGGATGGATATTCGCATGGCCAGCAATATCGCTCGGCGCATGGTGTGCGAATATGGCATGAGCGCGGAGTTGGGCAACCAGGCTTTTGGTGAAAATCAGGAGTTGATGTTCCTGGGTCGCGAAATCTCGCGCACACAAAATCCGCATTACAGCGAGGAGACGGCGCGGCACATCGATGCTGAGGTCAGTCGCCTCCTGCATGCCGCCTATGCTCGCGCCGAGGAGCTTGTGAACGCCCACCGGACCCTGCTTGATCAGATTGTTGCGCGATTGCTGGATGTGGAAACCATGGACGGTCGTGACGTTCAGGAACTGGCCGAGTTCGGACGCCTCTTGTCCGAAGAAGAACGCGCGGCTAGAAATGCCGAGAATAATCCCGTGGCTTCTCCACCGCCAGCCGCCAGCACAGGCGATGCAGTAGCCGAACCCCCTGTAAAACCGACGGATACCCCACCCGCGCCGCCCCAGCCAGGAGATACAGAATCTCAAACGGCACCAACTCAGCTGCCAGGCGGTCAATAACGACAATTTTGACGCGGACAAGCGAAGCGACCTACAAAAATGTTGTTTGGTTTTTTCGTTCAAGAATGGAAGAGATGTTTGGCGTGCTGACAAAGCGTTGGCCTTGTGTTGACAACACAAGAAAAAACGTGGTTATTTAGAGTTTTAGGGCGAGTCGTAGGCGTTTATGTTTCTGAGGCAACGGTTTTGCTTTATTGGCATAAACATTGCTATAGACATCAGGCTGGTGAGTGCAAGGGCCGATGATTTTGAAAGGAAACCATGTCATGAGTAGTTCAACGTCCTGTACGTGTTCAACCTGTTGTGGAAGCGCCAAGCTTGGCTTGTTTGGCGAGAACGTCTTTAGTTTGAAGACGATGCGCAACTATCTGTCTGAAAATGCTTATCAAAAGCTGGTCTCGACCATTGTCAAGGGCGAGGCGCTTGATCATAGCATTGCCGATGAAGTCGCTGAAGCGATGAAGACGTGGGCGCTTGAGAAAGGCGCGACGCATTTTTCGCACCTGTTCCAGCCATTGACGGGCGCTTCGGCAGAGAAGCATGAGGCCTTTTTGGTTCCGGATCGTGAAGGCGGCGCTGTGGCGCAGTTCTCAGGCAAGGAACTGATTCAGGGCGAGCCGGATGCTTCCAGTTTTCCATCCGGTGGTCTGCGCGCGACATTTGAAGCTCGCGGCTACACGGCGTGGGATCCGACCAGCCCCGCTTTTGTTCGCGCCAACAACAAGGGTGGTTCCGTGCTCTTCATTCCGACCGTGTTCTGCGGTTGGAATGGCGAGGCATTGGATAAGAAGACCGGTCTTTTGCGCTCCCAGCATGCGCTCGCCGCGCAGGTGGTTCGCATGAGCAAAATTTTTGGCATCAAGCCCACGACGCGTCCTTTTGCGACGCTCGGTCCGGAACAGGAGTACTTCCTGATTGACCGGAAGTATTATGAGAAGCGCATGGACCTGGTGCAGACAGGTCGCACGCTCTTTGGCGCCCGTCCGGCCCGCCACCAGCAGATGGAAGACCACTATTTTGGTCATATCAAGCCCCGCGTGATGGCGTTCATGGATGAAGCGAACCGCGAGCTGTGGAAATTGGGCGTTCCGGCCCGCACGCAGCACAACGAGGTAAGCCCGGCCCAGTTCGAAATCGCGCCGATTTTTGAGGAGCAGAACCTGGCTGTGGACCACAACATGATTACGATGCAGGTGCTCCAGGAGGTTGCGGAGCGCTATGGTCTGGTCTGCCTGATGGCCGAGAAGCCGTTTGCCGGCGTGAATGGTTCCGGCAAGCACAACAACTGGTCCCTGACCGGTCCGGACGGCAAGAACTGGCTGACACCCGGCCATACGCCGCATGACAACGCCAAGTTCCTGACCATGCTGGGCATCATCATGAAGGCTGTGGACACACATGCGGCGTTGCTGCGCGCGGCTGTGGCCTCTGCCGGAAACGATCATCGCCTGGGCGCGAACGAGGCGCCTCCAGCCATCATTTCGATCTTCCTGGGCGACCAGCTCACGGACATTATTCATCAGATCGAAAAGGGCGGAGCCAAGACCTCCAAGCCGGGAGGACATATCGAGATCGGTCTCTCCACGCTGCCTCGCCTGCCGCGCGATGCAACCGATCGCAACCGCACATCCCCGATGGCCTTCACGGGGAACAAGTTTGAGTTCCGCGCTGTGGGCTCCAGCCAGAGTTGCGCGGGCGCGAACGTGGCGCTCAACACCATCACCGCATGGGCCATGGACGAGGTCTGCACGGAGATCGAGACTCTGATGGCCGAGGACAAGAAGAGGGATCTGAACAGTGTGCTGCAGAAGGTCCTGCAGGGAATTATCCGCAAGCACAAGAGGATCCTCTTCGACGGCGACAACTACACGGATGAATGGAAGGCCGAGGCAGCCAAGCGTGGCTTGCCGAATCTCACCAAGACACCCGAGGCGCTTCAGACGCTCTTGGACAAGAAGACCGTTGCGCTCTTCGAAAAGTACAATGTCTTCTCCG
>Ga0316232_1003718_pt1 | contig 13701 bp, 11 predicted proteins | sample TBHtaG_FD_206006 | JGI IMG/M metagenome (GOLD analysis project Ga0316232, IMG submission 206006) | Freshwater microbial communities from Trout Bog Lake, Wisconsin, USA - TBH18025_13 | ecosystem: Environmental > Aquatic > Freshwater > Lake > Hypolimnion/Profundal zone | place: USA: Wisconsin... | reverse complement strand
CAACTTGACCGCTGACAGCTTGAACTCCCGTGCATACTTCTTGCGCGCCATGATGAGTCGCTCCTTGGACAGACATTATCCTGTCTTTTCGGCGCGCCCACCATTCGTGGGGAAGCCCATTCCTATTTTGTTTCCTAAGTATCTGGGGAAGGCATCTTGGCCGAGGACTAGACGGGGACAAATTGGGGAGGATAATCGCGGGACCAGAGAAAAGGAGTATTTAGTATGAGTGAAGCCGCCGTAAATGCATCCGAGGTTCGAATTGCCGAGGTGTTCGCCGGGCGGGTGGAGGTGGGAAGGCCGGTGACGGTGAAGGGATGGGTGCGCACACGAAGGGATTCGAAGGCGGGGTTTTCGTTCATTGCGGTGCATGATGGATCGTGCTTTGACGCGATCCAGGTCGTGGCGGGCAATACACTGGCGAATTACGCCGGGGAGATCACGCGGATCAGCGCGGGATGCTCGGTAGTGGCGACGGGAACGCTCGTGAGGTCGCAGGGGAAGGGCCAGACAGTGGAAATGCAGGCGATGGCGGTGCAGGTTCTGGGGTGGGTGGATACTCCGGATACGTACCCGATACAGCCTAAACACCATACGTTTGAGTACTTGCGAGAAGTGGCCCATTTGCGGGCACGGACCAATACCATCGGAGCGGTCATGCGGGTGCGGCATACGCTGAGCATGGCGGTGCATCGGTTCTTCCATGAGCATGGGTTCTTCTGGATACATACGCCAATCATCACCAGCTCGGATTGCGAGGGAGCGGGTGAAATGTTCAGAGTGTCGACGCTGGATATGGCCAACCTGCCGCGCACGCCGGAGGGGAAGATCGACTATGCCAAGGATTTCTTCGGCAAACAGGCGTCGCTGACGGTGTCAGGACAATTGAATGTGGAGACGTATTGCATGGCCCTGAGCCGGGTGTATACCTTTGGGCCGACGTTCAGGGCGGAAAATTCGAACACGCCGAGACATCTGGCGGAGTTTTGGATGATCGAGCCGGAAATCGCGTTTGCGGACATACATGCGGATGCCAATCTGGCAGAGGAACTGCTGAAGTACATGTTCAAGGCGGTGCTGGCGGAACGGGCGGATGACATGAAATTCTTCGCCGAGCGGGTGGATAAGGAGTGCATCGGGAGGCTGGAGAAGTTTGTGGCGTCAAGCTTCGAGAGGATGACGTATACGGAGGCCATCGCGGCATTGGAGAAGGCGAAGAAGACGTTCGAGTTTCCGGTGAAATGGGGTGTGGACTTGCAGTCGGAACACGAACGGTACCTGACGGAGGAATACGTGGGCCGTCCGGTGGTGGTGATGAACTACCCCAAGGAGATCAAGGCGTTCTATATGCGGATGAACGACGACGGTAAGACGGTGGCGGCGATGGACGTGCTGGCGCCGGGGATCGGGGAGATAGTCGGGGGATCGCAGCGCGAGGAACGTCTGGAAATACTGGACCGGCGGCTGGAAGAGATGAAGTTGGATAAGAACGCGTATAGCTGGTACCGGGACCTGCGGCGGTATGGCACGGTGCCGCACGCGGGATTTGGACTGGGGTTCGAGAGGACGATTCTGTATGCGACGGGAATGGCGAATATAAGGGATGTGATTCCGTTCCCGAGGACGCCGGGACATGCGGAATACTAGGAGCGAATGGCGCGAAGGCGATGTCCAGGCGACACATTTGGGGAGATTGTCGGGCGGTTATTGGGGTTGACTGTTATGAGGCAGGGGTGGAAGAATGGGAGGAATGGCGCAATACCGCCATGATCCATAACGCCATTGCCGCGAAACTCGATGGCAAAGTAGTGGATGGTATGGAGCAGATTGTCGGACAACAGCACCGGAAGTATTTAAGAGCAAACAACAGGAGCATCAATGTACAAGACGAAAGCGTATTCCACGGCTAGCGCGAGTTCACGGTTGACGTCCACGTCAATCCCGCGTCGCGATCCGACTGACCGGGATGTAGAGATAGAAATCCTTTTCTGCGGCGTATGCCACTCGGACCTGCACACGGCCAGGGACCAGTGGCACGATGTGATGCCCACCGTCTACCCGTGTGTGCCCGGCCACGAGATCGTCGGCCGGGTTGGCAAAGTTGGCTCAGGCGTGGCCAAATACAAGGTCGGCGACATCGTGGGCGTCGGCTGTCTGGTAGACGCCGACCACAACTGTCCGAACTGCAAGGCGGGGCTGGAGCAGTTCTGCCGCAACCCGACGCTGACCTACAACTCCGCTGACAAGCACAGCACGGCTCCAGTGACGTACGGCGGGTACTCCGGCAGCATTGTGGTGGATGAACTCTTTGTCCTGCGTATGCCGTCGCAACTGGATCTGGCCGGGGCGGCACCGCTGCTGTGCGCGGGGATCACGACGTATTCGCCGATGCGCCATTGGGGCGTCACCAAGGGAAAGAAGGTGGGCGTGGTTGGCCTGGGCGGGTTGGGACACATGGGAGTGAAGTTCGCGCATGCATTCGGGGCCCACACCGTCGTGTTCACCACGTCGCCGAGCAAGAAGGAGGATGCGCTTCGGCTTGGGGCGGATGAGGTAGTCATCTCGAAAAACGCCGATGAGATGAAGAAACATTCAGTTAGCTTCGACTTTATACTCGACTGCGTTGCCGCTCCGCACGACGTAAACGCCTACATCAGCATGCTGGCGCGCGACGGCAATCTGACGATGGTCGGCGTGCCGGATAAGCCGCTGCCCGTTGCGGTGTTCGGGTTGATTTTTGGACGCCGCAGCTTCTCCGGCTCGCTTATTGGCGGCATAGCCGAGACGCAGGAAATGCTCGACTTCTGTGGCCAGCACAACATCACCTCCGATGTGGAAGTCATCGCGATCCAGAAGATCAACGAAGCCTATGAGCGAATGCTGAAGTCGGATGTGAAGTACCGCTTCTCCATCGACATGGCTTCTTTGAAGCCCGAATAAGCGGCATTGCGCAAGCGGATCGCCGGCTTGGAAACGCAGACTAAGAGCATTCCGCCGCGGAGAATCTTATTCGTGACGGAGGGCTTCGATGGGATTCATGCGGGCGGCGTTGATGGCGGGGTAGAGGCCGAAACTGATGCCGATGATGCCGCTGATGATGAAACTACCGAGTACGGACCAGGTGGTGATGCTGGTGGGGTAGTTTTGGTCTTTGCTGAAAAGCTGGACGATCAGGGGAAGTGCCTTGGCGAAGCCGACGCCGATGAGGATGCCGATCAAGCCGCCGGTGAGACTGATGACGGTGGTTTCGATAAGGAATTGCAGGGTGATGTGGCGGCGTTTGGCGCCCAGGGCTCGGCGGATGCCAATCTCGCGTGTGCGCTCGGTAACGGTGGCAAGCATGATGTTCATGATACCGATGCCGCCGACGACAAGGGCGAAACTGGCGATGCCGACCATGATGAAATTAAAGACGCGGTTTTGACGTTCGGCAGCGCGGAGGATCTGGATGGGGGCCTTGACGGTGTAATCGACGGTGGCGCCGTGGGCACCTTTAATGACGTTCTCGGCGATGGCGGCGAGGGGCTCGACATGGACAATCTCGTCGCTCTGAAGCCACACTTCGCTGATTTGGATGGTTTTGCGTTCGAAGGAGCCGGCCTGACGGCGGATGATGGAGTCGCCGAAGGTCCGCTGAGCGAGGGTCAGAGGGAAATAGACGCCTTGGTCGAGGTCGCGGCCGATCATGGTCTGGCCTTCGCCGCGCAGGCCGGTGGGCTCGAGGACGCCGACGACAGTGAGGATGGCCGTGCCCATGCTGCTGGTGCCGACCTGGATTTCGGCGTTGAGGGGATCTTGATAGGGGAAGAGCTGTTGGGCGACGGCCGAGCCGATCACGCAAACCTCGGCGGCATTGTCATAGTCGATGACGTTGAAATAGCGGCCTCGGTACAAGGGGAGGTTGATGATACTGAAGATTCCTGGTTCGGTGCCGATGGCTTCGGCAGTGGCGCGGATGCCGGCGCGGGTGACTTTTTGTTCGGTATCCCGCATGGCGACGCTGCGGACAATCATTCCCCTGGGCAGGTTGCGCAGGCGGCTGATATCGATGCGGGTGAGTCCGTATTCGAGAACGCTTTGGGTGCGTTGGGTAGCTTCGCTGGTCTCAGGGGGTTTGACAGAACGGATGAGAATGTTTTTGGCTCCAAGCTGCTGCATCTGGAGCAGGGCGGCTTCCTTGGAGCCCTGGCCGATGGCGACCATGATGATGACGGCGGCCACGCCGATGATAATGCCCAGGGCCGTGAGGAGACTGCGCAACTTGTGCAGTCGCAAGTTTTTAAGGCCGAGGAAAAAGGTTTCGATGAGAAAGTTCAGCATTGATGATTAATACTACCAGAAGTGTCAAGGGTTTTCGGGGGGAGAGAAGAAAATGGGGGAGGAATCAGGAGTCGGGAGGAAGAATGCGGGAACAGAGGAAGGAAAGACATTAGCGCGCAGAGGCGCAGGGCCGCAGAGGAAGAAGGCATAGAGACACAGGGACGAAGATTATAGCACTGGATTGACAAATTACCGTGGGCGTGGGGAGAATATTGGGCATGGAAGAGACATTGTTTACGAAAATCATCAAGCGGCAGATACCGGCGAAGATTGCGTATGAGGATGAGCGATATATCGCCATCTGGGACATCAGCCCGCAGGCACCGGTACACCTGCTGATTATCACCAAGCGACCAATCCCGACGCTCAATGACCTGGGGCCCGAGGATGGGGAGCTGGTGGGGGGAATGTTGCTTCTGGCTAAGAAACTGATGGCCCAGCAGAAGCAGCGCGACTACCGGACGGTTTTTAACTGTGGTGAAGAGGCGGGACAGACGGTGATGCATCTGCATCTGCATGTGCTGGCGGGTAGGAAGTTTACGTGGCCGCCGGGGTGAGGAGAGTCGGGGGCGAGTGGCGAGGAAGATGGTAGAAGTGAAAAGGCGAAGATGTTTTCGCGCTGAGACGCGGCGACGCGGAGGAAGGCATGGAGCAGCGGGACGCAAGTTTTCCTTGATTCCTCCGCACTGTTGGGGCAAAATGACGTATACACAGAGTGAGGGAGATGGCGTAGATTTACCGAGGTAAGATTCGTCGGGCAGACAGCGGTGGCATACCAAAAGAGCAAAGTCCTCGTTCTTTCCAGCCAGCCGGCAAGCAATGCCGGCTTGGTGGAACTCATCAAAGCACACGGGGATGTTGTGGAGGCGGCTTCGATAGATAAGGCGATCGAGGCGCTGCGGCAGGAGCATTTCGATGCGGTTTTTGCGGATTCGGCGGATTTCCTGCCGCTGGAGCGGGCGCTGGTATCCCAGCAGGCCAGCCTGATCCTGAATACGATCGGCGAAGGGGTCTGTATCGTGGATGGGGATGCCAATTGCAACTGGATGAACAAGAAGATGGCGGCCTGGCCGCAGAAGGTGCAGGACAAGGTGCGCGGCACATGCCAGGAGGCGTACCAACTTTTCAGCACGCAGGTGTCGCCGCAGAACAGCGAGGGAATGGCGATAGCCAATCGCTCCAAGCGCTATGCCCTGAACATCGAGGATCAACAGTTCCTGGAATTGATTGTGTCGCCCGTGCGTTCGCCGGCGGGACAGGTGGTGCAGGTGGCGGCGGTGGTGTGGGATGCGACGGGCACGCGAAGACTGCAGCAGAAGATAGACGCCATAGATAAAGCGGGCAGCGAGCTGGTGCGTCTGGAAGCCGATGCCCTGGGCAAGCTGAACGTGGGAGAGCGCCTGAAGCTGCTGGAAGAAAAGATCATCCGGTATACACGGGACCTGCTGCATTTCGACAATTTCGTAATTCGGGTGCTGGACAGGAAGAGCAACAAGCTGGAACTGGTCATAAGCGTGGGGCTGCCGATAGAGGCGATAAATGTGGAGCTGTACGCCGACAGGGAAGGCAACGGGATAAGCGGCTATGTGGCGGCGACGGGGCGTTCGTACATCTGCCCGGACGTGCAGCGCGATCCGCGCTACATTGTGGGATTGGACCTGGCCAAGAGCAGTCTGACGGTTCCGCTGCGGCTGCACGATAAAGTGATAGGGATATTCAACGTCGAGAGCCGCCAGCAGGGGGCGTTCAATGAGGACGACAGGCAATTCGCGGAGATTTTCGGGCGGTATGTGGCGATCGCCCTGAATATATTGAATCTGATGGTGGTGGAGCGGGTGAGCACCAGCCATAAGGTCGCCGACGACGTCACTTCGGAAATCGCCGGACCGTTGAACGACATCGGCTCGGATGCGGCGGCGCTGATGGAGCAATGTCTGGGGAACGATGCCATGGCAACGAAGTTGCGGCAGATCGCCAACAACGTGCAGAATATCCAGCGCAGCCTGCGACAGGCGGCGGAGGGCCCAAATATCGTGCTGGGGGCGGGGCAGGTGACGGGCGAAGACGATCCGGTCATAGGAGGGGCGCGGATATTGGTGGCCGATGACGAACCGAACATAAGGATGACCATCCATGATGTGCTGGGGAAGTACCGGGGTGTGGTGACGCTGGCGGCAAGCGGCGGCGATGCGATTAATCAATTAGCCCAAAAAGAGTTCGACCTGGTGATAAGCGACATCAAAATGCCCGATAAGAGCGGGTACGATGTATTTTCGGCGGCGAGACGACGTTCGCAGACACTGCCGGTGATTCTAATGACGGGCTTCGGATATGATCCCAACCACAGCATAGTGAGGGCCAGCCAGGAAGGGCTGCAGGCGGTGCTGTTCAAGCCGTTCAAGGTGGAGCAATTGCTGGAAGAGGTAAGGAAGGCGCTGGAGGCGGTGCATACCAGATAGGCGCAGGGGCGGAGCGTGGTAGAGATGGTGAGTCTGGCCGCGTCTCGCCCAGAATGCCCTATTGCCATCCAGAATTGCATCAAGAGGGATATGGCAATACTCTTTTGGGAATCTCTTGACGACCACAGTAGTCTACTCTATAAGGTGATGACGATACATGTAGTCACAAAAAGTCGTTGCACATGGACGAACAGAAATTTAAGCCACAAGGCGGCCTCACCGGGCCGCAACTGCGAATCATGGAGGTCGTGTGGGCCGCTGGCCCCGACGGCATCAGCGTAGCCGATGTCTGGCGGCACGAGGCCGACCAGGAGTTGGCTCGCACCACCGTCCTGACGGTCATCCAGCGACTGGAGAAACGCGGTTGGCTGATTCGCACGGGGAATGGGCGCAAACTCCGGTTTGTGGCCGGATGCAGGCGTGAGCAAGCGATGGGGCGACTGTCAGCGGAGTTCGTCGACGAGTATTTCGGCGGATCCGCGGCCAGTCTGATCATGACATTGGTAGACGCGCGCGGCATCTCGTCGGCAGAGGCCCGGCACCTTCGCCAAATCATCGACGAATCCGCGAAAGGAGGCCGGCAATGAACTGGCTCTTGAGCTTCTATCCCGGCGACCGGGCGATGCTCATCATGGCAAATGCGTTGGCCCAAGCCACTGCGGTCATTATGCTGGCCTGGCTGGTTGGCGCGACGGTGGCCCGGCGAAATGCGGCGGTTCGCTACGTCCTGTGCCTTGCCGCGCTGGCGGTAACGCTGGTCGGCCCCGTGACGGCCGTGATCGCGGATCGGTGTGGATTAACTACGTTCTCAATCGCTTGGACCGTAATCGAACCGCCAACCGAATCCGCCGTCGGGCAGCCGGCGGCACTCGTCGGCCGACCGGGCCAGACCGAGCGTAGGGCGCAGGCCACAGCAACCGACTTGTCTGCGCCGGCGCTGCCGAGTCTTCAAGTCGCCAATTCACCGCATGCCGCCCCGGTGGCCGCTACCGTTTCCCGGCCGTCGACCATCACTACGGGCCAGAGGTTGCGGGAGATATTGTCCGCCGGCCTGCTGCTCTGGGCGATCGGGTCAGTCTTCCTGTCGGCTCGATTGATCCACGGATGGGGGGTGCTGACCAGTCTGCGGCAGGGACTGCGGCCGCTGGAAGAATTGCCATATTTTCAGATACTGGCCTGCGTCCGCGCTGCCGTTGGCGTCAAGAATCTCCCGCCGATCATGCTCTCGACAGTCGTCGGCAGTCCGATCACGGTGGGGCTGTTCTCGCCCGCGGTCGTCTTGCCGGAACACCTGCCTAAGAAACTTTCGTCCGCAGAATTGGCCGATGTGTTGACGCACGAGTGCGCCCACTTGGCCCAGGGTGATCATTGGATCGGGTTCGTCCAGCGGCTTGTCGAGATGGTGTATTGGCCATTGCCGCTGGTGTACTTCCTGAATCGTTGGCTGGCGACGGCTCGGGAGGATATCTGCGATAATTACGTGTTGCGCCGGAGTGATTCACGGCGGTATGCGCACTGCCTGGTCAGCCTGGCGGAGAATACGACGGTGTTTCAACGGATGCCGGCGACGGTGGGGCTCGCCCATCCGCGTTGGCGGATGGCGGATCGTATCGAGGGCCTCTTGGATTCAAGGAGAAAACTCATGACGCGGATGAACACCTGGGTGGTTGCGGGGGTCATGATTGTCTTCCTGGGAGTTGGCGTCTTCGTGGCCGGGTGCCAACTGAAGGCCCAGTCCCCAGCCGGCCCCAACGACTATGCGGCGCACCCGATGGCCAAAGATTCACCCGTCAGCCAGCCGGCAAGGGAGCCGGTCGATGCCGCGCGGGCCAAGGAACTGGCTCGTGTGGGTGGGTTGTCGCTTCTCATCCGGTTGCAAGTAGTAGTGGAGAAGGACTGGTGGCGGGTCGAGTACGATCTGCCGGAGGATCAGCAACTGCGGCCGCCATCACCCCGGCGGGTATGGGTCAACATGCAGACCGGCGAAATGATCACCACATCCAATCTGCGAAAGACATCGGAACCCGGCCCGGAAGATATTCCGCAGCTACTGGTTGGAAGCGACATGAACGGCCGACACTGTGCGGCCATGGTTGGCCAGGATGTTATAGTTGAGATAGACAACAAAGACGAAGTTGGCGATTTGAACACCAAGTGGCAATGTGATCAGGCGAAGTTCGGCCCGGTTCGGCTGGTCAGCCAGAACTTTGAACCCATTTACTCCCCCACGGACGTTCAGGCGGGTGCGCCCGTCGTCCCGGGGGTCGGAGTCTATCGCTTCACGTTGCGGGTGGAAGCGGTCGGTCAGGCCGACGTTGTAATGGTCCGCAAGCCATTGCTCGGCGGCCCCGTGGCCACCAAAGAATTCCGCCTGCAAATTCAGGGGCGTTTGCCCGGACAGGCGGCAGCAATGGCCCCGGTCGATGGGATAACTACCGGCGTAAGGGTAATGGAATACCGGCGGGAAAACGGACATTTGTATGCTCTGATTGATCTGCTGGTGCCGGCCGGCGTAGCCATGAGTAAAGATTCTACCAAATTGACAATCCTCATTAAGCGTGCGGGCGCTGATGGCTGGGACATTTCGTCGTGGAGCCCGCGCGGGACCAGCGAGGAAGTCGCCCTCGGCCATTTCCGATCGGTCGTTCCAATTACGAATGATGCGGTTACGGCGCGGTTCATCCTGCGCGATGCGGGCGGCGTTCTGCTCGATCAAACCGTGCCGGTAAATCCCAACGCCAATGTTGTTCCGCAACTACCGTCACCGCCGGACCCGCGTCTGGAAAAGATCCGCCATGCGGATAGCCCGGAACTCGGCATAACATGGTGTACCGAGGAAATACGCAAAGACCCCGCGTTTGCCGAGGCTTACGAACTGCGCGCTACATTCTACGCCGACGTCGCCAGGAGTACGGCTAAGACCGACGCGGAGCGGATGGGCTATCTCAACAGGGCCGCCGAAGATCGTGCCATGGCGACAGAATTGGCGATTGACCCGCGTCGCGCGACGACCATCTGGCCAGCTGACGATGGCCTGGTGATTCGGGTCGGCGACCGTCTTGAGTTATCACAGAAAAAGATCCGTGACGGTGGCGGGAAGGATGAAGTCATTGGCGATGGCTTCTGGGATGGCGGGGCTGCGGCGTTCCACGTCTTCCGCATGCCGTCAGGCACTAACATCACCCTCGTCACTGATGGTAAGAAGGTTCTTGGCATTGAGGTTGGCAAGGTCCGGCAGCAGACGGTCGTATTGGGCAAATAGATCGGCCAGAAGGTCATGTTGACCGACGTTTACGGCGGGTTGGGCAAGATCGCCATCGCCTTCAGTAAGGTGAGCGACTCGGAATCGGTCTGCATCAAAGACAGGTAGACGCGATTGACGGTTACAAAGACGGAAGTTCTAATTATCGCTAATGATTAATGACGATACTTTGGATCCGGCCGGTGGTTTTCGACAGGTGTGTTTGTCGCTGGCCGATCTTATTGGCGCGTGTCATGCGAGGGATGTGGCCGGGGCCCGGGCTGCATTGACGGGCCAGGATATGGCGGGGTTGCTGGCTCTGGCCAGCGAGAGGGTGGAGTTTCTGCCGATTCCCTGGCTGAAACGACAACAGGCGTTGCTGACGAAGGTGGGTCAAAGCGTTTGCCCGCCGACAACGTGCGCTGCCGTGGACGGGGCATCGACGCGGACGTTTGACGCCGCCACCAAGACCGGCCAGTCGCCCCTGAGCGCTGCGGGTATTTTCCGGGTGGGCGAGGATGGCCGGTTGCGGCTGATCTGCAAGAGCGAGCATTATCATGTGCCTTTGGGGCACGATTTTCCAGGATACGCGTTGTTGGAGCGGGCGCGGCGGCTAGGCATTCCCAACGCCACCCACAACAATACCCGCGGTCGAATTACGCGACTGCTGGAGGAGGAACTGGTGCGGGCGGTCAACGGGCTGGCGGCGAACGACATCGCGGGGCTGAAGAGGGTCATCGCCGGCAATGACCCGTACGTCTGCAATCGGGTGTTGAACCTGGAAACCGGCAGCCTGGCCGTGGAGGCGGCATTGAAAATGGTACTGGCGCGGTTCCTCCGGGTGGAGGGTGACGCCGCGGCCCCGGAGTACCAGGGACGGACGCCGGTGCTGCTGGTGGTGGGCAATGACGCCGGCGGCCTGCAAGCCAACTACCATGGGACGACGTTCATCACGCAGACGATGCGGGGGATGTGGCCGGAGTTCTATGCCGGATTGGAGTCACGCGGATTGCTGCGCGTGTGCCCGATTCGGCCGAACCGGCGGGAAGACTTGGATGAGGCGTTCGCGCGGTGGGAGGGCGGGGGGACAAAGATCGCGGGTTTCTTCCACGAGATCGTGATGATGAACTACGGCGGGCGACTGCTGAGCCGTGAGTTCCTGCAGCGAGCGTATGAGTTGTGCCGGGAACACGACGTGCCGACGGTGTGCGACGAGATTCAGTCGTGCCTGTGGCACCCGGATCTGTTCATGTTCCGGGAATGGGGTCTAACGCCGACGTTCGTGGCGGTGGGCAAGGGGTTTCCCGGAGGGGAATACCCGGCCTCGCGGCTGGTGTTCAGCTCGGCGCGGGATTGCCTGCCGCAGTTCGGGGCACTGGTGACCAATGGCCAGGAGGAACTGGCGTCGCTGGCGTACCTGATCACCATGGGCTGGGCTCAGGCTAACTCCCAGGCCACGCGCGCGGTGGGGGACGAGTATGAAACGCGGCTGCGCCGGCTGGCAGCTGCCCACGGTGACAAGATCAGCGCCGTGGATGGCAAGCGACACATGAGCACGCTGTGTTTCGCGGGCCTGGCGGCAGCGAAGAGTTTTGCGCGGCAATTGAACGAGCGGGGGCTGGACGCCAGCATCCAAGTGTACAAGGCCGACTGCCCGCCGGCGGTATTGACGAAGATTCCGCTGGTGAGCACGCCGGCGGTGGTGGATTTCATCGTTGCACGAATGGAAGAAGCGAGCCGAGCCACATGAGGATGTTGCGATCAAGACGGAAAGCCGCAGGGGGCAAGGGATGTACAGCATGAGTGGCGACGGCAGCGTGCACCTGATCGGACTGGATGTTGGCACCAGCGCCATCAAAGGTGTTATGACGGATGGCGGAGGCAGGGTTCTGGCGGAGGCGGGGGCGCAAACGGCGTTGCTTTACCCGCAGGACGGGTATGTGGAGATCGACGCGTCACACCTGTACGAAGGGGTGTGCGGAGTCATCAGAGTATTGGCGGCGGCCGGGGCGGGGACGGTCAAGGCCCTGGCCATGGCCGGGGCGTGGGGAAATGTGCTGTTGAGCGATAAGGCGGGCCGCCCGCTCATGAACATAATAAGCTGGATGGACCGCCGGGCCGAGCAATATCCGCCCGCAGCGCTGGCGGGCATTAAGGCGGGTGAGTTGGCGCAAATCACCGGCTGGCCATGCATAAGCAGTTTTCCTCTGGCGCAACTGGCCTGGCTGCGCCAGCATCGTGCGGAACTTTACGGCAGCGCCGGCCACATGGGGATGGACAGCGATTGGCTGATGCATTGCCTGAGCGGGCAATGGGTGCTGGACCATTCGACCGCCACGACTTCGCACCTGCAGGCACAGACGCGGGGGGCGTATCACGAGCCATTCCTGAAAATGCTGGATATTCCCCGGGAGAAGCTGGCGGAGCTGAGGCCTTGGGGCACGGCGGTCGGTCCGCTGACCGCGGCGGCGGCCGAGGCAACGGGGCTGGCGGCGACGACCACGGTGGTCACGGGGTGTTTCGATCATCCGGCGGCGGCGTTGGCGGTGGGGGTGGTGGCGCCGGGACAACTGCTGCTTTCATGCGGCACATCGTGGGTGGGCTTCGTACCGTGCAGGGAGCGTCAACGGATAATAGACGCGGGGATGTTGTGCGACACGTTCCTGTCGGGAAACGGCGGTCCGTGGGGCGGCATATTGTCGGTGCCGTACATAGGCCGCAACATCGACTGGTACATCGACAATGTCATTGCCCCCAAGGAGAGAGACCGGCTGGGCATCTTCAACGAAGCGGCGGCGGAGGCGCGGCCGGGGGCCGAGGGTCTGAAGATCGATCTGCGGCAGCCGCCGCAAGCCATGGCGGGATCGCGGAAGAACATCAGCCGGGCGGTGATGGAGGGCGCCGCGGGGCTTTTGCATGAGAAGATACGCCAATTGCAGGAGCAGGGCATGGGCTCGGGCCGGGCGGTGATGGTGGGCGGGCCGGCGCAGAGCCCGGTCTGGCCGGGGATCGTGGCGGAGATAACGGGGCTGGAGGTGAGCAACGGAGGCAAGTCGGCGGGGGCACGCGGCGCGGCGTTGCTGGCGGGCATGGGAGTGGGCATATTGCCCAGGGCATTGGCAAACGCAGGAGGAGATGCATGAGCGTGGATGTAAACGATGGCGACCGACAGGTCTATGAGCGGGAATTGCAGGGCTTCCTGCCGGCAAAGATATTTGATGCCCACGTTCATGTGTTCGACCACACATGCATGGTTGCGGACCGGCAATGCGCGCCACGCAGCGTGGCGGCCAAATTCGGCGGTTGCTTCACCATGGAGCAATGCCGGGGCTGGGCGGCGGCGCTGCTGCCGGAGCAGGAGTTTTATCTCAACAGTTTCGGCATGCCATCGTACGACTACGACCGGGATGCGTCGGCGGCATATTCGGGCGCGATCGCGGATAATCGGCATTCTTTTGCAATGGCGCTGGTTGCGCCGCGTGACGACCGCGAGGCAGTGATACGCCGTGTGGAGGCCAACCGGCTGATAGGCTACAAGCCATATCTGGATTTCGTCGAAGGCAAACCAAAGGCGGAGATCACGATTTTTGACATGCTGCCGGCGGCGCAGATGGAAGTTGCCGACGAGCGCGGGTTGGCCATTATGTTGCACATCCCACGTCGGCAACGGCTGGCGGACCG